>Ga0209780_1001307_pt1 | contig 16107 bp, 7 predicted proteins | sample WorMetexBAHAMAS2_FD_187384 | JGI IMG/M metagenome (GOLD analysis project Ga0209780, IMG submission 187384) | Marine gutless worms symbiont microbial communities from Max Planck institute for Marine Microbiology, Germany - Inanidrilus exumae... | ecosystem: Host-associated > Annelida > Digestive...
CGACGCTGCCCAGGTGCGAGGCGACCCGCGGCTAGCGAAGTCGCTGCCGCTGCCGAGCGACTCGCAGTCGACGGCCGACGACCACTGCCCGCCACGGCCCCTCACCGAGTCCGTCCCCCGTCTGTCGATCGGCGTTACACGGTCCTCGGATGCTCGGCGCCCACAGCAACGCCAAAAGACTGCCCCACCGAGCGTCGTCGTCGTCGACGTGGTAGTGATAGACTGGACGTCGTCATCTCGGACAGTCGCCGTCGCGGACTGCTGCTGCTGTTCCAGATACTGTTGCCGAGGCAACCGTTTCTGTTGACGCAAAGCGGCGTCGTACTGCTGGCGAAGTTCTTCCGCGTATGACTTCCCACGAGCGCTTACCAGCAGGTTCGCCTGTCATGAGCATTTCACATTAACTCAATGCTGTGTTTACACTTCATAGTTCCGAACAACGCCGTTCTTCGTTCGTTTCACGTTCGAGTATCAGTTTTGATGAGCTGAGACAACACTGAACACGTTTATTCGTCAGAAAACTCATAGAAATTTATTTAAAATACTAAAAAACAATACTGTCTCAGTAGGCCTACAATGCCGCTTTTAGCCCAAACTCTACTTCTTTAATTTGTTGCGGATTTAATGTATCAGCATCTTGTTATACAACACAACCACCACAAATCAAACAAATTAACTTTGGCGTTTACGCTTTGCGGGTCTCAGTTTCATATGCTGTCTCAGTGGCCTGATGGCGGTGTGGTACTCTGGTAGATAGCATCGAATTCCACCGCGGGTAATGTTTTCAAAACCATCCACTTTTGGAGAAAAACAATATAACAACATAACTTCGATCAACGAATGCGGTGTATGGACAAATTTTTAATTTAATTATGTATGCAAAATTTCGTCAGGATTCTGTATACCAAAAATATTAAAATCGAATTTTGACTAAGTTATTCAAAAAGGAAAAATTGGGCATTTTGGGGGTACAGTGCAAGGATAGATAAGTAAGTTATTCAAGACACGTGTATTGGTAAATAATAACAAACTAAACCAATTATTCTGTGAATAATGAGTATGATGGTGGTGGCGTGGCGTAGTGGTAACGAGAGTTGGTCGTATCAACGAAGTTACTCTACCTCGAGCCCGGTTAGTACTGGGATGGGTGACGTGTCAGGGTTCGACTCCCGGAGGCGGCACTTTATTTCTGTATGTAACCAGCCACCAAGGCCAACTCAGCCTTTCATCCTTTCGGGGTCGATAAATTGAGCAGTTAGCAACTTTATCGGATGTGTGTCGGTCGCACCATCTGGTGAATGCTCACGAGGTTAAGCCGGTGCGGTTGATTCAATCGCTGTGCGCCGTGTGTGGCAGCAATTTAGCCGGCTTAACCCTTCTGCATAATGCTGCCCTGCGTGGTGGTTGTTGTTCCCCGCCCTGCGTGGCGGATGTTGTACTGTGTTGATTGCGCGGTTTGACGTCAATCCTAATAAATGAAGATTATTATTAATTATTATTATGAGTAAATTGATCGTCTATGTAGAAGTGGCACGAATTCACTTACGTCGTCACTGGAATCGTCGTCCCTGAGTGCGCTCGAGGTATCACTGCGGTGCGCCTGCAGACATACCAGGTCCGCTCGACGCCGTTTCGTCTCGAAGTAGATGCGTCCGTACAGCCAACACATGGCCATCACGGGCAGGTAGAACGCCGCCACTGCCGTGCCGATGGTCAGGTACGGGTTCGTCGCCAGGAACTGGATATAGCACTGGTCCCACGGCACTTTTCGTTCACCCTGCAGCGCACAACATTACATCACATACAAGTATGTTGGTCCTCCTTATTGTCGGGCCGAAATGTACGCTGGCCGCATCGTATGCTGCTTTGCGGTAAGTCATGGTGAGTATGCCATCGGGACAGACCGACGGATGGACGGACGCCAAAACCGTTACATTAACGCTTTCCACTATAGACGCGACCAGCATAAAATGTAACATAATAAACTTTAACAGTAACAACTTGCCTAACTGGGTACGGCTCGAAGCTAGGCTTCAGCCGAATATTGGATTCACTGTACGGCGCGTTTTGGCGGTGTTCATGCGTTTGGCTATAACTCCACCGAAAGTGAACCGATTTGGATGAAATCTAGAGTACTCTGATTACATTGTCAGAGGCTGGCCCTGGCAAATTTCGGGCGCGATCTGCACTGTGGCGACAGCTGGAAAGCCAAGCGAAATTTTGTTCTTTTTTGTTAGGTACGCATGATTTCACCGATTTCCCGTCGGCCAAATTTCGCGAAATTTGGACACAACATGTCGATCGTACATGTCGCGATAAAAACTTTCGGAACAGAATTTTGAAAATTTTACCGTAAGGAGTCGTTCTTTACAAGAAACGCAAACATTTCTCAAAAATATTTAACGTCTAATTGCTACTTCAGGCCGCCATAACTCCGCAACGATTACAGATCGCTGGAAATTCACTAACAAAATAACCTCTACGGGATTTATAGTTTCCATTTTTATCGTTAGAATCAATTCAAAGTCATCCCTGGCATTTACACTCCGTATAAGAAACCTCCCCAAATTTTCCGCGACGTCCGACGCGGGTTTACAACACGGCAGATAACGCTGACATTACTCAGTCGCAGGCAGCCAATCACCATCGACTATTGAGTCACGTGAAACTAGGCCTCCTCCGATGCAGGAAGTAAACAGCTTGAACACAGATAGCCGAGCGCTTTGAGCCGAATACTGTATTGTGGGCATTCCACGCAATACAGCCATATAGTTGTATCCGCGAACACTACGAATAGGCTAAGTTTATAACTGGAATAGATAAATTCTGGCACAATCAAGATATTATATATTATTTTCGGGGCACAATTGCAGGGAACCGGAAGTCGTAGCGAAATGATGTATGAAGAATCTTAGTAAAGTGTTTAGACAAGGCGGGCATTGAGGCCAGTGCTCGTAAATTCTCTATATACATGTACATCTACACTGTACGTCTACGTTTACGTCAGCGGACGACGGCACTCACGTCGATGAAGGGCCAGGCGACGATCCACGGCGACCAGAGCAGTGCCGAGACGACCCAGGCGACCGTGATCATGAAGACGGCGCAGTGAGGTGTCCTGCGGACACGATACTTGAGTGGACGAGTGACGCACATGTACCGGTCGAAGCTGATCAGCAGCAGATTCGCTACGGACGCGTTACTGACCGTGTAGTCGAGGGACAGCCACACATCACACACTATCGGCCCTACACCACCACCACCGTCATCATCATCAAGTGTCCAAAGTAATATGGCAAAAGGCCGCATCGTCGTCTTGTCGCCCCTCGCGGCTGCGAATGGATTCGTCCGACCTTTATCCCAGCTGATACATGGTTCCTTGGACTCACGTGTGGCGTGCCTCCCCCAAAAAAGACATCTTGATCGGTTCACCCGCTCTTTGCACAGCTCACCCGTGTGCTAGACACACAGACACTCACGTGCGACATCTGTAGCAATAGTCCGCATCTTATGCACTGCGTGCAAGCGATGCGGCCTAACAAGATATAACGATAGCAAAAGTACCGGTATTGCAGAGGCCAATAACCTAGACATCCACTCCTGAAGCAACTTGCAGAAACTCTGGGCAGGTGGTCCCTAAGAAGTAGACAAGTGGCTAGGTACTTCAACAGAGTGCATTTGATACAGAAATGTTAATTCGTTAATTTTGCCAACAGCTATTCTGCAGTTTCAGCTGTCCAACTGAGTAAATAGAACATAGATTCGTTCACACCGAATACGTCGCGCTGCGGTGCGTTGCAGTATGCTGCATTGCGGCGTTATGCGGTATGCGGCAAAAAAGATGCAAGATGCTGCACGATGTCGCACCACAATGCACCGCGCTACAACGCGTCCTGTGTGAACACTGCCACTGGATTAGTCCGGCACATGTCACAAACCAGCGCAAAGTATCCGGTGTATTATACGTGAAATGATTGTGTTCGGAATGAAATCTCTGGATTTGTACTAAGACTCGACTACATCACTAGAATTCTCGCGGGTCTTATTGGATTCCCACAGCAATGAAAATCTACACAAATGCAAGACATTCAAACATGAATGAGAATTGGAATGATCTTTCGTGAGTGGAAGGAAATGAGAATGCTATTATTCGTGAAATTTTTCCGTATAGTAGTCTTTGTCCACGTAGGCTATTTTGTTGCGACGAACCGTACACAAGAGAGACGGTGACTTGCCTAGCGGCCATCGACCCAGCAGCAGGTAGACGGCGAAGAGCGGCATGGAGACGGCTCCGATGGCGAAGTCGGCGACAGCGAGACTCAACAGGAAGTAGTTGCTGACGCGCTGCAGCTGCGTGTCGATCCTGAACGAGGCGATGACGAGCAGGTTCCCGCCGGACGTGGCCAGTGACAGCAGCGCCGCCAGCGACGAGATACCGACCGTCGCCGGTAGACCGTAGCGCAGCTGGAACGGCTCGTGGTCGTCCGCCTCTGTACCGTCGACGTCAGAAATCATCAACCCACTCCCCAGTGATGTAGTACTCGATCGATTCCCAGTCATGGAAAAAAATCCCTCAAGGGTTAATTTTAGGGTTTCATGGGGATCGAAATTGGGATCACAGATCGGTAGACTCAAACTATTAAAATATTGATGATCTTTAAGCAGATTTAGCTGAAGTAATTAATTCCAGTCGTTGTCCAGCCGGCCGGACCGACATGTCTGCGCTTACTGATGCCTAGTCCTGTATAGCGCATAACAGACTCGATCTGCACGGCTCACGAATAATGCGATGCTTTACTGCATAACGTCCCACATTACGCTGACCGCGTCTAGCGGAAAGCCTGATGTAACGGAATGGGGTCCGTCCATCCGTCTGTCTGTCCCGTCAGCATACTCACCGTGACTCCTCTGGGGCAGCATGCGACGCGGCCAGCGTACATTTCGCCCAGATAATAAGAAGGAGAGACATACTTGTTGTCAGTGCATCTTTTGGGCCAGACAGTCTTGGGCTGGGGGAATGATGAAATGGTGCATAGGGCAAAAGAGGTTTGGAACCACTCCAGTACTCGAGTCCAACTTACTACAAACCTGGACTGGACTCCATATTTTGGGACCTCGGACTAGGTAAAAGAGAATACATGACTGGTATGATGACCGAGGATATTTTGAATGCTACGCAACCGATTTAGAGTAAAAAAGTAGAACTGTTGTGATTGCTTTGACACAATTAACTGTATACAAACTACTAGTTTAAATGTATAGTACGCGAAATGATTGTGTTCGGAATGAAATCTCTGGATTTGTACTAAGTCTCGACTACATATCACTGGAATTGTCGTGGGTCTTATTGGATTCCAGCGGCAATGAAAATCTACGCAAATGCAAGACCTTCACACAGGAATGGGAATTGGAATGATCTTTCATGAATGGAAAGAAATGGGAATGCTATCATTCCTGAAATTTTCTGTATAATAGTCTTTGTCCACGTAGGCTATTTTGTTGCGATGTACACTATATCGTTTTTGGCCAGTGTGTACCGCTGAACTAGTCTCTTGTTGGGTCGTGTACTCGTATTCATCTTTATGTCAGACAACAGCTGTTACAATGCGACGAAAATTAGTTATTGTAAAACAAGGTGTCGCCCTAACGAGACGTAACAGTACTGGCCTGCCGTGGAGTGTCGGCTGCCCGATCGCCCGGCGGCCGGCCCGCCCGCCGCCTGCCGGTAGTGTTACAGACGACAGACGACGACAGACGCCAGCGAGCAAACAATAATGGCCCATATACTGACTGCATCAGAATTCAGAAATACACCGAATTCTTTACGTTTGTCAATTTTATTGTGATTGGGAGAGCAATGAACGTGTATAGGAATTCAGATCGCTACCGGAAATGGAATAAATCTAGAAATAACTGAGAATGGGAATGTGAGTTATCTGATGGGAGTGGCGCGGAATGGGAATGCTAATTGCATTGTCACTCACCTCCAGACGTTGTCGACGACTCGGTAACGTTTGGACACGGGACGAAAACGCTCTCCGGCCCGGACGGAGCAAACGGATTACACAAGAGCGGTTTTTGTCCGAAACCGTCCGGATGGACGTCTGAGTCGTCGTAGGAGTCCAGCATCATTTCAGCTGCTCTTCGTCGTGCTCGAAGTCGGTCGCTGGAACGAACACGGAAATTCTACCGCCACAAGCGAATATGACTAACGCCACACCCGTAGTTACAGTCACGTTGGGAGTTCAGAAAGTGCAGGAGTAGACAACGTAGGAGAAGATGTCAGTAGCGTAAAAACGATGCCGTTCTAAAACGCGATCGCACACATCATATCGATCTAATCCGGCTATTTTTCTCGTTCGACCGAAATGCTCCTGCGCTTTTCGCTCATCCGGTCCAATATTGATTAGGCCGACGCTCGCTTCCGATTGATGCGTTGTTTGGTGACGATTAGTCGGGTACCGCTGACTGCGATTGAACTGACTCTGGAAAGAGAATCTGGAAAACGCGGAAGTGCCGACTGGAATGAGACGAGGGGACGGCGTAGCGGTAGGGCGCGGCGGTGGAACTGCGTCCTCGCCAGGCGGAACCACTGACCGACGGTCTCCGCAGCTGCTCAGAAGCATGCACCGCAGCCATAATGCACCGTCGCTGCTGGACGACCGGTGGCGACTGCTTGGTACCAACGACGCACATAGAAACGGGACATTTCGGCACGCAATTTCCTATCCAGTGGTTAAATTACTTAGGCCTAAGCCTCAATTAGACCAATATATATTTTCCGTTCGTAAAAATATTCAATAGTCATAAATTAGATGAATATTAATTAGAGCAACATATGTATATGCATGCTTTCGCCAAAATGTAGCGCGTTTAAAAAAATAACAAGTAGCTCAGCTGTCGCGGACAAACCCGCGCGACGCGCTACATCATGACAAAAACGGCACAATAATTTTAAAACAATTATTGACTACTCAAGGTGAGTCGAACAACCACAGATATCATTTATTAAATAACGATACTCAATTTACCAGCGTTTACAGCGTCCAAAGTCGACTTAACAGTTCCACGCGATCATTTATTGCACAACTAAATCTCGTAAGTAAGTCATAACAACTACTAGCGTCCACAACGTCCCGAGTGGCTCCGAGGAGGCGCTGCCGGCTAGGTATCCGCACCGAACCGTCATCGTCGGATTGAAGTGAAAACATTTATCACTATATGATGCAATGTAATGTACAGGGTGGGCCAAAAAAGTGATACCTCTCGTACATTACATTACATTGTACGAGATGTATCACTTTTTTTGGCCCACTCTGTATACTTCTTTCATATTTTTCCTCTGGAACGATTGGGGGCCTCGCAGCCCCGTTTCTCTGGCTACCCATATGCAGCTGACAAAATGTGGCTTTTGTAGTCATAGTTAGTGAATAAAGTTGTCTGCTTGTTTTGATATTGGATATGTATTGTCGGATATATCTGATGATGAACGTAGTGCTTCTACGGTTCAACGTTATACATCTGATTCTGAGGATTATCGGCGGTTTCTGCCTCCGGTATAGTGTGCGTGTTGGTTGACTGCTGACGTCACAGATGTTGTTATTTTGCCCCAGTTGACTGTATTTCATGGTTGAGAGGATTCGTGAAGTTAACACTACGTTGTACCACGCCAGACGTTCGTTGTAGACATAGGCGGTACGAGCGCGAAAGTGGAATCACTACTATAGGCCCTATATGTACTGAATGTAACTGCGGCCATTTGTTCCACACTTTGGAGATGAGCGACGTCTGATAACAAAACTTTTCTATGTACAAAAACTAGAGCAAATAGTCACTAACAGCTTATATAATCTACGACATTTTACTTTTCAGCGTGCTATAGTCCCAAGAACGATAGATTCCAAATTGACAAATTTAGTCCGTTTATATTTTGCCTTGCACGGCTGGAGCAAATTGCCCGAATAACTGTCATATTTACAGCTACACCGTGTCACAAAACGTCCCACTTTTGACTTGTTAGCTAGATGTGTTATTTTATCGTCTTATTTTAAGAGGTTCTAATGTGCTTCTTCGCAGTCTACTTCACCAGAAAGTAGGCTATGCACAGTCACTATTGTCTAAATTTAACATTCAGTCATTGCTACGTCCAAAACACGAGTTAAAATTGCACATCTGGGACACTTTTGTTTCAGAGACAGTGTGTCATGGTCATTAATGTGTTACTGCTCAGGATGTATGGATTTTAATTAGGTTTTAACAGATTGTGTTCATGTTTATGGACTTCTGTTAGGTTTCAAAGAGGATGGTGCTTTTGTTCTTATTGTCTTATCTACTGTGTATGACTGTATTGTGTTTGTGTACTGCTGCATTAGTGGCGTAATAAAGAATAATAACTTCGACATGTCGAAGACGTACCAGGCCTCAAACACCTACGCTCAGCTGCATCATCTTCACTTGCCATTCCAGCTACCAGTCGTTCTATTGGTGATCGCGCCTTCGTCGTTGTAGCCGGATGACGGAACAAGCTTCCCAATAAATCAGATCTGCCACATCACTACCTGTTTTCAGACGTCGACTGAAAACTCATTTTTTCGATTGCGTTTAATTGTTGTAAAGTGATTGAAGTCTTTTCCTTGAAAAATATCACTATAATGTAATGTCAACCGACGTTGATAATGATTTTTGGCAAAAATCTTAAGATAAAGTAAAGCAGCAACAGACGCTTTTCCCACCCCACCTAACTAAAGCCGCGTTCTAATGGTACGGCTCAAGATAGAAGCGCCCAAATGCTTTTGCTTTCTGCAAAAAAAATCGGGGAGGGTCCGTCCAAAAAAGACCGGCGTTATAAAGTAGCCACATGTGACAAAGATTCACAAAATAATCGCTGATTACCGTTGGCGCGTCTCAAATGATGTAATAAATAAGACAAGCTCCGCTGCCGCTGACAGACCCGCGCGACGCAGTGCCTCGCGCCCACCGTGCTGTACACAGATGTCGACGGTCAGTGTGATAAACTGGTGATCGATGACGGTCACTAGTTTACCACACTGTCCGTCCACCTAAGTTGACAGCACCTGAGACGATCAACCGTTCCACCAAAATTTAAATGGGTCACATGACCTAACCACGCCTCTTTCAGGGATGGTTTGCCTTCCATGGGCTAGCACTTGCTACCGTATATCAATATCTGCCAATTTGAAATGTCTATCTCCACTGAAGATATGAAAGGTTACAAAGTGTCAAAAAGGGTAGTTTGAGGTAGTCAAGGTCACTCAATGTCACTGGAAATAGCGCCATTCGATACAGCATATACCAGTTCCTATTAGTGTTCTGTAGTAGCTATGTCCCTATCTTATACCGTTTCTAAGATATAGCCAGATATCGGTCGAAAATAATCGATTGTAACCTACCCCCACCTTTTGGCGCCCCCGTTGGGGGAGACCCCGTTGGAATTTCGCTGAGGTCTTTGGCGTCAGAAAACTATACCCTGGGTGTTCTTTCTATGATCCTACGTTTAGCCGTTTTGGCATAATACCGGCGTGTAACGGACGGACAGAAGGACAGACACACGATGACAACATATTTATTCCCCGCTAGTATAGCGTCATGCAGTAAAAAGACAGAGCTAAAGCTTAAGTCACCGTTCTACGAATGGGCGACTACCACTCAGAGCTAGAACTATAATGAACTACAAAAAACAGGATTCTTTATAAACTGAATAAAAACCCTAATGAAAGCAATCGATGAACTAAATTATCATCGAAGAGAATTATACGACTTTTCATATATTCAGAGTTACATACGACAAAGGGCCAAAGCCTTCTATCGCGTATGCATTCGCTAGGTGGTTACGTTTACATTATTTACGCATTCGTAGCGTATTGCTGGTTTAGTCGGTGACGTAAAGTGACGTTTCGGCCGGCGGGCGAAAGACCAGCTAAAAGCCCTTTAATGAAAGTGCTGACGACGACATTCTGCTAGCTGTACCGTTGTATAGTGCCCGGAACAAGTGCGTCGCGGCAGCCCCGTATTACTTGACGCTTTTAATCCATCCGGCTTTACTTGATCAACGACCCGCGCAGGCTTCCGGAGGGCAAGTCGCCCCGGACTACGATGTTTCCTTCCTTCCTACCGCGGCGCACGGCTAATGGCGTGCTTCGCAGGCGGAGGGTATCAGAACTGTTCTTTTCTCGCGTCTGACGTTGCCGGGCATAAAGTTAATCAAACATTCCATTAGCCGTCGACCACATCGGCACAGGAAAAGTATTAAACACAGCAGGATTTGTGGGCGCCTGACGCAGTTGCAGAGATTTAGCGTTCAGATTCACAAGAATTCCGTTTTAGTTGTAGCGTATATTTTGATGACACATTTATATGAATGTCCAAGTTAGCAAAACTGTAGAGCATTAGATTCGTAATTCGAGGGTCGCGGGTTTGAAACCCACATTGGTCGCTAAGTTTTTAGTCGCTATTTTATTTATTATACCCTATTTAAAATAAGCATATTTAAATTCATTTAAAATAAGCATAAATAACATAACACAAACATAGTTAATTTTAGCCTATATTGCATTTACTCCGCTGGTCATGGAGAGGTTTTTCGGTTATGTCACCCCAAACCTGAACGAATCTGGATGAAACCTGGAATATAAATGAGGGGTGAAGATGCGCAATCACACCAAAATAGGGGAAATCGTCCCAGGAGTTCCATCTAAGGATGACAAAACGTGTTTTGTTTTTTTTTGTCACCAATACAACGCGGACTTTCAGCCACTTATCCTGCAGCGATTATGAGCATTTTTATAATAAAGACGTGAAACGGTGTGCGCATGAGTAAACTGTTGAAAAATGTCCGAATTTCTGCGCAGGGGTTTTACATGTCCCCAAAACAACTAAAATGGGTGCTTTCGAGGGGTGTTTCTGATAACGGGTACATCTCAAACGGCACAATTTCGTGCAATGCGAATCATTTCGGGGACTAGTCGACATCCCAAGGATGTGCCTTTCGTGGGTGAGTTTTGGCGAGGAACGTACGGTTTGGGCGCTGTAAAAGCACGAAATAATTTCGGCGACCGCTGCCGTCGACGTTCTGCTGAGTCGTGACGCAAAAGTAAACAAAACCGATGTGGGCGTGGCACGCTGTGCGACGATGCGTCAGAAAATAAATAAACAGTTGTGTCACCTGTCTAGTACGCCGGTGGGAAACGCTGCCTTCGAGCCTATAGCCTATTGCAGTGTGTCCCCGATACAATGCGGCTCGTCTAGTTAGATTTGAGCATTTATGGCGCTGACTTTGATGTTGTCGCCCCGTACGGGCTCCGGGACGGTAATATGTCCTGATTCAATGTGAACGCTGCTTAACGCGACATTCATGCACCGCTCCACGTGTGGACCCAAGGAACCACCTATTAGATTATGTAGTAATCGGATTGTCAGTATGTCACGGTGTTTGGCTAGGGGCGTGGCTTACGGCGGACGGACGGGCGGTCGGACGAGCGGCCGGACGGACGGCGGTATTGCTTACGGCCAGCGGTGAGGTATCTGGTGCCTACTGCAGTCAATCCGTGCCTACTTTAAATGCTGCTAACGGTTCTAACTTTTCAAACTCACAACGCTCTAAAATACAAGTCGCATTATGTTCAAGTTCTCGCTCTATGCCGTACTCTATACCAAATCGTTACAAAGCCATTCTGTAAGGAATGCACCGAGACGTCTAGAGCCGTTAGATTGTCGATCACTAGCGTCGTGTGCGACAGGTGCCCGCCGGGAAATACGGCGAAATATAACGCAATTGTGATGGCGTGCCGACAGCCGCCGTTTGTCGGCATGACCACAGATCGTCGCCAGTCAGTCGGTACGCGATGCTTCCGGGTTTCAGGCGTCGTAACTTGTGATTCATAGCGGCGTCGAATCCGCACGGAAATGCGCGCCCTCAGCACCAAGTCATGCAGGCAAATCTCCGCCGTAACTCATCGCTGTCCACATTAATTCACTTCGCCACTACTGATACTGGAGTTTAATGAGTTTAGATTACGTTAACAACGATTACGTCAATAGATTGATTGATTGAGTTAAGGTTTTACGTCCCACCCGACACACAATAGGTCATTTCGCGAGACGTTCTTCCCAGCCGATGTGTTGGCTTTGTACTGAAAAACTAAATCAAAGACAACAAAAGCAAACATGCATCCATAACAAGCTAGATGGCTGTATTGTATAGAATGCCCACAATGCAGTATTCGGCTGGAAGGGCTCGGCTATTATAGATACCTACTTAACTACTGCTCAGTATAAGTGGCTAATTAGTTATAACTACTTTTAACTACTAACCCATGTCTTCGGAAGTTCGTGTTTCCAACACGTCAAGCGTGATAGGTGCGCGAATTTTGGGGGTTTTCCCGAAATTGGCCATCTTGTCCGGGTGCTGGAATTAGTTCATCCATAGTCAAATGTCCTAGTTCCTTGTAATGAACCGGTGTTTCCAGAATTTCGTCGAAAATTGTCCGCCTTGTCATTGAACTTCTACCATTCTGGTAGTTGCTTAGTTATTGTGGCCGAAGATGTTCGCAGCCGCATTGCTAGTCGCCTTTCCCACAGTGCCACGGGATGGCCGCCTTGCGATAGTCCGAGTTTTGACAGCGACAATTTAGGGACCGCTTTCCTACTCTGCGTGGACAAAGGAAAGGGTGATGATGTAGCGGAGGCCTATCGTAACGACTATGGAGGCAAATGGCATTATGGCACGTGCCGGTGACGAAAGGATTATGCAACGTTAACCTCCGAATGTTTTCCGTGCCTGTCGACGAGACGACTTGCAAGCCCATCAAGACGAGAATGGCCGTCCGTTAGTTTAGCGCCCAAAATTTGGCACATGCGTTCCTTGCGACACAGACTAAAACTCAGTTTGCGTGCACAGGCGCTAAATTCGGTATTTTCGGATCAAAACTGTCGAAATGCAGCCCGATAAACTGCAGATTTGGGCTATCAGATTAATTTTTACCGCGCGACGCTATGCTAGCGGGGTATATGCTTCGTATGTCCGTCTGTCCGTTCGTCACAGTCACACGCCGGTATTGTATTAAAACGGCTAAATGTAGATTCTAGTTTTCTTACGTCAAAAATATAGGCGAAATTCCAACGGAGTCACCCCCAACTGTGGCGCCAAATAGAGGTGGGGTAGGTTGAAAAGGCGATTTTCGACCAATACATCTCGATATATCTCAGAAAAGGTGCAAGATAGGGACACAGTTACCATAGAACGCTATATAACTCATGTGCTCTATCGATTGGTGCTATTTCCAGTGACCTTGATTGACCCTAACTACCCCAAACCACCCCATTTTCCACATTTTGTATCGCCTTTCATATCTTCGCAGTGAGTGGAGTTAGCCCCCATGCCCCCTTGTCCTCGCCCCTTGCTTTCTATAGTTCTTTTACTTATATACTTACTTAACTACGCTACTTGGAGTAACTAGAGAATCGTAACGTTACTGTCTATAAGCTTACTGCAATTTGCGTATTATATGCGTGCTAATTTCTGTGGTAGCCTCGTAGAGTTTGTGCCATAGCCGCGTACAACATGCGAGCGAGGCGTAAGCGTATAAACGTCTAGTTTGTATGCAAATGTGGAGCGGTGCATGAGCGTCGTGTTAAGCAGCGTTCACATTGAATCTTGCGCCGAACAGCACCGTACGGCGACGCGCGACATGATGCATCGTTTGCGCTGAAACGCAACGCAGTATGCCGCACAACCATGCACACGGTCATGTTTGCATATGACGCGAGAAATGACACAGTAACTACCTACCGGTAGTTCAACTGAAAGTTAGGCCCCTTCACCCCTACTTTTGCAATTAATATTCGCCCATCACTGGCGTACATAGTAAAGAAGGCTATCTGCACAGTTATGTGCAGCAGCAGCAGCAATCAAGTGTACGTGTTGTCATCGTTATCCGTTTGGGTGGACTGATATCGCAGGAGTGGACATTGACGGAGTAATATTTAGCGATTTTTAGCGAACGTGAACTCACGTTCACGTTCGCTAGATGCTATCGCCCGTCCGTCAATCTGTCTGTAACGTTCGTGCACCCTGCTCAGCCGGTTGACATTTTTGGCAATATTTCTACGCCGTTGGGCACCTTTGCCACCCGTTAACATTCACTGAAAATTTTACGGAGATCATCCCAGGGGAACCCCGCCGTCGGGGGTTTAAACGCAAGAGGGGTAGCCAAATATAGAGATTTTGGACCTATCGAAGGCTATATATTTCGGAAATGGTGCAAGATAGGAGGTAAGTTAGTAATTAATCACTAATAGGAAGTCGTATATGAGCTTTCGATTGGTACCAATTTGGTTGACCTTGAATGACCTTGAACCGCGAAATGGCCTTTATTTTGCGTTATTTTACCGAATTTGGTAATTTCCGGGCGCATTGCGTAACGTGGTTGAAAATATACCTAAACTTTCTGCGACAGAAATATAGCCCAAAGCATCTAGTTTTAGCGATATATCACTTAAGATGATATGATACACATGATATCGACAGTTTAGAATCATATGGGCGTAACTAGAATTTTTATCAGTATTCGATTACTTACTGCTGTTTGTTCAACATGACCAAGGCCAGTTGATGGTTGATCACCGCCAGTTAACCAACTGCATGCAGCTGGTTCTCGAACTTCCTGTTATCATTGACATAGAATATCTGTCATTGCCTGTTATTCGTCAGCGCATTAGAGGCTTTGCGTTTATGCGCTATATAAATCCACGATTGACATTGACATTGACGTTCGTCAATGAGCTTTACTGTAAGCCAACGAGGTATTAATATTCTATAACTGAAAGCTCGAAATTCTGTAGCAGATTCATAAATTCCAGATTTAATGCGCAGTACTTGGCTAGCTATCGTTTAATTTACTAAACGAAGTAGGTTCTCTTTTGTGGTATTCTGAAGTACCGGTAGCCTACGTGTGCGATATCGTCGTAAAAAGGTTCACGTTCGCCATCTTCTGACGAGTTTCTTACATGTAAGCTGTATCACGGTAGCAACACTGTTGATTATGTAAAGAGCTAACTATAGTTAATTAGCTGTGAAAATTTGCCTAAACTGTGTTTAAAATTAAGCCTTTCGGTAGCAGTCGAGTTTAATATGCTAATTGCAAATAGCTATATACTAGTTGTTACGAGTAACTACTTCAAGCATTCGTAAAGTAAATGTGCGTTCAGACAGGACGTACGGGCGCTCGCGCGTAGCCGCCGAAATGATAACACATTTCAATGAGTGTGTCCACACAGCGCGCGGCGCCAGGCGACCCCGTGTGAAAAATCATAATTTGCTGTCATTTTCCGCGCGGCTTCGCGTCCAGTCTGAACGTGCCTTCAGTCTAATTAATGGGACACGTCAGACTGTACGTGCAGCCTATAATCAATGCAACACCCATCATAACAAGTGCGTCCGTCTTCAGCGATGGACGTAGGCCTATATCTATGCATGCCGATATAGTCACTGTCATGTGTTCGGAAGCCAAGGATAATCGTTGTGAACGTCGTAAAGGTGGCCCGCGCGCTGGACGATTCGTCCGATTTTGGGCTTCTGGAAGAGCAAAGTTCTCCAAAATGTGAGATTCCCTGCCTTGGACGCCGATGAACCGCCGTGCAGAATGTGACGCCGCTATAGCTTTATCCTCAGCGGAAAAATCCGTAACCGCACAAACAAACACACAAAAAATGTAAATGATATATCCACACGTTGCCTATCGGCATGTGTGGATAAAAAAGCATTTCAGTTCAGTGCATGCGCACATGCAATGGACAAGAATCAACTAAAGTCACACTAATCGAAAAGAGCAAGGTCCACCTTCAGCAGCCACCTTGTTAGCACAACGTTTTTGAAGTAGTATATTGATGCAGTAGGCCTATAGTGCTAAACATCTCGGACAGGTTACGCCAGTAAGTACTTCAGTGGCCAGCATGAAAATCTATAATGAATGAATGAATGAAAATGCGAGGATTTTAAGTGCGTTTGAAAACCGACTGAGAGCCGGCTTTGTCTAACACACTATGTAAACAAATCAAGCCGTTGAGCGAAGTAAAGCCGGAAATGGTCAG
>Ga0209780_1001308_pt1 | contig 16102 bp, 11 predicted proteins | sample WorMetexBAHAMAS2_FD_187384 | JGI IMG/M metagenome (GOLD analysis project Ga0209780, IMG submission 187384) | Marine gutless worms symbiont microbial communities from Max Planck institute for Marine Microbiology, Germany - Inanidrilus exumae... | ecosystem: Host-associated > Annelida > Digestive...
ACCAAGCCAACCGACTTGGACTGCGAGTCCGCCAGACAAAAATGACAGCTACCGTCCATATCCACCAACGCCATTTTATTATTACTCATCCCGAGAGCTGATACTCATTTTATAATAATAATAATACAACATTTGTATAGCGCCATAGTGTCCTATGCGGGATGCAGAGGCGCTTTTACCGTCCCACGGAGGATGGAAGGCTGAGTCGACCTACGCACTGCAGTAAGGGTGTGCAGCCCGTGCCCAAGGCTGCATATCGCAGTGGCTGTCGTGATAAACACAACTGCCCGTGGTGAGATTCAAACCTGGGTCCTCTCACACCGCAGTCAGGTATGTTACCCCTAGACCATTGAGACACTGCAGATGCAGTTAAGCAGTGAAGGACAACTTGAAGGAAAAAGTTTTCATGTTTATGCTTAAAAGACTTGACAGGTGAATAAACTGCAATAGACAGTGGAATGCTGTCTTCGACTTTAAGGGAGGCAGCAGATATAAGTTCAAAACAATTATGATAAAAACAGTAGCAGTCGATGGTGACTTGAAAAAGCACATAACACTAGACATGAACTTTTGAAACATCAAATTCAAGTGTCAACCTGTGAAGATGTTAAAGTGCTGCGTGCTTCTCTGGCATCTGCCTTGGCTTCATCCAGCTTGTCATTAAAACTCTCCAACTACAGCACAAACACATCACATAAACGTTTAAACACACACAACACCACTGCCTTCATTTTAACACCCGTTAAACCCGTTTTGACCAGCTGCTGCCACTAACTCTTCTTCCATCTAAGAGAAATGGGGAACAGCTGACACAGATACTTACACATGTCGCACAACTTTCCTGTCATCCAAACGATGTACTGAAATATACACGCTGTAGAAAATTGATCTGTATAGAAGCCAACACCACGACCAATGGCTAAACATGACCAGAACTTCAGTAATCAGTCAGTGCTACACTCCTCCTGCAGTGCAGTAAACCTCATGGATGGTGCAAAGTAGACAAGACACACAACAGTGATAAACAAAAACAAGGTGTCGCCCTAATGGGACGTAACCTACTAGAACGGGACGTACCCGTACTGGCCCGCCGTGCAGTGTTGGCCACCCGACTGCCCATGCGCCCGGCCCGGCGGTGGCCGACTGCCAACGAACCCGGCAGACGGCCTGCCGGCAGTGTTACAGATAACGATGACAGACGCCAGAGAGCAAAACCATACTGGCCTGGCTCATTAGGAGGGCCAGTAAAAACTCTAAGCAATATAGAACAGACTCGGTGCATTATCACAAATAAACATTATACATTACACAAAAAGTAGCATTGTTGGACATCTGGTGTAAAGGCGGCATGATGTTAAGTCCCTCTGGATCAAGAAAGAAAGAGGTGAGTGGGTTATTTTCCCTGGTTAGGAAAAGTGCTTCGGTACGGTCGGCTGTGAACATCGCCACGTCTGTGAAAAAACTGCAGAATTATTCCTAAAAGTGCTCTTTTGAAACAGGTGAAGGGCAAGAATCAAGGGAAACCTGGCTAATTTAGGCTCACCTGGTAAATGGCATGTGTGTGTGTGTGTGGCATCAGAAAATTTAAACGTCAAACGTTAAGTATGACAGAGGCATAGGCTTATGTTGCTGCTTACCTCTTGTTTTACTTGCGTTAAACTCTCAACGTCGGTAGCATGCAGCTGTAACTCTCGTTCATAATTCTGTTTGGCCTGCAACAAACCAACAAATGCTAGTTTCACTTTTAAAAAATAAATTACAGAACAGTCCGTATCAACATATGAGATACTGACGCGACATTCCCAGTCAAAACATTTGCTGACGACAATCACAAAATACATTTCAATCACGTGATAATCATGCAATGCAGAGGTGTAGAAATAGTAACAAAAGCATTCATAAATAAAACACCAGGAGTTAGAGTTTAATGTCCCTTTTCAGGACAAATATGGCTATATCAGAGTTGAAAAGTCAGGGGTGTAGAGCTATCCCTACCCAGCGAACAAAGGCCAGCGATATATTAACATCAATCCTGGCCGCCTTTTTATTCAGCAGCCACCCAAAAAGGGAAAGGGATCGAGAGGTTCATTTAAATTATTACGCAAGCACACAAACAGGGGGAAACAACTATCACACCACAAGACAAAACTATAAATCAAATATGACAAAAACAAGCAACATGGTTACGCTACTAAAGAAGAGTGTGCTACGAAGACAGAGTAGACAACTAAATAAACTTACCGACTTTGCTTCCTCCAGCTGTCTCTGGCAGTCTCGTCGTGCCAGACCCTCATTGGACAACGCTTCCTGCAGTTGGTTCTCAGTCTCCTCAAGGGTCTTACGCAGTACTGATAACTGACTGGCAGCTGCCGTGTCCTGTAATAATAATAATAATAATACACACATTTCTATACTGCCATAAGGTCGTAACTTCAGAGGCAGTGGCAGAGCAGGTCAGGTTAGTCAGTGTTCGCCAGGTGAAACAAATGACTTTTAAGCCTAGATTTGAAAACTGTTAATGACGGACTATCGAGAACTGTCATAGGATGTGAGTTCCAAACAGCAGGTGCCGAATGATGGAAGCCGCGTGTGGCGAAGTCAGACCTGGAGGAAAATCGTGACAGCAAGGGGGTGCCATGCACTGTGACGTGTCAGTACACGACAGCTGAGGTGAGCTGGTGTTGATGTATAAGACGCAACAATCATGTGGAACTACAGTAATTGGCTGCAAGCTAAATTTCACAGCTAATACTTTCTCTGATTACACTCATTCTGAATTTCTATCTCTGGCAGCACTACATTACGTCTTTCAGAGCTTGGAAGATATCATCATATGCAGTTAACATTTATTTACTACACAAGATGAACATAATTACTACACAACACTGATGATATACAATCAACAACAACATTTTAATATGGAAGTGACTCAAAATAAGTAAAATGGTATGAACTTCTGTTAAAAGAGTAAGTTATTAACAGCACTCAACCAAAGGCAATACACATCATTATAGGGAAATATAAAGTGCAATTCATTGGTGTTTCAGTTTTGTTAAGCTAACAATTAAGCACAAGCTGCAACACGTACAACAAACTCACAGTCTGTTTAAAACTTCAGCTGTTTAAAAACTTACAGACTGCCTAACTTCAGCGATGCGATTGGCCTTCTCTTCAACCAGTGTGGCATTTTCTTTAACAAGAGACGAGTTTTCTTCTGACAGACTTGCGACAGTCGCTTCAAGCTGCTGTACTTGACTTTTGAGTGCTTCGTTAGCTGAAAAAATGTAAAACACTATTTCATGTACAGTATATAGCTGCTGTATGGTAACTGCAATTATATTACACTGTTAATGGCTAAGTAATTGTACTACTTTCAATCTGAGCTGCAATTAAAAGGCACTCAGTAGAGTGAACACATCTGCCTTGCCAAATTCACATCAGCACAGTGTCACTAATGGCAAGCAGTAGATGCATGCATACAACTGAAGTAGATTAATATTGACGATCATACCAGCACAGGCATAAAGGCACACACAGGCCCCAATCTGTGTGACGCTCAGCAGTAGCAACCAACTGGTTAACTTAAGATCGTCTTCCGGATGACATTCAAGGTTTAGTTAACTCTTCTATGGTCCATAGTCTACTGATAACCCAAATATCATGAAAATCCACCCATAACTTTTTGAGTTATTCTGCTAACAAACAGGGGGTGAGAACATGACCTCTGCTGACCCTCTCCAGCAACGATGTTACTGAGGTCCCATTATCATAAAACTACCATGGCACACAATGGAAGAAAGCGATCACATGCTGTCTTTATCACCACAGCCACTGAGCACTTTACTGCTCTGCTAATACTATTAGCAGAGCAGTAAAGTGCTCAGTGGGATACTGACTTGTCATTCTAACTGCAAACAAAGCCTTCTATCCACAGAAAATCAGCATTAAACATCACCAGTATTATCAGAAAATGGCAGTAATACGTTACAAAACAATACAAGCCAGGTTCAATGTATCAGGCTGATAAACTGACTTGATGTGACTTTATGCAAGTTATTTGTCACCTTTTTAGTGAGACTCCAGCAACTGGTTTTGACTTCTATTTATAACTTCTATTCATAATGCTACTTACTATTTCTTACTGGTAACTAATGACAGAATCAGATCACACTGATCTACCATACGATCTTCCATTTCTTAGAGTTTAGTTACACTGTACTAAACAACACAGCAGACCAGTTAGTACCTAGCAGCGTTTCTGCAACACGAGCCTCCAATGTCTGTTTAAACTGCTCGCTGGCCTCAGTTTGCTCACGCAAACTACGCTCCACACTGTCCGCAATCGACTTGTACTGCGTCGCATGCTGCTCGGCTTGTGTCAGCTGTCCCTGTACATCTACAGCACAGCCGACTAACCTCATCACATCAGTTCAACACTCAACTTCTATAAAATACAATGCATACCAAAACTGAAATTATGATTAACAAACAAAAATTATAAGTTACTGTGTTTCCCATATTGGCAACTTCAGTGCTTTGATACCATTGGTTGGGTAGGTATCAGGATGAGCATCCTACCCGTATATATCTCACTATAGCAGTCTCTAAACATTTACCGAACAAGACTGTAGGATTTTGCCCGGCTACAGCAAATCTACAAATATTTTTTGTGTCACCAGTGACAAGGCATTTGCTTTTATTCTTTTCACACGAAAATGTAAAACGCTGCCAAATGTCAGTTTCATGTTTGCTACCCATTAGAGTCTGCCATCCCTTATTTAACTAAAATAAAATACTTAAACAGTTTTGACAGCAAATGCCAGTAAGCTTGGTAAAACATGACACGTACCAGCCAGTTATGTAGTTAGTGGTAGTGTTCAGTTCGAAATCGGAGATGAGTAAATGTCATATGACTGCAGTTTTAGTGTTGCAAAAAAGTTCTTTTCGTTTTCTCTTAAAAGAATTACTTTTTAATTAGTTTTAGTATTACAAAAAAAATTAGATTTAGTTTTATTAAACAAATACAATTAGTTTTGGTTTCAGTAGCACTACCAAGCAGGCTACGGGCCTCCCTATAAATGAACGTCTGCAAAATGCCATACTGTTGTTCGTAAACATGCTGTATTCTAGTCGTTTTTACTTTAATACTATTAAGGTAATATACAAGTTTATTGCTTTATTGAAGTTAACATGCAACATGCAATGCATGCTGATCTGCTCATGTAGCTTTCACAGAGTCCTTTTTATGGTCAAAAACATTCAAATAAATTTGTTACTTAACTTTCAAGAGGCTAAAAATCACTGCTTAACTTAATTGGATAGTAAATTGGCGAGTAGGGCTTAAATGGCAATGGTGCAACTTATTTGATATTAATGGGTGCTTAAGTAAGCAGTACATAATTTAAGTATGGTTGGTGGTGCAACGGACCCTAACATTTGTAGTAATTACAGTCTTTGCATTCACTAAAGCCAATACACAACAGCATATACTGTCAAACATACTTGATATCTGCCGATTGGCGTCATCAAGTAAATCACGATAGCGATGGACCTCGTCTTCCAGCCTCTTGTCCGAAGAGTCATCTACATTACACGATATCCACATCTATAGAGCAACTGTCATAATTTTGGATGCAGCTGGAAACCTACCTTCTTACTGGTCCTACAGATCTAAATAGTGACGTGAGCAAATCAATTTATACACAGCGCATTAAAAACAAAAAGTCACTAGTGCACTGCAGCCTCGCCAAACAAAAATGTCCTTAAAAGTTGTTTGAACTGCCCGAATTCAACGTCAGGCTGTTGCAGTGTAGCGGGAAGACTTTTCCATACTTTTGGACCTGCCACTGAAAAACTCCCGTCTCCGAGCCGAGTGTTAGTTTGCAGGACAGTAAGGGCATTGGTGTCAGTCGAGCGAAGACAGTGGCATCCAGAGTCAGTGATAGTGTAGTAACTGCAATGTTTAATGTTTTTTTCCTTACATTTAGTCTTTTGTGGTCTGGAAGTGTTTTTCACATCGACGATGTTAATCCTTGCACAATGATAACAGTGATGATGATGAAACACAGTTTTGATAGCAATGTCATGCAACTGTGAATCAATAAACAAACCAATCAGACATTCTACAATCATCAATGGTTGACTAACCACGCTGGCTGGTGAGAGCAGCCGCCAACTTGGTCTGGGCCGCCTGCACTTTGTTTTCAGCCACGGAGAGCTACACAAGTATCAACATGTTCACTACAAACAAGAAACCAAACAAAAACCATAGTAGGACTATATTATCCTAATAATTAACACTGAATAATGAGTCAAATTTTCACAACTACATCGACTGACCATCCTTGGTCCTCCTTAAATTCACGCTGTCTCAGGTTTGAGATAGAAGATAACAACCAGTAAATCTATGCCATGGGGGGATAGCTTCAGCACTTTATGAGGTGGATGGCATAGATGAATGGTCAGTTAGTTGGAGTTTAATGTCCCTTTTCAGCACAAATATGGTTATATCAGAGACGAACATACACAAATGGTATAATAATAATAATAATAATAATAATAATATACAGTATTTATATACCACCTTAGTCCACAGATGCTGGTGGCTTTTGGTTAAGAATGTCTGAACAAATGGGTATGAGACAACAAACTGTGAGCCAAAGGAAAGGGAGCATCTGTGTTCGATCCCGTACCAAGGTGCCGTGACTGAGTACAAATAACCTGGTAGCATCTCACAACCCGACCAAGCAGATTCTATTAAATAAATAACCAAGTCAGAAGCCTGACTTCAGTGCTTTGACAGTGTTGATTAGGTGACAGAAGGACATCGGGCCTGAAAAAAACCCAGAACCACTCACCCCTATACGTTCTGTTCAGGACCACATCTTCTGAGCAAAATCGATTTTTGTTGTTAGTTCTTTTCCTTATTTCTTCTGCTTCGTCTACTTGATCTGATAGTCACTGCTCCTGTTTATCTAGCGATCGGCATACACTGTTTCTTCGTTAATGTCATTCTCAGTACTATGATGTCAATACAATACACCAACAATGCCAGCTGTCGGCTGTTCTACTTGAAGTTTAAGCAATATTCAAAGACCTGACTGTTCATTCTTGCCTAGTCAATCTCTACTGCCACCAGTCTCTGTATCTCTGAACACCGCAATGCTATAGAAATGCTTTTTTTCGTATTAATGGTATTCATTTATTAACAGACAGCTCCAGCCGGAATACAGACTTCTTCTTTGAGATGAGTAATGTGTTCTTGTGCTGTTGTCAGCTGTTCAACCGTACAATTCAGTTTTGTTCTCTCGCGCTCCACTTCCTGTTTTGCCTCACCCAACTGACGCTAAAGACAAACACACAACAATGATCCGGTCACGTGGTGTATAAACAACAAACATCTTCCAACCAAACTGTTCCATTCACATCGAAAAAAGTCTTATCTTCATCAACACCCAAATGCTAACTTATTCAATACTTACTCCATCGTTATACACCCACATAGTGTGGCTTCAGGGGACATCTCGCTTGTGAACAAAACTTGTCCAATTATCACCAAAAGTTCTCTTCGTGGTGATATGGTTGAACTAGGATTACTACAACACAGACCTTAACTTAGATGTTAGTCCTTCTATGTGCAGAAAAATCATATTGGGCAACACAGCTTCTACTGGAACAGAGAGCCAGTAAAACTAGAAGAGGAACTTTGATGCCCCAGAATTGACGTGGATGCTTTTGCCACCTCGATGGCCTGCTGTGACCTTGACCTGTGACCCATGACCTCCAAAATCTAACCAGGTTATCAGTAACAGATAGTGCTTATTCCCTGTAAGTTTCATCGTGACTGCTCAAGCCGTTCACGACATATCGTGATAACGAGATCTATCCAGACAAATGAATGAACGATAAATTGATAGATTTAATTAAAGTTTTACGTTATTAAAGTTTTACGTTCCACTGGAGAATGAATAAACAAACAAATAAACGTGGCAGACAGACAGCCCAAATACACAACGCCTTCACGCGCACTGTTGGCTGGCAAATGGCATAACATAAACTGGAGATAGTATAATATGCTCCAGTAATAAGAAACTGCGATAAATAATAACCGGAGTATTACTGATATGTCACCAACTGATAATAATATATCGCGGGCTTTAACTATGGCATACAGCATCAACATATACTTCAGAATGCACAGCAACCCAAATTTCATTCCTAAAATTTATCATTTGTAAATACTCATTTAGTACTTGTTCATACACTAAGCAGTACAGCGTTTCAACGTGCCTCCAGCGTAACAACAAATGCGCGCTGTTCTCCATCTGTGCCTTCGGCTTTCTGACGCAAAATGGCATTCTCACGATCCAACTTTTCTATCTGGCGAGTGAGGCGCGTCTTCGTCTCAAACTCGGACCGTTCCAGGTTGTTCTACAATGAACACATTCATATTTACTTGATGCTGGCTGTAACTGCCTGACGTTCTAGCTCCACATAAAAGTCATGATGTAATCTGCTGTGTTAGTGAATACCAAGAAGGAAGTGGCTGGATTGGTGAATTGGATTCACTCTGACAACAACATCCCACATGCTATCTACGGATGTATGCTATCCGTCGAGGTCATTCTGGGGTGACATAATGGTACCAGCCGACTAAGCGACCATGACGATGGTTTTGGCACAGCCGATATAACTCGCCGAAGGAGAACAATCCAACCTGTATTGCTTCAAGGCTGATAACGAGTTGATCCCTTGACTGCTGGTTGCGATGAAGCATTTCATTTTCACTGATGAGTCGTGCCTCTGTGCTTTTCAACTGCTCTTTCTCTGTGACAAGATTCTGACAGCGCACCTCTGCGCGAGTCAACTTGTCTTGTGTTGACAGCAGATCCTGCAGCGGTCATCACTCACTATTATCCGCAAACATTTGTTGCATATATCGTTTACGTTAGCCATTTCCATTTATGCTGCCACTTGTTAATTATTCTCACCACTGGGCTTGGCTATGACACCAAGAGGTCTCCCCATAAAAATCTGTGGAGACTGCTTTGTCAAGATTTTTACAGGCTAAATGCCCTTCTTGACAGCTAATGAAGTGTCAAAACACTGAAAACATAGTAATGCACAGAATTATTTTAAACCGACCGTGGTAACAGTTTGGCTTATTCCACAGGTTGCTGTGTTTCGGCATTCAACATTGATGTCTTATCATCATCATCATCATCATCATCATCATCATTTTTAAAGTGGCCTGAATGGCTAAATGCTTAAAAGGACTGAGGTTTTAGTGTGAAGGTTACCACAAAAAAGCTACTCTGTATTAAATGGGGGGGGGGTCCGGATCCAACTACAGAAAGGCAGACCTCCCTTGATGGTGCAATAATGGATTTAGGAAATTTTCAGGCATAGCTGCACCACAGCTGGCCATCCTACAAGATGCACAGCTCTTGTAATACTACAACAAGATACTATGGTAACAGCAAGTATTACTAGGGCCCACTGTTTTCCGCAGAAAATTTTGCCAAATTAAGCGGCTCAGTTTAGTAAATTCCACAGCTCGCCAAAGGAAAATCATCCAAATTCCGTGGCTTAACCATAGCTTCCCGTTTATGAGTAAACTTAGCTGTCTGCTGTTTGATTAATAAATACTGACATTGTGCTAAGTTTCATTGTAAGTACATGAGAATATAATCAGCTAACCAAGAGATAGGTCGTTTCAACCTATGTCCATATGTCTGATAGAAATATATGTTACCTCACAGGCTTCTATTTTTAGAATGGCATATATAATATCCAGACTGTAGGCCTACCGATATAAAAGCAGAAACGAATGTGTACGCTGACAAGTTGAGTGAAAAGGATGTCATTTTACTGCATTTATTGACACTGTTATAAGTCATCACATTAGCGATCAATTTAATCACTGGTCATTTTATCAAATTCCACAAAATTCCGCAGCAACGGGGAAATTCCGTGGGAATGGGTATATTCCATGGCTTGGCTGGAAATACCGCGGCTCGCGGAAAACTCTGGGCCCTAATCTTACTGCGTCATACTGATTTAGCTATCTGTCTTTAAGATTCAAAGCACACAATATTACTCAAACTAAAAAGATCTGTATGGGGCGTTACAGGTAGGTATATATTGACTTCCAGCTCACTATCCTCACACAGCTAATAGGACTTGTTGCGACATCTGGCATTTAACTGAAATGCAGAATGAAGTTCCAGAATTGGCCATGAGATGGCATCAATAGCAAGTACATGTCAGTTTTACAAAGTTATACAAATTTCAAAATAACAGATTGGAAAAGCTAAAACTACCTCTTGTAGTTTTGATATTGTCTCCTGATGCCTGGCTAGTGATGCAATAAACTTGGTGTTCTTGTCTCGAAGCAGTTCCACCTCAGTATGATTAGATTCAGCATTCGACTGCATCACTTTCAATCTCTCGCCACTGAAATCCAACTACAACATCAATGAACATTATCACTAGTGGAATGCATGCATTTATTTTGACGGTTCAAGCAAACGTTAGCATAATGTGTGCATATAATAATTAAGTAAACAAATTAATAAAGCACTGTAATGTAACGTGAATAAGTCAGAGAAGCTGAATTAGCTGATAGGGGTTGCTAAAAGCAAAAAATGGGTTTTGGGATTTTTTGGAACAAATTCGGGTTTGAAATAAGTGAATGGAGGAAAGAAGAATATTCCACATCACATTACTGCTGCCGCAATAGGAACTAATTCTGGCATATGCATTCAATATATTACAAACATCACACAGAAGCATAAGGCTGGTTGGTTTAACACAATTCAGGTTATATCATGCCTTTAACGTAGTAATATATTGTAAAATATTACAATTTAATAGGGATCAAATCCTATGAGTAAGATAATTCAAAACATACGTAGAAGTATAAATTACAGATGAGATCATACTTACAATCAGACTATGTTTGGAGCATGATGCTAATAGAGGGCTCTGCCTCCATCATCACAACTACTCTTTACATTGATGTCCTTCCTGCTGCAATTCTACCATACCTGATTTATCCTGGTTTGGGATATGAACCGAGTCATGCTGGACTACATACCCTACTGCATGGAACTCAAGAAGGAATTGATGAAATAGCTGTTTGGACTGTAGTTTCATACACAGCTGAGACTTACATTGCATTCCATTGGGCTCGTGAACTCGTGTTCACTGTGTTCACGAGATTGAAAACCGCCCCAAATCCACCTCACCGAGTCATGAAGTCGTGTTTACAAGTTGTGAACTGGAGAAAAATTGTACTCCCACTAATTCCCAACATGGCAGACGACGGAGCGTTAATAGGTAAACAAATTAGAAATTTGGTCTTATATTACTAAATGGTGCATAATAATCATTTGTTGAAGCATGCATTTATTGTTTTATTTATAAAAGGGCATTATGATGTGATTGTGATTTAGTGCATGGAGTGAACATTATGACATATTTGTTTACTAAAGAGATGAGACAATCAAACTTTGAAAGCCGTGAACACCAGATGGCGAATATGGTGAACAAGAATTTACGGACCCAAAGGAAGGCAGCATTAGACAATGACTCAAGCAGACAGGAATAAATCAAAATCATCTGAAATGTGGACATGAAGATAAATGCAGATTAGTCAGAAAGATAAAATCACCAGTACAGAGACTTAACACATGTAAAATAAAATAAATGCTGCAGCAGTGTTTCTTGCAGCATTTATTAAACATGTGCAGACGCACTTCAATAAAATAAATGTCATTTATTGCACATGTATGGACACGCTGCAATAAAATGCTGCAATAAAATGTTTCTTGCAGCATTTATTTTATTTTATTTTACATGTGCGGACGGCATTACTCAGTGAAAAACAGCAGCATTCATGACATTATGCAAAAATTAAAAAGTAGTCCATGACAGTTTGATAAGGGATATTTTTGAAAGTAGAATGAAAGACTAAGATGCAGCAAAATACTAAGTGGTGAGTGATTACAGTGAAAAAATGGTCAAAAAAAAAACTGAAAATAAGAAAACGTTGGCGAATAAATACACCGAAAAACTACAACCGTGTTAGCAATAGCAGAAAGCTGCAGACAGCAATCTCCACAGGGTTCTTTGAAAATCTATGAGGACTACTCTGTAACTGAAGATGAATCCAGAAATGGTTATTAAAGCCAGTTTATGTGTAAACTGCACTTTAGTTTCTTATCTATCAAGACCAAAGCCACAAAATGTGGCTAAAATCCCACTTTCATAGTTACATACTTGTGAAGCCAGGCGAGCATTCTGTACTCTGAAACTTGTCGCCTCTTTGCTAGCTTTCTCCAGCTGTTCATTTAACAACCTACGACAGTTCAACAGTTCAACAAGACTAATACAACGACAACATCCACCTTTCCTGTGGTTTAATAAAATCTAATTTTTTAAAAACAAATATACAACTAATAGCATTAACTGCACTCCATGCACAACATCAATATTAAATAAATAAAATTCAATAGCGAGCAAATAATGTTACCATCAGTTAAGAGCCATTCAAAGATTTGAAACAAAGACATTAATATTCTTAGGTACATTGCTATGGCAATAAAAGAGTACAACAACTACTACTACTAGACTTTACAGCAAACAATCTGTCATGACATTCTCACCTCTCATTTTCCGACTTCTCTCGTCGGTAAATGGCAAATTCTTCTTGGAGTTCCTTGAGGCTGTTCTTGGTATCCTCCAATGCCGCTAGTTCTCGTTCAGATGGCTGGACCATGACGGCTGAAGTTACAGCTGATGTCGGAGTACTGGCAACTAGTGGCGTCAGTGGGACAGGCTCAGGAGCTGCTCGCTGTAACAGACGCATTCACACGTTTCAACGAATACAGACAAACATGCTAAATCTGTAATTAAGTCTCAAGAAGACAAACAAACATGATGGCATCACCAGTTCATTGGCCATTCTACACACTTAGAGCCAGTTTTTCCACCGCATATTGATCTTTCGTTAACGTTAATGAGAGATTAACTCCCATTAATTAATAGGAGTTAATCTCCCATTAGCGTTAATAAAAGGTTAATTTGCATTCGAAAAATCGGCCCTAAGCCCGTGTTAGCAGGTTTCGCTCCTCCACTTGTTCCAAACCTATGCATTCTCTGGGTACAGACCAAAACCTTTCATATCCTTTCCAACTTCATTCCATTACACCTTCCTTGGGCATCCCATAATTCCTTCTACCTCTGTCGATGTACAGCATTTGATCCAATCAGTATCACGTATATGTTCAACCGTCCGAGCCTGCCTTGCCTAACCACGAAACTGACTCATTCCGAGCCCGATATATCCCTAAGCACTGACGACAATGCAAGTTAGAAAAAATAGCCTCGTGTGAAACTGACCGTCAACTTGTCACAACTGACGTTTCTGCCAAGTTCAAAGTCATGTGACACAAAAACTGTAACACATATCAGAAATCCGGCCAGAACAATTTTAGACATTATGCCCTAGTTTAAGAATCAGTGGTCAGCTGCCAGCTCCCATTGTGAATGGCAGAGGAGATAACTGTTGTAAATGGCCGGATTTCCAACTCTGAATGAAGGGCTCGTAACCTTGACCTTAGATCTGGCCATACTGCATACCGTCGTGCATCACTCATCGACTTGTACCTACATGCAAAATTTCATTGAAATCGAAGAAACTTTTTGTGGACGTATGTACGCACGGACAGACATTCGAGACCAGATTTATTAAGTCGACTCTGTCGAAGAGTCGACTTAAAATTGGTTATCACATTACAACTAGATGCACAACTACTACAACTGCACGTGTATCATGAAACCAAAGGTAACACCTCAAGGGAATGCACTACTGGCAAGATAGGAGCCGGCCACTTGTCCATTACCACAACACTACACACTTCTCATCTATACACGATGTCCAGTTTGACAATCATGCCAGTAAAAATACAACTTACTGGACTGGTAACTGGAGGCTGAGTGGCCAACGTACGGTACATGTCTCTCTGCTGTACCAGGGACTCAACCTGCACACCAGCATATGACATGGAAATAACTCATCATGTTACCAAACTGTTGTATCACTGAGAAATATATAAGAAAGACAGTACAGGTGTATCACTGACTCTGTGTCCACATAATGCTCCAGGTGTTGTTGTCTGCAAACCCTAACATTAACCAATCTCTAGCAAGGTGTATACGAAATTCGTACACCACACCCAAGAAAACTTTTGACACCAATCCCCTAATTTTTACGTCACCCATAATCAAATCTTAACCTCTAAAACGTTTTACCTCACTCAATTCTTTTGACCCATCCCACTACACCAAAATATTTGTTTGAAACCTTGGTAATATTTATTGCTAACCCTGCTGACAACGCCCATCAAAATCTAATCTCATTCACAATCTTTGACCAACAAAATTTTACCAGATCCTCAATTTTTTCACTCAAGCACTAAATTCACATCTTTATAACTAAAAGTGCTAATTCAATATTACAGCAGTCAATGTACTGCAGCTCCAAAACAGAATTTACTTTAACACTGATAACATCAACAGCAATTAACTGGAAAACACACCTGAAATATCGCATGCATTTTAAATACTCACCACCAATCACACAGTATGAGAAGTTTCAAATATGTCGCATTTTGTTTACTCAACTCTGTTTGGAATGCTACAGAACTTATGAAATTCAGCTCCCTTTAACAGGACCAATGTACCGCAAAAATGACATAATTTGCACAAAAGCAGTAAGCACTTGGACTTAAACAGAAAATAACCTAACACTTCAGTGTTTGTTTAACTGTCCTTAATCCAAGTTACTGCAAGTCAGGCCAACTGTTCAAAAGGGGAAAACCTTCAGGATTCTGCATCACGTTTCATCAGGCAGGACTCCATTACTGTTGCCCAGCAGCATCAAAGCAACAATCATCACACAATAATTCATCAACAACAGACCATCTCAGTCTGACGCCTTCTGGCAGCTTTCATCTCTTCAATCTCCTTTGCTGCATCATCCAACTGCTGCTGTAGCAACGCAATCCTGACCCACAAGACAATAAATGTCACTAGCACAAACTAATTGTACCAGTATCTGGACAACCTCAATAAAAGTTGAACCAAAAGAAGAAACAGTTGCTTGATCAATTGAATTGATGTTTTACATTCTACATGATACAAAGTCATTTCGGAGACGTTCTTCCCAGCCAATCTCTTGGCTTAGGAAATAGTACGAGATCTAACACAACACAAGCAAACATAAACATGCACCAGTAACAAAATATACATTAACACAAAATAAACACAACAAAAAAACTAAAGCCGGGTTTGGTCGCCTCTTACGACCTCTGGCCTGGAAGAAACATTTGTTCTTAGTACATTAACGTACGTACTATGTTATCATGAAATTTTCACCTGCTACAGGAACGTTATTCCTACACAGTGCTTCTAAGTAATTAACTGCTACAAATAAAACTATTAGTGTTGACACGATACATCGTATCGTAAAGAATATCGCGATATTGAAGGCGTATTGCATCGTATCAAATATTGCTATAATTCCGTCTCAAACGATTCGATATTTCGCACTACTCTACTAACGCGCGTTGTCCGTCGCCGCGCTATCGGCATCACCAACAAAGAGAGAGCAACGTGACAGGCGGCGAGTAATTAGTGTCACACTCACATTCAAAGGCAGGCGGATGCATTCAACTGAAGCGGCCGGACGCACCCACTGCCGGTAATTGCTGGGCGTGGGGCAGTGGACGTTTATTTAAGCATCCTCTCCCGTCCACTTTGAAGGCCGTCGCCAGTTCATTTATCCTGTCACTAGGCCTATATCTTTTTGTCTTACTGTTGCTGAATTACGTCAGATCTATAATCACACGAAGTCTGACTCCACTCCAATACTCAGTAGTGTTTTAAAAACATACCTAGACCAACTGTTAATTAAATAAAATATCCGTCATCATAATGCTAGGCCTACCAGTTGTCAATATTAATATCAGTCTGAATGCTATCACGCTGGTCCGGACGGTGTTGGCCCGCCATAGCTAGGGGCCCCCATAGCTAAGGG
>Ga0209780_1001309_pt1 | contig 16100 bp, 9 predicted proteins | sample WorMetexBAHAMAS2_FD_187384 | JGI IMG/M metagenome (GOLD analysis project Ga0209780, IMG submission 187384) | Marine gutless worms symbiont microbial communities from Max Planck institute for Marine Microbiology, Germany - Inanidrilus exumae... | ecosystem: Host-associated > Annelida > Digestive...
ATGAATCAATGAACAACAAAAACGTAGCATAGTATAAAAATCAATAATCGGTTTTGAATTTTTCAAACCGATTATCGGTTTTTAAAGCGATTACCGGTAAACCGATTGCCGTTTCACAACACTAGTTTTTGTTGTAAAGAATTAGTAGCAAAACAAGAGTTGTGTCTTGTGCAAAATGATTATTTGCGATGTTATTGTCTGTTATATGATAATATGGCCAGTCATGTGACAGAATTTCTATTACAGATGAATTGTGTGCTGTGCTTTGTCATTGTTTTCATATGACATCCTGCTGTATGGCTTGTGTCTGCAGATTGCTGTGATGGCTTGGATGAGTATGCTGGCCGTGCACAATGTCCTAACAACTGCTTGTAATTTGATTTGAGTATTCTCATAATAATCGGTTACATCGCAGCATTGTGTAGCGATAGCAGCTTATTGCTACAGATGGGTAGTGTGGTCAGTCTGTTTGTGTGTTTGTATGTGTGTTGGTCACGTTTGTGAGCCGTGCAAAAACAGCTGAACTGATTGAGATGCCGTTTGGGAGGCTAACTCGGGTGAGACCAAGGAACCATGTATTTTATAGGGGTCCAGATTCCCGAGGGAAGGGGCAATTGTTAGGGTTATCTGGCCCATTAAAAAAAAAGCATTGGCAGTCTCTGCTGAGGTTTTCGGGCAAATTGGATTATTCAATCATCAGTAACGGCATACAGCAGAAGAGATCATTCAATACGCCGGCCATCGCATTAAATTTTTCCCACTATGATAAATCTGCCCCGTAATGGAGGTAGCTGGTGGCAAGGCTCCTGCCGGTCCTGTGTCACATTAAATTTCTCATACCATGTAAAACTCCGCTCCCTGCAGTCCGGCCTTTCCTCAAGATTCTCTGACCACTTGTTATAGATGTTAAAATTTTTATTGAAATGGCAAACATCTCACTTTATAATAAGCCGACTGATTGCCTGTGACAAAATGGTAAGTCAAGAGACAGCGAGGTAAATGAGTAGCCACAGCCTCATTAGTGATAGAGATAGACTCACAGCCAATAACTCGGGTTTAACTGTTTGAAAACAATAGACACAGGCATTTGGCCAAAACTGTTACAAAATAGATATGTAGTATACATGATGGAATATATGCATTGTTAAAGTATGTAGAAATCTAAAGTACGATAAGATGTAGATTAACGTGCGCTCAGAAGCTGACGGGATGGCCAGCTTAATCTAGCGCACGGCCCAGAAACGAAAAAATAAGGAAAAATTAAGTGTAAGATCCCGGATATTTTTATATAGTTCTGCCCCATTTTCGATCTGCTATGTGTGTGAATAGAAATCTTGTCAAGTAACATGTGTGCAGTTAACGTGATTGGTTATTAGGCTGTAGTAATTTATATAGCATGCTCGGATTGATTGGTCAGCTTATAGCTTGGTTGCTAAGCAGTGTTCCTCCGCCGTCTTCAGTGGCACAGTTTGGGTGGTGATCAGTGGCAGTGTTTTGTGATTGTTGAGTCGTGAATCTAGAACATCTGTGTACAGATCTGTGGCTCATGGCTCATCCTAGTCGTTGAGTGAGAGACAACATAAGCTTAAATTGGTGTCACTTTTTTGATTTGTTGTATTTTAATACGGTACATCTAATTTTGCAACCTGAAACTGAGAATGTGTGGCCAACGTGTAGACGGCTTGGTGAGTTGCTGAGACAAGAGCAAGAGAGAATACGTCAAATGAAGGTGGAGGGCCATCAAGTCTACCTGCAGTATGTGCAGCAGGGTCACGATGCTAAGATCTCCAAGCAGGTAAAAAAACAGTGGAAAATGCTGCCAGTGTCTGTACACGGGATTGTAACGTTTGTTTTGAATTTCATGGAACTTTTAGCACATACAAGTTATGTTATGCTTGTAGAGATGGATAGAGTTACGACTTGTAAATGGTGCAAGAAACAAAACAGTGGAAATCAGTCAAAATTTGTTATTAGTATTTGTTTGTGCAAAAAAATCCTGACGAAATTTCGATGGGTCACTCTCACCAGGGGCATTAAATAGTGCAGTACAAACATTCACAGTTTTTGACGAGTATCGTGTAAACTGTATAAGATAAGCAGCTCAGTTACTGACTGTAATGGAGCAGTATGGTCTTGATAGTCTGCTGTACCAAATCGCCACCTGAGACAGTCTCTAGTAGTCTGTTTGTACACGGAGTTTTGATCTGACTCAGGCTCGTCTGGAAGAGTTGAACAAAGAACGAGACCGAGTTGACATGGAGAGAGCTCTTTTGGAGAAACAGAAGTCTGAGGCGGAGCAGCCAGAGAGAGAGGCAAAGGAGCGGCATGAGAAGGCATGGGAAGGTGGGTGAGAGAATACTTTTGTTTGCCACGTTAGTCGTGTACTGTTTTGACAATTTTTATGTCTTCGGCAACCATCAGTGTCGATGGAGGCATTAGGTTTTCGAGCTGTCCACTCGTTTGTTCGTTTGTTTGTCTGGACAATTTTGTTACCATGATATCTCATTAGTGAAGCATATAATCTTGATGAAACTTACAGGGAATATTCACCAGCCCTAGCTGATGACCTGATTAGATTTTGGAGGTCAAAGGTCGTGGTCATTGCACAGGCTGTCGAGGTGGCGAAGGCATCCATGTCGACATTGAGGCATGAACGTTGAGGAATGGATTTACTTTTTAGGGTTCATTTTGTGTTGTAGTACATTTTTTATGGATGCATGTTTGCTTTTGTTGTGTGTGATTTAGTTTTTCAGTACTTAGCCAAGAGATTGGCTGGGAAGAATGTCTCTGAGATGACATATTTTGTGTCAGGTGGGACATAGAACCTTAACTTAATTCCAGTTGTTGAGCTCAAGTGGAAGGAAGAGTAGCTTACAAACACATACAAAGCGCTGTAGTACTGTTATTCATTACGTGTGTGGTTTACTGATAGAGGTGAAGACAAAGCGGAAAGAAGAGAACCGTGCCATTGAAGCAAAAGAAGCGTTTACCAGTCTTGATGCCAATGGTGATAATGTGTAAGTTTATTGGTGATATTATGCTGCATCCCATATAGGTTATCGAGATATATACTCTATGGAGCGAGCTTGGCCTAGTATTGGCTGTAGCCTGAAGTGACGCCAGTTTATAGAATATTAAATCTCGCAGTCGACGATGATGACACTCCTCGATGAGCATATCATACGCACAGAAAACGTACAAATATTTGTCTGTCAGCAGCATATTGAACCACCGTAGATAATTCACGACATTATAAAAGCAATGTACTTTTAGATGAAACGCCTCTCCGCAACTTTTAAATTCTCTGTTCGCACAATTTATTGTCGAACAAATTGGCATGTTTCATGTTTACATTTACGTTGATTGACATGGGGTAGTATACTAATATATCTGCGACTGTGGCCAAGGGGAGTGCGGAATGAGGTGGAGTAATGAGCGTGGTTTGTTGGCGATTGGCAATAGCCTAAACATGCCAGGCTATCTCCAGTTATAGAATATTAAACCACGTTGATATAGGTGCATTTTGCAGGGTTTTCGTCAGTTTTAGTGAAATGACAAAGCTGGTGATGCTGTAGGCTAATTGATTGCAAATGTACCATTCTGTTGTGTATAGTTTTTCAGGATCATAGCCTGCTAATGTCTCACGTGAGAAATTGTGTTCAGTGTTTCAGTATCGGAGATGCAGTCCCGGCTGGAATTTGACATTGACTCAAACGGAGAAGTTTCAGAAGATGAGGCAAAGGTGAATGTGCAATACCTGCACTTTTCTGTATGAAGTGTTTGTGTTGTGTTGGCGTGCAAGTGGAAACCAGTTCCTTACTTAACAATATGATATAAGGAAGTAAATTAGTATAACCTCATTATGCCAATACTGATTATTTCACCAAACCATATCTGACATACAGACTCGGCGGAATTCATGGAGTGTGCAGTTCCTGTTAAGCTGCCTGAAAGGTTTACGCTGTAGACGTTGTATTTTGTATTTTTTGTTTCACATGTGGTAGGCGTCAATGTCCAGTGTACCACTGTGATGGTTGTCTTCACCACCTGATAGTGTCAGAGAAGACATTATGTTTTTAGGCTGTCCCATTGGAACGTTCATTCATCCATCTGTCCGTCCGTTCGGCTGTTTGTCCAAACAGATCTTGTTACCATGATATTTTATGAACGGCATTACTGGCTTGAACAATTTTGATTAAACTTACAGGGAATGTTCATCATTCCTTACTGATGGCCTGATTAGATTCTGAAGATCAGTGGTCAAAGATCAAGGCCCAGCAGGCTGTCAAGGTGACATCACTGTATCACACAAATTACTTAAGCATTCTCGATGACTCAGGGAATAAACACTAGCTTCTACGGATGATGTGATAGATTCTGGAGGTCAAAGGTCAAGGTCACAGCAGGCTGTTGAGTTGGCAAAAGCATATACATCGATGCGGGGGCATCAAAGTTTTATCTTTGTATCATGTGTCGTTCCTCTTCCTGCTCCATTTTGTCAGCTAGTTCCCTGTATGTGGGTTAACCAATTTATTCTCAAGTGTAGATGGGTTAACCTTTGTTGAAATCGGTATGCTGTGACTTTTACATATTTTCTGCAGTGATGTCCCGATCGCCTGCCCCCTGTTTAACCTGGTACAGAATTCCGTCGTACATTCACCATCTTATGTAATGAGGGACCCAAGGTATGGGAACGTATCCACCTGCTCCAGTTGCTCATTCTGAATGAGTATGCGGCACGCTATGCCGTCGCTCGCCATTGGTCTTGTCGACGTTGATGAGTAGGTTGTATTTACAGCTGACTTGGTCTAGGTGATCCATCAGCACCTGTAGTTCTATCTCCAAAGTGGCCAACAAGATGATGTCATCAGCGTAGCAAAGGTTTGTGACTATGTACCATCCCAATTTGTAGTCCACCTAGAAATCCGTCGAGGGTCTCCCTTATCACCATCTCATCTTTGCTTTTTTTCACTTGTTACAGAAGAAAACGTCTGGGATGAGTCGTCTAGGTTTGTTGTTGGCTGAACGTCCTTCCTGTGACCCGGCCAACAGTTTCAAGTATTGAAGTAGCATTCAATACTGTTCACTGTTTACTGATTACTTCACCCTGACAGCATCTGGTGCTTGTCTGGAGGATAAGAAGGAAGATAATCAGAACTGCTCTGTGCTGTGTTGCATACGACAGTTGTGCACAGTGCATACACGTGTGAGCAGTTCTTACATTTTGCATGTTAGATTTAGATTTTTTTTTGTGTGTTTCGAGTGTCAGAACACTCAATAAAGGTCACTGATTGAAACGACCATGGCACAGTCCACACAGCTGCCAGCCAATGGCAAACGGGATTAAATGACGACAGAACTATGCTTTGACGAAATGCTGTGCTAAAGTAGATGGTGGGCTTCTCTAGTTGTTCTGTTTCGTTGGTAGGTTTTGCTTTCAAATCTTCAACACAATTGACTGCACGGAGGCAGTTCACGTAGGTTACCATTGAGACCATTGTATGAGCACTAGTTAAACCTAAAATTAAATAATGTGTTGCCAATGTGTGCAGGAGTACCTTGAAGAAAACGAGGAGGTGACGTTTGAAGTTTTCCTAGAGAAGATTTGGGACAATATCCATGAAATCTATCGACGATCACAAGACGAAACAAAAGAAACTGAAACCGAATCCAAAACTTTGGAAACACCTGATGTAAATTTGTATTATTTTTCTGTTTAATTTTGGGTTACACGTGGAACACTTTTTCCTCTATTTGTTCCAGGGCTGAATGTTTTGAATAAGTGACACGGGTTGTTCTACAGGCTGAATTTTTTCTCCTGTCATCCAACCAAAAAAGTCAAAGCACTAAAGGAAACTGTATGCCTGCCTCCAACGTTGTAAAATGTTTGATCCATTTAGCTTTATATTTACATTTCGTGTGTCAAAACCAGCTGAATCTTAGCCAGTGATATGACAGGAAACCACCGAAAATTTTGCTGGAAATTTAAAGGGATAGAAATTAATCTAAATCCACTAAATGTTTCCGGCTCTAGTAACTGGTTATATTTTTGTGGTTATTGAAGACGGTTGAGGTTGATGCGGAGAATGTGGATGATGATGACGATGATGGTGCTGGAGATGGAACCAGTGATGACGAAGACAAGGAGTATGATGAAGATGAAAGCTATGATGATTACCCCGAGGTAAAAGTGAGGTCGTAAATCCTGGGATTATTTGGGAGTGAGGGATGGGTGTATGCTATTTATTCTCATTCCCCACATTTTCTATTTCAACATACCTGATATTTGGTAATAATTTGTTTCCACGGTAGTCTCTTTCCTTTGTTATACTCACTAACTGCATTTTTAATGCGTATACATTGCACTAATCTTTTTCATTGGCAAACTGTGTTCCCCTATTTAAGTTTAGCAACTGGTGAATGGAAAAGGGTAGGGAAGGGAATGAGAAAAGGGGAAGGGAGGTCGTCATGGTCTGTCTCTGGCATCTCATGTGGGATGCATTGAGGCATCTTATATCAGATGCTAGCATCGTCCATGTTTCGGATTCTGACAGACTAAACTATAGCCTGATAGGCAATTTTAGTTGATGTAGATAATTTACGATTTTTCATATGGCCTGGAGGGAAGACATCACTGATGATACCAGACCAATACTTCTAGAAATTTTTGGCTTGCGGTGTCCATTGGATGAATGTCACACTATTCACGGTGTTTCCATTTACTTGAATGGGAGCTGGTTGACTGCCGAAACGAGGTTTTGTATCTTACTCTTCGCACAAATATGCCATAACATAAAAATGGAAAAAAGGCTAAAATTGATGTTACAAAATCTAGAAAATAAAAAGTTTAAATTTTTTAGGCTGCATTGCCTACACGCAGTGCATAAGATACGGCCTGTTGCTACATATGTCACACGTAGCGTGGTCTGCGGGTGTGTCTGTCTGTGTATTGTTCATGTGGATGTGCTGTGTAAAATGGCTGAACTGAACAAGTCGAGATAGATGCCGTTTGGGGGCTCACTGTTGTGGACTCAAGGAACCACTGATTAGATGGGGTGAAGATCGTACTAATCTATTCACAGGCTGCGATGGGTGACAAGTCGACATTTTGGGCACATGGTTGACCGTCCAAAAATGGTGAACCGAGCGGTGACAAGTCGGTGATGCAGCTTTTTGCCAAATTTCTTCGACACTGGTTTGTTTATAATGGCTAACTGTAATTGTTCCGCTTCAAAAATGCCACATTACTAATGTGCACGTTCAAGCTGTTGAACTGGGCAGTGCATGACGTAAAAAGCGGTTAATTCTAATTGTGATACTTTTCACTTCAAAACTTCGCATGTTGTGATCAACGTAGTAACGATGAATGGTGTTGATTTGTGCTCTGTTGTGCGCAGGACGATAAGCCTACTGTGGATGAGAAAAAAGACACAGATGATAAAGATAAAATGCCAGACTACGATGACGAGACAAAATTACTCATTGCAGGTATTGACCTTGCTTGATGGTGCCCGTTATAAGCATCTTCTAAAGTCTAAATTTAAAATGTGCGTATGTGCATGTTTCAGTGTAACACGGGCTAAATTCTGTGGAATATAATTGTCCTTGTAGTGCATACAATTGTTTTTGTGAGTGCTTTTGGCTGTTGGCAGTATTAGTAGAATTTAGAAAGTAGAAAATGTGGATTTGTTTGCAACGAGTGATTGCATTTCCAGCTTTTAATCAGACAACAATAGTCAGACGTTGTTGTATTAAGACGACTGTTAGAATCTGTTAGATATGCCATTTGTGCTATGATACTTAGACTGGTTGATCACCTGGCTTGTAAACATGCAACATCACCAGTCCTCGTAGGGTTTTCCTGAAGGCTTGTGGGACTGTGAGAGATCATGTGCCGAGAAACTAAGGTGACCATAATTTGGACATTGCAATCTGGGATGTCTGCCAAAGGCATGAATCGTAGGATGCGGGGGTCCGGCTTGGGGCCTAGAGTAGTGTCGTGAGCTGCCCCAGTGGGGTCCGGGTTGGAGCCCTGTCCGCCAGCAATTTATCGTATATACAGATAAAATCTGAGTTAATCTTTGGCCACCGATGCATAAGCATACAGCTGCAGAGATGAGCAAATCGGGATAAATCCGGGACACTAAGCCAAAAACGGGACAAATTGGTGTCCCAGAAGAACTGAGATTTTTCCGGGACACATCGTTACAAGTCAGGACTGTCCCGGAAAATCCGGGACGGATGATCATTTTACGAGAAACTGGCATTAGCTTTTATTAGCAGCTGAGGCTTTTTGGTATGTGGCTGATGCAAAAGTGTCTTGCTGTGTTATTTGCAGCGGCTGATGAAGCGAGAAAGAACTACAATGAAGTCGATGCAAAAATGAGGAAAATTGAAGATGAAATAAGGTAACATAATATTTTATATCTGCAGCTGGCATTTATGTGCTTAAGTATTTGAACTAGTATTAGTAGTAGTAAGTAAGTAGAAAGCAAGTAAGTAGTATTTTATTTCACCATGACATTCACACAATGTTACATGAAGAATACAGAGTACATGTAAAATATAATACACGTAGAATGAAATGGAATATGAACTGATATAAAGGCTAAAACAAGGACTTAGTACTAAGACCCAGGCTGAACAGTGTGATGTGACTAATGGAAGGTTATTGTAGTAGTGGTAGTGGTGGTGGTAGTAGTAATAATAATAGAAGCATTTCTGTAGTGCCGTGGCGGTCTGGAGGCGCATAATCACTAGTTATTCTATGGATTAACTACAGATGCTGGAAACCTGAGCAACATGGTAATATGTGATAGCATATGTTAGCATATGTCACCACTGCTGTATGGCATGACATTACAATGGATGATAAGATGTTTGTTTATGTGTTTTGCATAGCGATATAAAGAAGGTTTTGGAGCAGGATCTCGGACCAAACACTGAATATTATTCTCTGATGGACCAATGTTTTGACTACACCGACCGCGAATACACATACACTCTGTGCCCGTTTGACCGAGCGGCTCAGAGGAGTAAAAACGGTGGTGGGGAAACGAGTCTTGGGTAAGTTTAACACCAGTAGCGGTGTTTATGGTGTCATCGTCATTGGGGTTAGGAGTTTAGGAGTTTAGGACGATAGTCCCATCATACTGTTGGATCGGGCGATAGTCGGACTATCGGGCAACAGTCGTACCCGATATTTTTGCCTGATTGTTTACCTAGTAGGACGACGAATTGCCGTGCTCTGCCTCATATACAGATCTGCTGTTAACAACATATTCAATAGATTTTTTGTGGCTGAATTTTGTTGTGCATTTGTGAACTGCTGAGCTGACAATCTAGTTATTTTGAAATATTTTCTGTTGCAGAATTTGTGTTGTGAAGTTGTGATTGAAGCAGATTCTTAAATTAGTTATTACTATTCCTTATATAACATTGCTGCTTGACAAGATAGCTGTAAGATCTATTGTATCACCATCGCATTGGACGATTGTTTTGACCAATACTGTTGACTATCGGACTAGTCGAATTTCTACACTATCATCCTAATTTAGTCATCATCATCGCAGTGAGAGTTCTTCTGTTTCATTGCATGAATACACTACAGACTCAGCATCAGGTGGCCACCGACCCTCAGACCAAGCTAACCAACTTGGGCTCGTAGTCTGCCTGCAGTATGCTGTCATCCACATCTACCATCATCATTTATTATTGTACTTGGCCCAAAAGCTGCAAAAGCTGACAGTCATTTTACCATCCCGTGGAAGGTTGACTCGACCTAGGCACTGCTGTAAAGGGGCACAACCAAAGGCTACATGTTACTGTAGCTGTCATGATAAACACTAAACACAACTGCCTGCTGTGGGATTCTATTATGGAATCTCTCACACTGCAGTCATTCAGGCTACTACTAGCCCACTGAAACCTGCAAATGTGTCTGTCTCTACTGTCCATTCCTGTGAACGATATAAGTATATCTAATAAACCACATGTCCAAATTTCACCAAATTTTCTAATTGTTACCGGTGGCCGTGGCTTGGTCCTCCTGTGATGGCAGTGTGATATGTTATGTACTTCCGGTTTTGTGGATGACGTCATGTTTTCACAAATGAGAGCCAATGAGCAGAATCAGAGACGATGCACATGTTTCCTCATGTTCAACAGGTAGCGGCACTGGGGGCGAAGTCTGCCATCTCCAACTGCATCTTGTTCATGTGTTGCTGTTACAGGAGGTGGGGCACGTGGTCTGGTCCATCTGACAACAAGTACTCCGAGATGAAGTATGAACATGGTCAGAACTGTTGGAATGGCCCTGACCGTTCGGCAACAGTATGTAAACACGTTGAAGATTGTAGTTTATCGGTCTCATGACTAATACTAGTTTTGCTGTTGTGTAACCTGACCACTTTCTTGATTTTCCCCAAGTCTGTACAGGTTCTCCAAAAGATTACTGGAGCAGGACTTCTGCAAGTCCGATGTGATAAGGTATATTTACATGTACTCAGAAGCTGACGAGATGGCCAGCTTAATCTAGCACATGGCACAGAAATGAAAAAAAAAGGAAAAACTAAAAATAAAAACTGACTACCTCAGATGAGACGGTCCAGGCAATAGTGTGTGAAGGCAGTCCGGAAGGAACAAGTGAAACTACGGGGGTATGATTTGTGAAACAGGTAGGTTTTAAGCCGGCAGTGAAAGAGAGAGGGAGTTATAGATGAGCAAAATGGTCCAATGTCCTTCTTGTTGCCCAGTCAGCATCGTGAAAGCATTGAATGGGTGTTAGCAGGCACATGGTTGATTAGTAATTTAAAACTTTTAACGTCAGCCTGTGTGAACCAATACCAAATTTGTTCTGGAAAGCAGTCATTCACTTTTACCGCTATCAGTCTGGTTATTCTTTGTTAATCTTTTTCTTGGTTACTGATACTGTTTTGTCCTCCGTAATTAAAGGAAAGGTCAGATGTTAATTAGAAATAGCCAGCATTTGCAATGCACAACCCTCGCCGGCAATCTTTTGTGACTCGTGACCTTGCTGCTTAACCTCATGGAACATTTCTGTGTCAATTTGGTGATCCTAACCGCAGCGATTTTGAGATATCGTACAGATAAACATACAAACGACAGTGAAACACTCACCGCTGCGACTGCCATCTTCATGGGTAATAACTTTTTAAAGATATTATCAGATATGATATGAAGATATATTGTACATGCCGGTATTTGTGTGTGATGTGTATGCTAGGTAAGTGTCAACTGTGGTATCACAAACGAACTGGCCTCTGTAACTGAGCCAAACCGCTGTGAATATCACTTTGTCTTCAACACTCCGGCAGCTTGCAGTCATCCTCCGGACCCGGTGCCTCCCACTCACATCCACACAGACCTATGAAATGTTCACTCTGGATCTCTTCATAGGCTGTTGTCTGTTACTGATGCTGTGAACGCTAGTGCACTGTTCTTGAGCAAAAAAAACCTTACTCAATAAGTGGGCAGTTTGGTGGGAACATTGGTTGTTATTTGGTTGAGGTATACTTTACACCATTTAGAATAAGCACAGAATAATGTATAATTTCCTAGTTCTGGTTGCACGTAATTTGAACAAGATGCTCATAGCATAGTGTCACGCGAGTAAACACCATACACAGCTGAAAACATTGTACATCCATACCATGCAAGTGCATCCCAACAAATGACTGCAGTGCCTGAGATACATTATTGCTGACGTTGTTCACCATTAATGTATTATTAGGTCTACTACTCTTCGACAGAGTCGACCTAATAAAGTGGGTCTCAAATGTCCGTACGTCCTTTTGTCCGTCCACAAAAAGTTTCTTGGATTTTAATGAAACTTGGTGTGTAGGTAGAGGTCGATGAGTGATGCACGATGGTATGCAGTATGACCCGATCCAAGGTCACGAGTCCTTCAAAGTTGGACATTCTTCCATTTTAAAAGCTATCTCCTCCGCCATTTGCAATGGGAGGTGGCAACTGATCACTGATTCTTAAACTAGTGCACAATATCTAACTTTGTTTAGGCCAGATTTCTGATATTTGTCCTAGTTTTTGTGTCGCATGACCTTGAACTTTGCAGAAATGTCAATTGTGAAGATCCGATTGTCAGTCCCACACGGGCCAATTTATTGATATTAATACTATTATTTTGAGCCAGTGTAATATGTATTAGAAGAAATGATTAACCAGTGTCCAATAATCCAAACTGGATGCAGAGGGTGACAGTGGGTGTCATCTCGGGACCGCTCGGTGCCAGTTTGTCACCTTATTCACTGAGCCACAGTGCTTGATCAAGAATCTGGAAATGGGTAGGTCAGTTTAGGGGATCAAGGGGCAAGCTGTTTGGCCAAACACCCCAGAAAACAGGAGTTTGGAGGAGCCATGAGAAGCTGAACAGTTTTGCGTATCTACCCTCCAGTTTTCCACTTTTTTAAATTTCACCACCAGATCCCAGGCAAGTGGGAAGGCAGCCAGTTCCTAATAATAATAATTAATAATAATAATAATAATAAAGATGCACAGGTGCTAATGGTGGTGGTGGTGAATCAGCACTGTTGATCCACTGCTAATCCACATTAGCTGCTTGTTTTGTCTTCCTCATGGAATGCATTGTAACTTAGGGTTTATATGTGTGTGTGTGGTTTGTCGTGTATGTGCCTGTGTAGGTCCCCGGGCTGTAAGTAAGTGGTCGTAAGTGGTCATAAGTATGTAAGTAAGTGACAAATTTTTCTAAACGCCAAAACAAGAATAGGAGCTCGCCGTTTCCAGGCCGGAGGTCGTAGGAGGCGACCAAACATGGCTTTAGTTTTTTGGGGTTCATTTTATGTTGTAGTATATTTTGTTATGGATGCATGTTTGCTTTGTAGTGTTTGTTTTAGTTTTTCAGTACGTAGCCAAGAGATTGGCTGTGAAGAACGTCTCAGAAATGACCTATTTTGTGTCGCGTGGGACGTCAAACCTTCACTCAATCAGTCATTGTTGCACATGTATTGAAGTCCTTAGCAGTCCATGCAAGATGGCCGTTTTGTACGAATGAAGTACTGTACATGATTCACTACAACTTTGTTTCCTGGAGATGAGCAGTTATTTATTATACCTTCGCCACATTATGTTTTTAGGCGGTCTCGTTCGTCCGTCTGTTTGTTGTTAGTTCATCTGTACGTTCGGTCAGATATTGTTACCATGATATCTCATGAATGGCTAAAACAGTTTTCATAAAACCGACAGGGAATGTTCGCTAGTCCCTACTGATGACCTGATTAGATTCTGGAGGTCAAACGTCAAGGTCACACCGTGATTCAAATATTTGGTGGCGGAGGCATCCATATCGAAAGTGCGTTGACTACTGTAGTTCTTGTATGTCTGTGTGATGTTCCATGCGTCTTGTTGTCTGACGATGAACAGTATTTCTCTTCGGCAGAAGGAATGCTGTGTACCGTTGCACTGTGTGGTATACTTTGGTGTCAATGACATTGCTCTATTATGTTATAGGCTGTGTGGCAGTTTGCCATGACAATCATGCCACAACATGCCAGGGTCGTTACTTTTATGGTTTGATTTCCATTAATTATATGATAATGTTTGCGTGATACTGGGCGTTTAATAGAATTCGAGAATATTTGTAGTTTTGTGTTTATCGTTTTCTCTGATTAAGTAGTTTAAATTGCAATGTATCAAAATCGGATTTTGCCAAAACTGTATACAATGAATTATCTATCTAAATTCTTGCTTATGAATTTAGCATGAATATATTGTACACATATTTGTCTTTAGAATAAAAAACTAGACAGGTAGCAGTGTATCTGGAGACCTGCTGTAATATAGGCTCGAAGAGAGCGTTTACCACCGGCGTACTCGACGTGACACAACTGTTTACTTATTTACTGATGCACAAGCTGTTTAGTTCCTGCATTTGACGATACCTAGTGTCATGTGCCTGCGACTGAGTGATGCCAGAGTCATCTGCCGGTGTTACTTACTTTCAGTTTCCAATTCAGTGCTTTTCTTCAATATATCGCTCACTAGGCTGCACCACAGCCATGTCTATGGCTCTGGGCCGCACCAGCACTGCAGCATTGGACAATATTGGACAACGGACGTTGCGGAAAATTTGGGTCAGCGCTTTTATGGTACGCAGCGTATATCTCAGGGGAACGACTTTGAAGTGATTCTTACGGTAAAAATGGAAACTACTAAACTAGACATCCCGTAGTGGGACCATTTCGCCGTGCGTTTTCGGCATTTGTAGTCATTGCGGAGTTATGACAGCCTGAAGTCGCAAGACGTGGAAATTTTGAGTAATTTTTGCGTTTTTGGAACGATCCCTCTGAAACTGTCGCTACTCGCTACTGAGCACATTGCGCCCGATATCTGCCAGGGCCAGCCCCCACATGTGGCTCACACTGTTCCAGATTTCATACAAATCGGTGGGCGTGTTCTGAAATACGCTCCTGGGTGCTTCGAAGTGCTACTATGCCGTTCTTTTATGATAAAAAGCACGGCACAGTAGCACTTCCAAGCACTCTGGAGCGTATTTGAAATTATCAACCAAGTGTTGGAATCCGGCGCATTGAGGCCGTTTTGAGAAGTCAACAACAACAAAACAACAAGAGCGTATTTCAGAACACGCCCAATTACCAAGCGACTACCTAGTTCCCCAAAATAGGAGATTCCCTGCCCAGGACGCCCCTGGACCACCGTGCAAAATTTTACGCCGCTAGCTTTGTCCTCGCCGGAGAAATCCGTAACAGGCATGTGTGGATAATAAATAGATGAATAAACTGCGTGTACTTTATGATAGTGAGTTGACTTATTACCCAGTTTAGGAACCGGGTACCCGGTTGCTGGAACCGGGTTACCCGGATTCGGTTGTTAGGATTAGGGTTAGACAAAATATTTGGTTAAATATAACCAAAAGGCTTTGTTGGTTTTACAAAATATTTTTGTGTAAGTAAATAGTCACAAAATTATTGTGTAATGGTCACGAAAGTTTTTATGACTGTCACAAATAAATTTTTGCAGTGTAGGCAACCTATATGCAAAGTTTCAAAATCGGAGCAGTAGTTTTTGAGTTATCTTGCGGACAAACAGTCAAACAAACAGACAGGCAGGTAAAAAGTCACATGACCCTGCTCGGTTTCCAAAATAAGACAAAACATACATAGTTTGTTTCAACAATCGCCAATACTACCTTTCAGCATCCCACAACTGCACAAAATGGCTATAAAGCAGTTGAATGAATGAAGGAATGAATGAATGAATGAATGAATGAATGAATGAAAAAACTAAAACGCATTAGGTTCAAGCCAATGTTTCTGCTTTCATCATTGACGAATGAAGACTCGTATAATATACAAATTATACAATGCGTTAAGGATACAATATTCAGTAACGGTTCCTGGTATACCTAGCCATACCAGTACAGCTACATTCATTTCTGAACTGGAAGCTTAACGCCTATACGTACGTGGGCTATGGTATACCCGGTTTTGAAACCGGTTCTGGGACTTTAGAACCGGTTCCTTGGAACCGGTTCCTACGTCAAATCACTACTTTATGATCGAGGATAGACATGATTGCGATCGTTTACTTGCGTTACTTATTTAATTATCGATACAGTGGTGGTGATTCATCGTTGCTTTGTTTACTATTTGTAGTACAGGTATAATTTCATGAATTTATTGCCATTTTCGTGTCATTTCGTGTAATTAATGATGTAATTACGCATTAACAAAAATATGCTTTGGGTTCGACTGTCATATTTTGTGCGTGTGTAGTGCTATGTGGTGTTCTCGGCTTTTCCTCAGTTTTGGCCCCGCCCATAAGGTGCTCAGTCAATTAGTTCCAAACGCCATGGTTCTAAAACTCGTTAAGTGAGTGCCTTCATAAACTTGAGTTTGGACAAAGCAGCTGGCGGACAGGTCAACTCGCGCACTCGTCAGTTTGGGTTCAGGGCAATTCGCACGATCACCCTTACACCACAAACTACAGGTACTTGATACTTGATACTTGATGATGTCGGGCTTCGTAAGCAGATGCTTTTATATGCCCCACTCTACACAATCGTCCAGGCGATTCTTGAAGTT
>Ga0209780_1001310_pt1 | contig 16100 bp, 10 predicted proteins | sample WorMetexBAHAMAS2_FD_187384 | JGI IMG/M metagenome (GOLD analysis project Ga0209780, IMG submission 187384) | Marine gutless worms symbiont microbial communities from Max Planck institute for Marine Microbiology, Germany - Inanidrilus exumae... | ecosystem: Host-associated > Annelida > Digestive...
AATCTAAGATGGCGGCGGCGTCCATCTTGAAAAATCGCGATATGTCGGCCGCTGTTCTAGAAATTTCGATGAAATTTGGCACTACGACGCAGTTCGATCCTGTTGACCATTCCGACCATTAAAATTTTTGTAAAATTTAAAATCCAAGATGGCGGCGGCCGCCATCTTCCAAGATGGCGGCGGCCGCCATCTTAAAAATCCAAATATTACGATATCTCGGCATTGTTTTCACCGATTATCAAAAAATTTGGCACGGTGATGCAGTTTTATACTCTTGGCGTGTCCGACCATAAAAAATTTGTAATTTCAAAAATCCGAGATGGCTGCGACCGCCATCTTGAAAAATCGACAAAATCGCCATATCGCGGCCGCACGTGGACGAAATTTGGCATGATGACACAGTTTGACCCTTTTTGACCGTTCTGACCGATCGGCATAAAATTTGACAGCATGGTAACACATGGTGATGCATACTGGCTTCCTGAAGGGTATCGGCAGTTAAAATTTCGAACTTTTAAAAATCCAAGATGGCGGACGGTAGCCATCTTGAAAAATCGAAAAATGTAGTATTAATGGACATTATTAATAGCCTACTCAAAACTGGTAATAAAGCAGCAAATATAAATGTAAAAAAATACTTCAATTTATACACACTGTTGACAGCGACGGATGGAAAACCGCAAACATCATTAAAAAAGGCAATGTTAGCCACACTAACATCGACATTTAGGCAATGTTAGTGTGGTTAATATTGTCTTTTTTAAAAAGATTTTTGCAGTTTTAGATCCGTCGCCGTTAACAATGTGTATAAACTGCAGTTTTTTTTTACATTTATATGTGTAGTGCTTAATAAATACATATGTCTAAGGTGCTTGCTTGGGTATGGTACGTGATAACGAGGGGGTCACACAGATTTACCTGCCATTCATACGTTGTGTCCATAGATGGCATGAGCCATACTTGCCTTTACTTCTGGACCATAGAACATCATTGCCATTTGTTACAAAATTTGCTTCGTAATCTACCAGTCAAAGAATTTTGACAATTGATCTATATTTATCAAAGTTATGATCAAAAATCAAATGTATTTTTGAGACACAATTTAGTAATGTGATGTTGGACTTATATATGTGAAAAATATCACATAAGCATGTCACCCTTCACAAAAACAAAATAACTAGTGATTATTTGCTATAGCATAATCATCGGATAAGTGCTTGCAGAATACTGCATTTTGAGTCTTTTTTTTAATTAGCTGTATGTAAACAAAGGAAGAACATGCATTGACTGAGTGTTTTTAGGTGGCATCACATGCATAGCATAGATGCGGTCTGTTGTGACAGATGTCACATGTAGCATGGTCTGTGTCTGTGTTGGGAACACGAGTGAGCTGTGCAAAAAACCGGTAAACCTATCGAGATGCTGTTTAGGATGCTGACTGTAGTGAGTCCAAGAAACCATGTGTTAGATGGGGGTCAAGATAGGATGCAGCAATAATGGGTGACAAATAGGCATTGCATTTTATTGTCAAAATTACTTTGGACGTTGTTCTTTATCATTTTTTACCAGATACTATTGACAGTTGTTCTATGGTGTTGAGACACAGAGGTCATAGTTTTCCCCTTCGTCAGTGTAAATATAATTTGTCTAAAAACTCTTTTTATTTCACGATGTCTGTTTAAATACGTTTAGGTTTTAGATGGTTGTATATTTTTAAGTAATGTTATGTGTGTCCATGCATTTCCTGTGATGCGTGCATTTGTCGAGCACAAATAAATGTCACCTTACTTACTTGTCAATAAGAGTGGTACTGTGTGTTGTTGCAAGACCAAGAAGAAAGTGGCAGTGACATTTGCTGTGCCGCTGGATGAAAGTGTGGAACAGCTGCCATCATCATCATCACCTGGAGTTACCGGTGGAGTTGTTGACGAAGGAGAAGCTGCATTGGATGGTTTTGACATTGTCGATGAGCATACTTCTCTGCTGCAGGCTGAAGGTGGAAGGGTCGTACATGCTAAAAGTTCGGGTGATATCAGTGGCGTTTATCAGACACCAGATGGTGACAGTCATCTCCATCCGCTTACAGCTGGTGATCCTCGTGATGCTATTGGTGCCAGCAATATCTCACTGGCATCTCTTTCGACAAGTGATGATGATGATGTAGAATGGGTCGATGCCGCTGAAGACCGAGCATTGACTGCAGCGTCCCAGTCGTCACCGTCTGTGCCCGGTACGCCTCGGCAGAAGCCAGGTCTAGTACAGACTGGTGAGTCGGCAGTTGCTTTAGCAGCGCCACCACCAGTAACTTTGTTGTCGTCCTCAGTGCCGACTACCACGACCAGTGGCGACATGTATCATTGGATGAAGAGGCAGCAGGACTTCACGGCATCTCGTCTGAGGTCGCAGCATCCCGGTGGCAGTGGCATGCTACAGTCACGACCGGCTTCTCTGAGTCAGGAGTCGTGGACGTTTGCCGGAGCAAGTGACCTGAGTCGTGATGACAGTGTTGACGTTAACCGCCAGCGATACGTCACTCGCTCAGCCTTTCAACTTGCTGATGCTCAGGTACAGTTTTAACTGCTTTTGACAGTTCATTCATTGTACAGATAACACCTGAAAGTTGCATTCATATTGATACGTTATGGCTGTAATTACATTTTGCACTTTAATCAGTATCAGTTCGGTTATGTTCTTTTGTTTCGTAATCACTAGGGTATTGGTATGATAATTTAGATGTTATAATTCTCAGTTTGGAAATAGTTTTAATAGCGCTGTGTTGCTGTTATACTTGTGCACTGTATGTTGTATAAATGTCAAGTATCATTTAGAATGTAAATGTAGTGAGAATTCTTTGCTGTCTGTTGCAGGAATTATTTAAGCCATTGCTTGGTGCGTTGGGTCTAGAGTCGGTTCAGATGTCAGCAATTATGAAAGAATTAGGTGGTGCTCTTTCATTACGTGGCGGTTTATCGTCACTTCGCGTCAATATTGTCGACTCTGACTTTGGGTCTGGTAGGCGCACTGATGCTACCCGTGGCAAGGTGATGTCTATTTTGTAATTATTGAAGGTCATTAATGCCTGTGTTTGTGTCGCATGTGATTTATTTTTCTATTATGATGAGAAATTCGTTGACAACTTTCATCCATGTACTAAATTTTACGCTTTGAATATCTGTTTGTATTTTAGTTACTTCATAATTTATTTTCAACAAACTTGCACTTCACACTAGAGGGTTATTGGCATCAGAGAGCTGGTCTAAAGCAGCAACTCCAGCAGTCCATTGGTAGACGAAGAAAGCATGAGGCCAGGCCAGTGGTTGTTTTGTTTCCTTCAGTTCTTTGTTGTTGGATAACAAGAAGGCATGTGACCTGTGAAATAACTAGTGCCACTTACCCAAAGCGTTTCTCTTCCAAAATAGATGAAGGAAGGAAGACAGCCGTGACCATCTTAACACATTCACCTGCAAAATGGCAATTACGATAGAGGTGTTGATGGTGGTAGTCATAAAGGTAAAGAAACTGCAGTAGTAGGTAATATATAGTACCACAGCAAGAAATAGCTGAGAGACCATAAGAAGGCATCGAGTGTGAAATTTGATTACTGATAATAGTATAATATTATGAGAAACAAATACAACAAAAATCAGTGTAGCTTAATCATCATAATGTGTTGTTCATTATATGCTGACACTGAAAGTGTCGTTATCACTCGTCTGCCTGTGCGTGATAGTGATGTTGTCCATTTCTGTACGAGATAACAATATTTATTTATTTATTTTCCACATAGTTTCATTTTTGGGGTTAATACAGCCACATCATGCATTAGCATAGGCAACTTCAAACAATTGCTATAGACATGGCTGTTTTCAAAGTACTAACGCATTCAGCTCATTAGAGGTGTTTTTCATATTATGCACTATATATAAATTTACATTACATTTACATCTTGTACTGTCTTAATTTTCCATTTTAGAAGTTTTTTATGTCTTCCAGAGTTGCAATAAAATTAGTGCTCATACTGCTATAATGTTTGTAGTTCATGGATTATCAGTTATTTTGTCAAAATATACTTAGAGATGACACAGCAAGTACAAAAGCCTGTTTTGATGCCTTTGTCACCTGACAGTGTCTGCAAAGACATTACGTTTTTGGGCTGTTTGTCCGTTCGTTCGTCCATTCGTTCGTCCAGACAGATCTTGTTAATAATAATAATAATAATATTAATAATAATAATCTTCGTTTATTATAATTGTAGTCAAACCGCGCAATCATACAGTACCAACATTTCGCCACGCAGGGTGTGAAACAACAGCCGCCACGCAGGGCAGCACTATGTACAGAAGGGTTAAGCTGGCTAAATTGCTGCCACACACGGCACACAGCAATTGAATCAACCGCACCGGCTTAACCTCGTGAGCATTCACCAGATGGTGCGACTGGCACACATCCGATAAAGTTGCTCACTACTCAGTTTATCGACCCCGAAAGGATGAAAGGCTGAGTTGGCCTTGTTACCATGATATCTCATGAACAAATTGAACAGTCTGAATGAAATGTGCTGATTAGATTCTGGAGGTCAAAGGTCAAGATCACAGCAGGCGAATGTATCCACATCAGTGCTTCTAGTTTGCCATCTCAGATTTTTTTGCTGCAGTAATCAGTTGTATTGTGTCACCTCTGGTCTTCTACTTGTTTATTCTGTACTTATATCTCCTGATGTATCGTATACATGATGGAGTCCCGTGTTTGTGTGTTATTATCCTCACATGCTGATAGGCAGAGTGTGGATATATCTGTTACTGTTTTATTGTTTTTTTGTGTAATTTTGTGTGTTTGAACAGTTACGGATTTCTCCGCCGAGGATAAAGCTAGCGGCATTAAATTTTGCACAGCGGTTCATCGGCGTCCTGGGCAGGGAATCTCCCATTTTGGGGAACTGCTGCCCCAGAAGCCCAAAATCAGACGAATAGGAGCCTAGCCTAGCTTGCAGGCCTAGGCTGACTTACGTCAGAGCAGTGTTCTATTTATAGTTCAGTGAGCACGCATGCCAAACGCCACACTAAGAGATGCACAGTTCGTGAAATCACTCGGCGTGTGGACGTAGGATCGGCATGTGTGGATATACGGCCGTCCGGAAAGATGGACGTACTTCTTTCTTGAAAAGCTTGAAATGGTATGTGTTACAGAAACCAACTTCATTCAGCATTGACACAAGCACGGACACACCGGCTTTTGTGTGTGATGCCTTCAGTGTTCAGCTGTCAACACGTGGTTTGGACACATCTCAGGGTGATGCTGATGCAGTCCAAGATGGAGGAACTGTATCACCGAGGTCGACAGAGGAACAGCGACGACGGCAGTCTATGCGTTCACTGCAGGCTGCGATGGGTCGCATCTCTGCCGTGTCGCGGTCCGGTACATTGGCAACAACTCGGGTCGACTTTGTTGTTTCGTGTCACACTGTGACGCAGCACGTCAACATGTCACTGCTGCGGCTTGCTCACCAGTTTGCAACAATGATCGAGAACATCGCAAAGACGAGGTCCGAACTGCGTGGGGATGCCCAGCTCACGTCGCTGCTCAAGACTGAGCTTGTGGTTCCTGCAGGCGGCTGGACCCGCTTTGACATGCGGCACAGTGTTTCAAAGCCTCGTCCACATGCACAAACCCATCATACAAGCCACGTTCCTGTGTCGATGCTTCATTCGCTCAGTCACGGTTCACGGCTGAAAGCAGATCATTTTGATGCAGCTGCTGCAACACCGAGTGTGGCAATAACAGTGGATACTGACGTGCCAGAATTTAGCGGTACCGCAGGTGACGTGTCATCACCAGCAATTACAGAAGAGCGGACGATTGTTGACGAGATACGTGAGAACACTCCGAAATGTTGGCGAACTCTGTTCCATCTTCTTGATCTGTATTCTACCATGCCTGACATGAAGACTATCAGTCGTTCTCAGCTCTCAGTTATCGAGGAGGAGGACGCCAGTGGACAGCCAAATGTGGACAGAGAACCACGTAACGTGAACACTGCTGGCCAGGCTAGAGGTAGTGATGAAGTGTTTCTGACAGTCCCAGATGTTGGAACTCGATCTGCTTCAGCAAGAAAACCATATGCTGTGGGCACTTTCACACAGAGTAAGTCATTTTTGAAATATTTACATGTGAAATTGAGGTACGAAAACCAAATATCGAGTTGTAGGTGCAAACATTTTTTCAGAATATTAGACTAATGTGCAAAATATAAATCTTGCACAATAGTCGTATATGTATTAATTAATATTTATGTTGATTTACACTTACTGATGCTATCTGCTGTAATCTTTTTATTTTGCTTGCGCTTTCAAACATGGTAGTAGCCACACTTTTTTCTGTGTCTAATAGGTTTAGAGTCATTTATGTTTGATCGATCATCGTTTTTGACGTGTATCTCTCAGTAGTGAGACCAGAATGTTTTCTTTGTTCAGGTGTTGTTGTAAGTGAGAAGACACCTTTAGTCATATTTGGCTTGGCAAAAGTGAGACGTGTTCGAATCTCGGCTTTGCTGAGTGGTCTGAAACTTGAAGCAGATCTGGATAACGGTCAAGCTAGTACCACTTATCGGCAAAAAGTCAGAGGTACTGCTGATGATATACTTACCTTTGCTGGGGTTACACTCAACATTATTCTTATTAGTTTTTCATGTCTGTTTTATGTTACCATGTTACTGGTACCATTCTAGTACCAGTTCCTCCATTTCCTACTCACCCATTCCTTCACTTATCACTTCTTTTTGATTCACTAATATGCTCATCCATAACTCTTTCTCTCTTTCACTTCTGGCTTAAAACCAATTTGTTTCACAAATCCTACCCCCTGTAGTTTCAATTCTTCCTCCCGGACTGCCTTCACGGACTATTGCCCAGAACGTTTTGTCTGAGCTACTCCCGTTTTTGTTTATAGTTTTTCCTTATTTTTTCGTTTCTGTTCCGTTCACTAGATTAGGCACTGATATGTTATATGAGCTGAAGAACAGCAATTACACAAAATATCACATTGAACTGATAAATAGGTCTTGTGGTGGTTGGTTAGTTTCCACCCTGTTGTAGGCACTAGTGTAGTAACTTAAGTGAGCCGCCACTATCCTTTCCCATTTTGCTTTGTTGCTGAACAAAAAGGCAATGACATCGGGATGTTACGGTATCATTGGCCATCATCAACCTGTAGGAACTAAATCTCCACCCAAGATCTTGTCCCCGATATAGCCTATTTTTGTGCTCAAAGGGGACGATCTCCCAACTAACCAACTATCAAAACCTGGATTTGTTAACATATGATTTTTACAGTTAATTATTACTTTATACGCAATTGTGTTGAAAGCGTTGTTAAATTCTAACCAACCAATTAGATGTGGTTGACGATGATGATCAGATGATGTTGCTTTGTACTGTAACTTTGTCATTGAAGGCATTGTAAAACGACGTTCAGAGGAGTCTTCAGTAACTCTGTCTGTTGGCCAGACAATGATCGTTCTGCTTGAAGGAACACAGTATGCGTTTGCTACCTTCTGTACAGAATTGGTGACAGGCTTAGCTTGTCTGTGAAAATTAAAAAAAGCTAACTTTTTTTTTATTTTGTAGAAGCTAACTTTCTGTAACTTCGAATATATTGTGCAGTGGCCTTGGACGGGTTTCGATAGCTGAAATGACCTTTGAAGGTTGCACAATGTCATCTGCAGTGTGATCGTTTGATAGACTGTATACAATGGACTGTATGACATACCACGGGTGTCATCATCAGTCGGTTTCAGAGCTTTTTGCATTGCTGGTCCACAATCGTGGTATCAGCTACCTACATCATCCATCAAATGGACTGTATTGCCACATTCAAGCGCCATCTAAAAACTAGTCTTTTTATGGAAGTGTACTGTGCGCCTAATTAACTCATTACTTTTAGTCAGACTATTATTTCCATTAATTTTTTGATTATTTTTATTATTGTATTTTGTCATTTTATTATGTTCAGCATCGCTATCCAGTATTGTAAGCAGTGCTGTACAGATTCATTTCACGATTTTGATTGTGATTATTGGCATCCCGTAGTAAATAGATGCCTATCTTGCATAGCTTCCAAGATATAGCAAGACAATCGCAAAAATGTATAATTTTTTCCACCTGTGTGTCTTTGGCACTCCCATCAATGGTTACACATCGGAATTTCACGCAAGACCCTTGACGTTAAAAACTAGAATGATGGTGCTACCAAATGATGATGAAAGGTTGATGATATCATTATAACACACTGGACACAATGCAGGTGGACACAATGCAGGAGTGTGTTTGATAAGACAGACAAATGGATGGACACACTTAACGTAGCATACTCTGCAAAGTGAGTATACATGCACTTTGCAATAGTAATGTAAACATTCACATACAGATGCCTGAGGCTGTGTCATTTTAGCGTACTAAAATCCCACAATACGACTAAGTTAGCCAGCCATAGCAAATGCCATAGCAAATGCAAACTTTGTTAGCAGCAGACCTTACTGTTACCCTTGCCTTTACCTGCCGGGTGGGAAACATTAGTCGCCCAACACTGAGGCTGAATAGAGATTGACCTAATATGCATCCCCAGTCCGAAAAACCTCTGAGGTTCTCGCAGACTTTGAAAGAGTATTTGGTCTGTTATAACATAAATCCTCAAATTCCTTGTTAAGCTGCTAAGAGCAAATCAAGTCAATCAAATCAAATGCAGATTTTATTTGTATAGCGCCATACATCAGACAAATCAGAGACAACAGTGGTGCTCCATAAGCTATGTACAACAGTTCAGTCTTTAGTTTACTGGTAAAAGTACTGACAAGTTCAGGCTCTTTACAATGATTTTTTTCCTACTTTAACACATACTGTATGTTGATCTGTCATGCAACTCATCCAGATACACACAGCAAATAATACTGTTCTGTCATCCAGTGCCTTTTTTACAGAGTTGGTGTGTTGTCAAAGACATAATGAATGTCGAAGCATGCATATTGCTTAATGCATATTGGCCAGCATCCAAGGCTCTTTTAACTCATCCAATGAGTTGATGTAGTGGCCCTTTATAGTAGCTGAATCACTGTTGCCAATGGTGAATTCTCTTGCACCGATTGCTGTTATTAGTCACTGTATAGTCTAGAATTTACTGAGCAAAATTTTGCACAGTCTATCAGTGATGACCATGACTCTTCATTTCCCTGTTGCATTAAAGTGTAGAGATTATGTGCGATATGCTGTTGATTTTGGACATTTACCTTGTTTTGTGTGTTATTCGTAGGACTGTGGTGAGGGTAAATATTGGCAAGTCACAAGGTTTGTACTCATCATTTACACGACGGTCTAATGAGCACAACTGTGGGCTGCTGTCTGTCGGCCTCGTTGACATAGACATTCCACAGCATCCTGTTATTCTCCATGGAATGGTGGCACGCAGTTCCAAGCGGTTGTCGTCCACCTTACAGGAGTTCATTCGTATGCCAACCACGCCAAGGCCAAGGTAAACATTTGTTGCAAACCATTAGATCACATAACTTGGGACTTGTCATCTCAAGCACCATTTATGTTTTTTTCTCGAGCCATCTACAGTTTGTATCAATATTCAAAGCCTGTCTAGCTTCTCTGGTATCTGGTTGGAGCATTTTTGTATATGCGTAGGTAAGCAGGTTGTTTTGATTCAATGATTCTAACAGTGCAATAACCATTGAGTGATCTGCAGTTCAAATTATGTTGTGTAGGCTGCTATTCAGCTGTAACTTGTAAGGTGCATTATTTACATCTAGATGACATAGACGTTTGATGAAGCCACGTAAAATAAAAAGCTTAAGTGGATCATTGATGTTTTTCGTCCGAAAAACTAGCTATTGGTACTGTTTTTAACCCTATTCATGTAACGCAACTGTTGTATTAGAAAATATTACATTAGAAAGTGTATATTCAAGTAAAATATAACAAGTATCTGCTGTTGCTTACACATCCATGTGATGCGGTGCCTCACACTTACCGTACTGTGCACAGATGTCGACGGTTCATGTGATAAACTGGTGACTGACGATGACAGCATATACCACACTAGCATAGCATTGCATGGTAAAAATAAAAGTAACTTTTTTGTAGTCACCAGTTTACGACACTGACCGTCCACCTACGTTGACAGCACCTGAGACAATCAGCCATTCCAGAGATATGGCTGGTGCCCACCAAAATTTAAATGGTTCACGTGACCTAGCCACGCCCCTTTCAGGGATAGTTTGCCATCCATGAGCTAGCACTTGCTACCAGCAACCTGCATACCAAATTTGAAGTCTCTGTCTCTACTCACTATGAAGATATGTCAAAAATGGGGTGGTTTGTGGTTGTTGGGGTCATTCAAGGACACTGATCAACATTCAGTAGAGCACATACGAGTTCCTATTAGCATTTCCGAGACACCGTTTCTGAGATATAGCGAGATATCTGTTGAAAATCTATCCAAACTCTATTTGGTGCCCCCGTTGGCGTGACCCCATTGGAATTTTGCCGAGATCTTTGGCGTGAGAAAACTTAGAGTCCCTGGGCAATCGTACGGTGTTGTTTCTGTGATCCTACGTTTAGCTGTTTTGGTGCAATACCGGCGTGTGACAGACGGATGGATGGACGGACAGACATGATGACAGCATATACCACACTAGCATAGCGTTGCGTGGTAAAAAAATGAAAGTAACTTTTTAGTGTTTGATGAGATTTGGACTGTATGTCGTACATGCAGAGCATTTGATGTGACTGATGATTCAAATGCTGTGAGTCGTGTGTCTCGGCATCTACATCCATTGCATCTGACTGTGCCGTCAAAGTTCTCAGTGACGTCAGCCAGCTCGGCCCAAACTTACACCCGTCCTCCGCCTCCAGCAAGTCCAACTCCAGTTGCTGCAACGACTCCGTCTTCTCCTGGAACACCACCTGCGTCTGCGTCATCCAAACCTCCCGTGATTCACTTCAAAGCTCAGTTCTGTGGACTTGCTGTTGGTGCATCCCTGTTGCCTTCATTGAGAGCTCAGTATAAGGTACACTAAGGACGACCTATTTTTCTACATGTTTGTTTCATTTTTAGGTTGACTCTTTGACAGAGTCGACCTAATAAAGCCGATCTCAAGTATCCGCCTGTTCTTCTGTCCACAAAACCTTTCTTCGATTTTAGTGACATTTGGCATATAGGTAGAGGTCGATGAGTGATGCACAGCAGTATGCAGTATGACCCGATCCAAGGTCAAGGTCAAGGTCACGAGTTCTTAAAATTTGGAAATCCTTCCATTTTCAACAGCTATCTCCTCCGCCATTTATAATGTGAGCTGGCAACTGACCACTGATTCTTAAACTAGGGCACAATATCTAAATTTGACCGTCAGTCCCGCACGGGCTAATTTATTTGTACTGTGCTGTAGATAAAATATCGGCAAAGTACTTGAATGTACACTGTGGTTGAATACTGTGGTTGTTAGTACAGCCTCAGCCATTGTATTCATAATTGGTGATGCATGCGTCACTTGGCTGGGCGTATGTAGTGTTGAAATGTTGAGGGTTTTATCCCTTTTAATGGTGCTTTGAGACAGCAAAGGTTGTTAGACCCAATTGACATATGACCAGTGTCGACTGGCTCAATTAATCGCCGGCGCCTTTAACTGACTAGATCAGTGTGCCAGTAGTGCTGGTCGCAGGACCTACTGTTATGCAGAACTTGTTGTTTCTGCTTTGATGCTGTTAGTTGGGTGACAAGAAGGGCATCTGGCCAGAATAAACCTAATTATCCCCTAAAGTTGTTTGTTGGAAATACGCAGCCCCATTTTGGCTCCGGGATGGTAATGCGCCCGGATTCACTTGTTGATTTCGGTTCTATATAAGTCGTTTGTTTACTTAAGTTACTTTTTTCCTCCCTTCCTTCCTCATTTTTGTCCTTTCTGATACTTTCTTCCCTATTTATTTCCTTACTTATTTTCTTCCTGATTTATCTACTGCTTTCACAACAGACCCTTCCGTTTCCAGGCCAGAGGTCATTGGAGGCAACCAGACCTGGCTTTAGTTTTTGTGTTAATTTTATTTTGTAGTATATTTTGTTGTGGATGCATGTTTGCTTTTGTTCTGTTTGAGTTAGTTTTTTTACAGTACTAAGCCTGGAAAGAACATTTCTGAGATGCTTTATTTTGTGTCGGGTGGGACGTAATATCTTAATCAATCAATCAGTTCGGAAATACGCAGCCTAAAATAACTCCATCAAAGAAGGCTATTTAGACAAAGAGACTGAAAGTAGAGGTAGCTGTACTGATATGCTTTGATGGTTTGTTGTTATAGATTGGTGAAGTGACAAGCTGTGGTGTCACTGGCGGCAAAGCAAAGTTTACAATCAACTTGCCAGTTCATTCCCTCAGCTTCAGCTCAAAGGTAACTGCACTGCTAATAATAATGCTGTGCTTACTCTCTTTTGACTGCAAACGTGTGATGAGTAGACTTTATTTCGTTGGTCACTGCAGGAGACTAAACACTGAAGCCATTGATGACCTCTGTCACTGACCACTATTATCATTTTATTGTATGATTACATTATATTATAGTATCATATTCCTGTAAAAATATACGTAGGTTAATGTTGCATTAACCAAGTTAACGATATGTAATTGCTGTTTGAAGTGCATATTCATTAAATTATGAGATAAACTTATCAATAATGCCTGATATTTGGACTACAATGATAAACTTCGTATGGTAAGTACATGCATATAGTTTTATAGTTCATATGCTGACAAGTTCATTTCAACAGTTCACCGAAACCATATATGGAATAAATGTGAAAGTGAACAAACATTGATATCTGTATACTTGTGATACAGGTGTGGCTATTGAGTATATTGGTTGTGCTGGATAGGTTCCTACTAGGCGTTCTAGCTTTCACACATCGTCTGGTGTCCATAAAGTTGCGTTGGACAAAAGACAATCAGTTGTGAGTGATTAATTAATGTGGTTTGTGTGTATTGTGACATCGCATGACGTCGTGTGTCATGGAAACGTACTTTACGCTCATTTTTGCAGTGAAGCATGTGGTGGACCATTTATATATTCACTGGATCTTTGTATACATTTTTTATCGTGCATCAGCGTAGCACAGCTATGCAGAGTATGGTCCTGCTATAGCATTTCTCTCCACCTGTCTGTCCGTTTATCCATCCGTCCATCGCCTGCTGGTATTGTGTTAAAACGTCTGAACCAATCGTGATGCATGTTCTTAGCCACCACCTAGGTTGAATGGATAGGAGAGGAGTTGATCTGTTTATGGAAAGGTAGCAGCCAACAACATGTTTCTTTAATCACTGATGTTTTGTTTTTAATGATTTTGCATTTATCGTCCATTTCAAATAAATAGTACATAAATTCTCGTTTTCATACATAATGCATATAATAGCCACCATAGACTACTCGTAAATAGTTAGGGTTCTAACACTGATGCTTTCATAAGTAACAGCCGTGTGACACTTATTGAAATTAGATTTCACTTCTGATGTCTTCATCTTCCGCACACATTTGATACAAGCTGTTAACATTTTGCTGCAGCACAAGTGAAAAATATTCAAGTTTAAATATAAGTCTGTAGTATACAATTGAGTGCATAATTTGTGTAAATGTAAGCTTTGCAGAAGCAAATCATGTAGAGTTGTATGGGCTAGGGTTCTGTTCTGTCCTTTAGCCGTCCTCGATCCGAGGGTTGGCCACACCATGGACGTACTTTCTCCATTTATCTCTGTCCTCTGTCGTTCCGATTGACTCTTCCATGGGGAGTCCTGTCCACGTATTGATGTTGTCCATCCAGGTTAGGTTAGTGACGTGTTACTATAGATTGCTGATAAGAAATGTTATGTCATATTAAATAACACCATTTTTAGTGATCTCGAGTGACCATCCACCTAATGTAGCCTTTTCAAGTGTGATTTTTTTTCTACAGTTGTGCAGCAGGTGAGAAGATTTTATCTGATGTAAAGCATCGTATACAGCTGGGAAGCACTTGTACACTGCCGCTGATGCACGATCTCTTTGTGATAGCTATGTTCCTTGTTATGTGTTATTGTGGAAAACCTGTGTTTATTGTAGAAAACTTGTGTTTTCTTTTGGATAGTGACAGTGACATGTGCATGCTTAAGTTAGTATTTGGAATTAAAGTACTTAATTTTTGTTTCAGTGAGTTCCTGAACGTTACAGTTTTATTCATTCTTATCCGCAGTAGTCAGAAAAGAAATTATTTATTTGTGATTGTTTTCGAAACCCTGCATGATGTACACCTTATTGTGATGTACTGATAATTATCATTGTTCACTTGCAATGTTGCAGCTGCTGGCAGTTTTGTTCATTCATTGGGAGAATATTTGGCATCAGTGAAATGTAACCTGGAAGTCCTTGATTTAGACATTGATAACTAGAAGATGACTCTCGATGGACACATATAAAATTTGTATTTTTGTTAGTGTATTTCTTAGTCCTCATCTTGACACTTATGTGCATAATTTACCGTTAGTTATTTTTTAAAATTGAAACTTACTATCACAGACAATGTGACAGGAATCCACACATAAGATTCCTGTTTCAAGATACATTGTTCAAGTTCTATGCTCAGTAATGGTGCTGCCCCATAGTATCTACACACACTAGTCATGAGAGTTTGATTTAGGTCCTTGTGCTCAACTTTTGTGCGCATTATAAATATTTGTACATGTGTCAAATAAACCAGTTTAAATCAAGTATATCAACATGCCGTGACACAACGTCGGGTAGACTATGTTGTGGCTAGTTGTCTACCGGCATCTGCTGTACACCTTGTAGCATATATACGTGACTTACAGGCTGGTGGCTTTTCTCAATCACACCTGCAGGTGCTGCGGAGTTGCAATTTATTGTTCACAGACAGACCGACTGACGCGCTAATCTACAATTACTACATATACTGCTACTTTGTGTTTTTGTTTTTGTGGAATTGCTCCCAGTTTGACAGACAGTTTACCTCGTATACAGTAACCTTTTCTAGCAAAATTGGCAGATATAATGATTCTATTATGTTTATAATTGCTGCATGTTCTGTACTTAATGGAGAATTCCACGTTGTTGTTGTTGTACCACGTATTTATGAAGTCAGTTGTGGGTCATTTTTACAGCGTGTGATATGCGTTCTTGGTGTAATGAATTATTTGATACATATGTATGCATGTGCGTGGTGTATGCACGATACGACATACAATAAACATCGATAGATTATGGTGTGTGGTGGTGGTAGAATGCAGTAGATTGTGCACTTGTGTATAGTTTATTTTCCCGAAATTCACATACTAAGTCCAGCAGTTCTGTTGTTTATGTTCGTTGCTTTGACACTTGGTTGGGCGTCACAAAGGCCTGTAAAAACCTGCTACAGTTATGGCCAAAGATTTTCTTTTCTTGAGAAGCATCTTGACATGGAACAATAGATTCATAGCTAAAGAAATCCTTGAAAATGCTCTGAGTTCAGTCTTTGAATTCAAGGCCCTTTATAGTATAGATTGAAAAGTCCTTTAATTGCAAGCTGCAATCCTTGAAAATAGCATTTTGGCTTGAAAGCAGCATTGTGGCACTACTGTTATTTTTTAAGGCTGACGTTTGTGTTAAAATTTTGGAACATGAATCCAGAATAAGTTGATTACGTCAGGTTGTCAGCTTTTTTCATTACAGTGTTTGTTGTTTTAAAGACTTGTTACTGTGCATTTTGTGATTAAGTTTGTGTATTTCACACCGATAATTTTGGTCCTTGCATCTACTATTATAATTATATTTTTTTCTTTTTAATTATCTTTTTCAAGACCTGCCTAGTGGTCAAAGCAATCTGGCGTTATGTGCAGTGTAGCATGACGCGCTCAGTGGCTGGGGTTTAAACCTCAGCCTAGGTGCATCTGCCTATCAAAACAAGAATTATTTCAAACAAGAAATACGTTCTGTGGAACATGGTATCTGCCCCATAGCCGAGTTCACAAGTCCATACTGAATTGTGCGCATAGTAACAGAATACCGTATCCTCTTTTCTGTTGATGTTGTGATGTA
>Ga0209780_1001311_pt1 | contig 16093 bp, 11 predicted proteins | sample WorMetexBAHAMAS2_FD_187384 | JGI IMG/M metagenome (GOLD analysis project Ga0209780, IMG submission 187384) | Marine gutless worms symbiont microbial communities from Max Planck institute for Marine Microbiology, Germany - Inanidrilus exumae... | ecosystem: Host-associated > Annelida > Digestive...
GAACCTCTGCAACTGCGTCTGAACGACTCTTTCCAGAAGTTTCGACAGATATGGTAGGTTTGAGACTGGACGAAAGTTCTTCGGTTGGCTGGCGTCTAGGTTATCTATACTCTCAATCATAAGCTGTCTTTTCAAACGTTTGCAGTATACTAACTAATCTAATTCACAATTTCGCGGCCGTGACGTTTTCCGTAAATGTGGCCGTCTTCCGAGGAAAACGCGCACTTACGTGATATCTTGATGGCTCTCGGGGCAAACTAGACGGCCGACAATGTAGGCCGTCATAACGACACCCGACATGAACGTCGGCCATCAGTGTCGGCCGTCAATATCGGCCTGTGTTCCTCGGCCTTGACTATTAATATTGTACTAATTAGTTACCCGCTGTGTCTGCAGGTCGCTAAGGACAAACGAACTTATCGTCTAAAGACTTACGTTTCCAGTACACCTAAACCTACCCCTGCAGCAGTCTATGGAGTCTCGTGTTTCCGTGGACGTGGCAATTGTGTAGCTGTTTATTACCATCAAGCTAGACGTGAATTTAATAAGCATTCTATATTCTATAAAATACAATCATTTTGTCTGGCAGGAACGAAGAGCAACTTTAGTTTTGAGAAAAGATGCATTTAGGAAGTCACGTGTCGGTGAGAACTAAGAGATAAACAGAAGTTTATAAAAAGTGCCGTAATAAAAATTAAGCTGCGATCTCTCTTTCAGAAAGAAATAGACGTTCGTAATAGCAAATAACACTAAAATGATTATATTAAACTGTTACATACTTTTATTTCGCGTCACTTATGATATATCAAAATACAACAAATAAGTACATTAATAAACGAAACAACTACGCGAAAAAAATTAATAAATATCGAGACTATACATATCGTAGGATTGGCTATACTTTGGTGGCAGTTGTTACGTTCTCGGTGGTGGTTTAGTTGTTTTGAAATTCACTGAGATTCACTGATTAAACGCGCGTAATGCATGTTTTATTTGTAACCCATTTGTAAAACAACCGTCGAAGTCAATGGTATATATACGTTGACAGGCAGATAACAGAAAGTCGGTGACTCCAGGTTACGATAGGGCCATGATGTCAACGTATAGGCATATATGTGTCACGGGCTGCGTGGTAGCGCTGTGTTAACGACTGTTCTTGCTCAACTGTCAATGGGAAAGGGCGAAAATAATTTTATGACTTCTGACTCAGCAATAGCAGCGGAGTGTTAATAAGACGCATATCATCATATCATATCATAGCTGCATTTATAGTGCACCCATTACAAGGTAGAACATAGTGCATTACGAAAGTCCGACTAAGCACATAGGCCTATACACGATAAAAACTCTAATAAAAACCGATTTCCCACAACTTCGCTGGTGGGCCTACGGGTGTAGGGCCTACTAACGTTCTTGTTGTGGAATCCTGCCATATTTGCTGTTACATTTGGTTGTAAACTGGCTGTTGATAGCACAAATAGCGATATACGTACGCGCTTCAAGTACGTCGCGCACATGGCAACTGCGCTCTAAACAGCTGATCACGGTCAAGTGTGACGTCAGAGACTAAAATAAAAAGTTACTTGCTAAAAATAGTAACGTGCACGTCCTTGCGGCCAGCACGCAGTCGCAGACTTGTTTTGATGACGCAGTCAGTCACTCAGCCTTGACCAATGGCCTTGGCCGCAATTCCGACTGTGTCGATTCGCCCGTTACGGCGTCGACACTCAAAGGTTATATAAATTAGTTGTTCGCTTAAGGGATATTATATTGCTATTAATTTATACTACTAAAGACAAAGACTGGATCGAAGCACAATCTACATGTTTAGAATATTTCAAGGTTATCTCGTCCAGTTTAAAACACTACGACTTTATGTCTGACACCGATTGTCGAGTCGAAACTGTGCCGAGTGACACTAGCATGCTGTTGTGCAATGTGCAGTGTGCGTGTTTGCCGGTATGTTGTTTTTGTGGCGTACGTGCTTAATATTGTATCAATTTTGATGTGTTTTCGTGATTATTTCATATATTGATTTCTGCGATTGTATTTGTAATAGATCTGACAACAGGTCTTATAGCGAAGTGGTTTGATAAAGACGAAGCAGGCAAAAGCACGTCTGTACCGTGTGTTAAAAGTTTGCCTAGTATTTGGCAGCAATTTTATACAGCTACATTCATTTTTGAACTGGAAGCTTAAGGCCTATACGTACGTGGGCTAGGTCCACGTTAAATCAGCTGATAGCCAGTTGTTGTTGCAAATATGATATGCCCATGTGCTCATGGTTTCATCCAAGTAGATACAGCAATGTCTGACTTTCTGATGTTCTGTTCCAAAGATGGTAAAAGAAGAAAACATGCCGTTACTTCAGAGCCAGCATTTTACCAAGTGCCACATGATAGGACAGGCAGTCTGTGAAGATCAGGTGGTAATCTAACCATAATCCATTCTTAGCCCAACTCCTGACAATAGAGCAGTTCTGAATGTTAAACAAGTACATCCATTTTCCGGGATGGACGTTTATCCACACATGCGGATCATATGTGTGGCCTGTGCGCATGCATGTGTCGCCCGCGCCATGGCAGCCCAGTGCGCATATATCACGCACTGGCCGATTGGTCCGATTTTGGGCTTCTGGGGGACACAGTTACCCAAAATGGGAGATTTTGCTGCCCAGGACACCGATGAACCAATGCGCAAAATTTGACGCTGCTAGTTTTATCCTCGGTGGAGAAGTTCTCAGCCATACAAACACACAAACAAACAGACAAAAAAACATTAACCAATATATCCACACCTTGACAGTCGGCATATATGGATAATAGTAATAATGGAAACCCGGAACATGGTGATGATCAATATATTGATTGATTAGCACACTAACTGGCTGTTGAGATAATGTGGTTGTCATCAGCTCTATTTACACATGCCCAGTTTTATTAGGACACTGATGTGCCTTGGTTTTAATATTTGCTCTGCAGTTTATTTGATGTGTTTGTCTGTCACCTGTTTCTAGGTGAACTCAAAGAATGGAGGAGCAGATAAATTCCAATGACCATGAACAGTGCTCATGTGCTTGTAACATCAGTGCTGATGACGTATTACCATCTGCTTCTGTGTCATTATCTGGTGCCGTGTTACCAGAAGAAAGGACTAGTGCAGTTGTGGCAGAGAGTTCAACTGCCGGACAGCGTGGCTGCATTTTGCGCAGTCTTCTGTCCCAGCCAGCTGATGAAATGAACTCGGAGGATAGTTCGAGTCGTGACTGCGGCCAGTGCTGGACTTTGAGTGAAGGGGTCGGACATCGTCCACGAAGCCGTTCTATGGGCACAAATTGGTGGACAATACCAGAAGTTGCGTCTCCAGCAAGCCAGGATAGTTCGGAATATGCTGGCGAGTCACATTCATTAGGTTCGGGTGTTGAAACTGGGCCATTGGGCTTCACTGCTGAATTGCTTCACACCGATCAGCTGATTGAAGTTGCTCGATGTAAACTTATGACTCTTCGCACCTCGGAAGACTACTTCTCCAGCTACAAAAGCAGACTTTGTACCAGCCAGCCTGGCTCTCCTCCGCGCACTGACACTTGGACTTCTGAGAAGCTCCGCCAGCATCGAAAATACTCAGAAGGCAGTCGACTGAAGGCATGCCTGCAAGGACTAAGGACTGGCTTCCGAACTCCTGACATCTCGTCCGAACAGTTACATCCCATAGATTTCTCACTGTGCCGACGCCGGAGGAAATTTGAGGGAATTTCCGGACTGCCATATGCACGCCATCATTGTGGATATCAGGCTTCAAACACGTCCACCGATGAAGGGCTTGGAGATGACTGTAGTTCCGAACAGTCGATACTGAAGTCTATTCTGACTGGCCGCAGTCGATCGAATACAATTTCGACCTGTGGGTCAAGGTCGCGGTACGATGCCCTTGGCAACAGCGCCGAACAGTCACTGCGCTTTGCTCGACAGCCGGTCACCCTTGCAAAGAAGAATCTTCACCCGGTGATGGCCAAGATCAATGACTGTGTCAACCAGGTCATCCTTTTCTTCCAGAAACTTGCTGTCTGTATGTGCTAAAGCTACTATAGGAGGGTGCTTCTTAAGTCTTAGGTGGAGATATTCATATTCATAAAATGGCTGCAGCACGAGATCATTTTATCTTTTACCTGCATAAGTTGATTAATTGAATACACCGGAACACTGGAGTAGTGTAGTTTGGGGACAAAAAGCCATGGAATGTCATGCCGCTTGTTGATAGGTCACCTTCCTTACAGCTTGGTCGCTGTTCTGCTGTGGACATATCCATTTTGTCTGCACATCGTATTATTTGTCATTGATAATTATTATTCGGTACTGGCTTCAGAGAACTGATGTAGACAGATGGAGTGATTTTCCTGCCTCTGGAGTCAGTTGTTGGATGTAAGCAGGACGAGACCGAGTGAGTGACGGTGATATGGTAGTCACTGTCATGATGAATTTGTGCTAACTACTTTTAGGATCACAGGACACCTGCATAACCCCTTGTTTATGGAGAAGGTAACTGAGTGTGTTTATATATAGTGTTGTTACAACCACCAAACTTTGACTACCATCGCTGTGGTCGGCTACCATCGAACCAACACTGCCATTGCAGTGTTTTACAGTGTTCTCGGTGGTCTTTCTGGACGCTGTTTCCTGAAAACTGCCCCTCACTTCCGCAGAGCAGTGATAGAGTCATCTAAATGCCGCGTCATTTGATTCCGCATGCACGACACCGCCCGCCCTCCCTGGCGCGTCCGCTTCCCCACTAGCAAACGACAGGACTGCTGGGACAGCAGGGACAGTCTAGCCACTGTACTTAGTGAGACCATCACGACGGTCTCACTTAGTGCACCCCCTACCGTCGCGTCCAGTGAGCAATTAGTGCATTCCGGAATGATCTTGAAGCCTGGACATCCACCTGTTTTCGATTAACAACCGGAACCTTGACACCAAGTGATATGTTACACAGTCAAAAAAAACACCACCACCGACCGAGTTGCTAATTCCCGTCACTGTAACAACACTATTTATATATACCGTAAGTTGTAATTAGCTATGATGGTGGCACAAGTATATAATCGGCCTTTTTGCCGATAATCAGTATTGGCCAGTTAGTATGTTGGTATCGGCCGATTGTCATTTACACAATTGGTGCGTACAAGTTTTTATTACATGGTGTATTCATGGTCGAAATTGTTTAGTTCGAAAGGGGTGTGGGTCACTTTGAGCACAAATTTCAGGGGGAATGGGGTGTCGCCCACCAACGACTGTTGACGTCAGAAAACTAGATTCCCTGGGCTATCATGTGGCATTGTTTGCATGATCCTAGGTTTAGCCGTCTTTGTAGTACATTGACTTGTGTCAGACAGACGGACAGACACACGATGACAGCAAGTACCTTGCTAGCATAACATCGCACAGGTAAAAACTAAAGATGTACAGTCTTTCAAGTAAGTAAGAGTCCCCGGATAACAATCGGAGCCTAAATAAATAACTTAAATAATACAACAAAATCAGTTTTTTTGTATAAACCGATAATCGGTTGATAATCAGCCAATTGTTAGGCACCGCGGCCAGTTCATTATCGGTGCATCTCTACTGTACATGTCGTGTCGTGCGTTATAGGTCATTGCTTTTATTCGCTCCGTTCCGGAAATTGCAGCATTGTCGGGTGCAGATCAGAGGAGCGTGATCTCTGCGTCGCTGCATCGATTACTTCTGCTGTTTATGGCCGAGTCAAACATTCATTTTGTCGTCGCTCCAGTTCTGCATAATGCTGACATTGATAGGAGTGCACAGTCCAGACAGGAACAAGGAATGGTAATGCTTAACGAGTTGTCAGTTGTTGGCTGTCTTTAGTTTTAGTGTTACAGGTCATCGGGCCATCAGACCAGAGAGGATTTCCGCGATTTGACTGACAGAAACATGCATACTAAATACTGTAATGACTGTGACGCAGAGTTATTGGGATTATGACTGGTCACCAGTAAAAAAGGTAAATGCTTAGGCTTCCCATACTCGTTACTGAGCGTTGGGCCCAGAGGAGCTGATCTCGGTATACAGGCAGTCAGCCCACAGGTGACAGTAAGTCATCCACCCGGCGGTAGGCTGCCATTACTTTCCGCTAGGCCTGCTGTTACCTTTCCAGCCGCATAGCATCAACTCTCCTTAGCCGGTACCAAGTTATACTGCGTGGTGACAAAGGCACATGGGTGTGAACAACTTGCCAATGGTTGTTGCACAGGTATTGCCCTGAGTAGGATTTGAACGCACGACCTGTTGATCGCAAGTCCAATGCTCTACCCGTTGCCCCACCGTGCCACCTAATGACCTTGACAGTCACTTTTGCTGTTTGAAACCTCTATAACTCCCATAGCTCGAGAAACAAGCACAAATGTAGTAACATAGTGCATCACGTGGTTCCTCTGCGATAGCTGAGCTTCTTGTTTACAGAAGTAATGGTGTACTTGGTGCTTTGATGCTGTTGGCACTTGGCTTATAAAACATGATTGTCTTGAAACGTTCCTGAGGTAATCATTGTGGGGCTTGACCTTGACATAACCATAAAATCTGACAACAACAAACAGCTGATGAAGCCACTTTACAACCATTATACTGGTCAAACTATGTTAGCCGTCACCCCATGTAAAGAACTGGACGATTTTTTTGGATCAAACTTTTACTGCCCTTGGCTATGGCAGCTAGCATATTCAGGTTAAGGAGAAGATGCTAGAGCTTCCTGCCTCTCGCCATTCCATGAAATCAGGCTAGTGACATCAAAGTCAATTTATTGTACTAGTAGTGATGTGACGATTGTGGTCTTTTCCTTTTGATTTCGATTCGATTTTTGTGTAAAGAATTCTATTTCAATTTGATTTCGAGTTTTTGCCCCAATACTTGGAGTTGAAGATATAAACTCCTCCACACTCGGCGTGATCAGACTCACGGGGGTGTAAAACCCATTGTGTGACCTCCTGCGCTGATCGCCGGCCCTTCTAGGGCGATACAGTATCAGAGTAGAGTCACTTGCTCCAAAAAAATCGCAATATCGATTCCGTTCAATTTTTGTAAAAATCACAATTTTGATATCAATCTCGATAATCGTCACATCACTATGTACTAGTCTATCTTATTGCCATGGAATGTACTGAGCAATGGTTAATGAACTTGCTTTGTGTAGCTCGGCCAAGGACCCAATACAGTGACGTCTGTTGGAAGTGGCACAGCAGTGGATATGGAATTTCCGACGCTGCAGTTTGCGGAGTCCGTGAAAAGCTTTGTGAGCAAGTGTCAGGCGTTGAGTATTAGCACCGAAGAATATCGACTGATGAAACTTATTGCACTTTTCCAGTCAGCTGGTCAGTAATGCTTCTTTTGTCTGATTGATTCTTCATCTTGAATCTCGTTTTTGCTTGTTTGGAAATTATGCTGAGTCATGGGGTTCTTACGTGTAATGGTTATTTTGGTTACAGTTTTTGAGAGTGAATTTTAACTTTGTAGTTCACACAGGCTTAGTCAGCAACAACTGTTGCATGGCAACTTAACTTCTTTGTGGCACTGTGAGCTAGAAGGATTTCAGCCTGATTAACTAAGCATATGATCCTTGTTAGTCTTGGCTTTATCGTCATCACAGCTAGCACTGCACCAGGGGTAGTGTTGGTATAAGTAACTTCTGATTGTCCACAGCAGTGCTTCTTACAATTTATAACAAGAGCTACGTTACATGTCAGTGGTCAATATTTTTCGCATGATGTTATGCAAGTGCAGTATGCGCAATTGTAATTTTGTCCATATATTGGTTACACATGGGTGCCATGTTAAAGTGACAGAATACATCAGTCATCAGATTTTTTCATTGCATGATGGCACTATCATTCTAGTTATCTGCTCCAAATATCTCGGTACAATTCCTACAGGTCAACCTAACGGCTATAAATACCAATGTCATAGAAACATTTGCAGTCACATATATCGGACACCTACCCGAAAAAAATATTTGTTTACTAAAAATACGATAAGCAAAGGCATGTTGATATTTTCAGTTGTCTTGTTTTCTGACCTCTGCCGTGCAAAAATGTGCCGTGTTTGTATGATGTTTTTAGAAGTTGACTGTTAATGTTTGGAACACAGCGTAAAGCAGTGTGTGCATGTGCCATGATTCGTAGGTGGACTGGGGTCGTTAGAAGTGGCTGCGATGGCGGACGAGGCTTGTTGTGCAGCTCGTCGTGACCTTCAGCAGCTGTTAGAAAGAACAACCAGCTACGCGTCGAGTTCAGAACACGTGCACCAGCGGTACTCATCTCTGTTGCTTACAATCTACACTCTGTCCGGCATACACAGTGGAATGCTGGACACGCTCTTCTGTCGGTCATCGATGACACCCATGCCTCCTAGTTAGCACATCATTCATCTTCAACTTTATACAACTTTTGATTTATTGTTGACACACTAGTTTACCGGCAGCATGTGCATAGCGGAGACATTGGTGCTTAAATTACTGTGTGGCGATTTTGAGGTTTTTGCCCTGCAAGGTTGACTCCTCCATGCCAATTTTTGCCCCATCAGTACGTTGGGTTGAGGGTTTGAGTGTGGTGCATTTTCAAATTTTCTGTGCCCCTAGTGGCAAAATGTTACATAGGATTCAAAAACGCTTTCAAGATGCAAGAATGGTGCATACCTCTGTCACCATACCCACTTTTGTAGGGCTATGACTTGGCACCCCCAACGGGGAATGACAAAGTTCAGTGTTGGAGTTTTCTGTCCGTCGGGCTTGGAATGGTAAAGTTTGTAAAAGCAAATCACCGTTAAACTGCTTGAACTCTGAAACACTTTTGATACCGTTATATAGGGGAAGGTGTGTAGTTGTGTTACCATGCTTTTCTTTTTGGTACACTGCTAGGTGGTGCCACGACAAAATGTTATGGCCAAATTTGTTTTTTTTCACCCCTCAAGGTTGACACAACAAATCAATCCAGATGAAATTTGACACATGAGCATGGATTATGGGTGTGTTCTCGCATGCCAACTTTGGCCCTGATTTATGAAGGGGGTTGGGTACATTTCAAAATTCAGGATTTTTGTCTCTGATGGGTGCAGTAAACTGGTGCTCACGAAATTTGGCACGTTTATCTGTTGCCAAATTTGGCCCTGATGAGTGAATGTTATGGTATGGGAGATTTGCAAGCCACTTGATATTACAAGATCGGTCAAATGTTATGTTTCTGACTTCAATGGCATGATATGATGCATCAGTTGTAGTGAAAATTTGTACAAAAGAGACCTCTACAGGTTTACTCTTTAACGGCATATCTAACTGTGATCGGTTTACTTGTGTGGTATGGGGACCCCAGGAATCTGCAAATTTTGGGAATATGCCTTAAATGCTTACTTATTTTTCTTGACAGCGTTGAGTCTGAAATGACATAAGACGATGCACAACATTCGATGATACGACATTTGAAACAAAAGTGCACTTTTTGTGCATATTATTGGTAACATACATACAGCACATCATCCACAAAACAGGGAGTACATCAGTTAGTTAGATTAAATGTGAGTGCTGGTATGCTGCCGGTGTTGCAGATTGGGGATGGTCGCTGCCTATGGTTGCTTGCTATTATTATTGTTAGTAGTTAGGCAGAGAATGCCGACTGCAGACCCTGCAGAATATCATGACAGGTGACAAAAATTGTGTCACTGTCAAGTACAAAACTTAGTAAGTCTTAAGATTGCTTCAGTAAATTACATGTAAAAATCTATGAAAATCTTAACTTTATAACTTAAGATAAGCATAAGATAAACTTAGGAAAAACTTATGCTAAACTTAGGATTTTTCCTAAGTTTTTTTGTAAATTGGGCCACTGGGATATTAAGTTTAGTTATATTCAGTATGTAGTTTAACACGAAATGCATCACAGTAGCTGCATAAAAATCAGTTGTTTGTTTTTAATTTAGCATGACTTTCTAGTCCAGATTACATTTTGATTTCACTGAAGTAACTAGTGAGATGTAATGATTTCATTCAGTTTGTGCAGTTACTGGGTTCAGTTTAACACAACCCATAAACTGCAGTGTTAAACCACAGTACTTACTACTTTTTATGTGTGCTGGAATTAAAGAACCAAAAACACTGCAGTTTTGTTTTGTATAGTTATCTAATAAATAAAAATGATAATAACTGCTAAGGATATTAACAATAATAATGAAGGCAGAAACAAATAATGATAGTAGTAAAGTCATTGTGCACAAAGTTTGCAGAATATGCAACAACCCAAAAATTTCATCATTGTTTGGCAGCAGAAAACCTGTTCAAAATTGACACAGATTATGGAACTAAAATAAATGGCATACCCCTGGCATTATTTGCGAAAAAGAGTCAACCATCTATTGGGCATCATCATGACATTCTAGATGGTATGGGAAAGGATTCCTTGTGCTGCATGCATTGTGGCATTATGTGCATATTATCCCTTTCAAACCTGATTTTCGCAGGAGCTGTGTACAGGCCGGACCATCTGTCAATGCCAAAACACTGAAGGGTAACAGTTAAGTATATTTTGATTATTGTAGATAACACTGTAGCTTGCAAAGCTGAATTTTGACACCGGTGTTTATTTGTGTGTGTACTGTACTTGTGTCTAATTTTGTTATGTCTTGTGTATGGTTTATTTTGCATAGTTTTCTATGAGCTTAACATAATTTGAGAATTACAGTTACTGTTCTTGAGGACTTGTCTGCAGGACTTTATCATTGCAGTGTCCACACAAAACAATATTGCTAGAAACTGCTGTCATTACAGATCTATACTAGACCATCCAATGCAAGGTGTCCTGAGTGATCCTCTTCCTTTCTGCCATGTTCCGTGTTTAGTTTAGATACACACATACCCTAGACTTGTGCTAGCTAGCAGGCACATTCTGCTTTGTCCTCGGCACAGATATCCTGTGCTGTTGTTGCATGCCTACCACTCACAACAAATCATGTGACCCTGTAGACCTACTGGAGAAGCCCTGCCTCCTTTGTAAGCTTTGCTCGGGGTTACAGCATCTGGAAATCAGTAGTACAAATTTGCCAAAATCAGCTATTTGCAAATGGCAAGTCACTCAGTTTCTTTCCAGGTGATGTTGGATGTGATTTGATTCTTATTGTCTTACTCTTTTTTGACGGTGACTACGAATCCATTACACATTCAGTCTATGATTTGTAGACATTGTTTGTTATTGCCTAATTTATGGTAACTGTTCCGCATGGATCCAATGGGCCAGAATCAAAGACAATGTTCTGTTTCATCCAGTTCTCCAGGTGGCAGCACTGGGGGCAAAGTTGCTTTGTACGATTTGTTTTATGTTTGATATTCTTTATGTTGTCGTCACTGACTAGGAAAGAATTGATCGAGCAGTGCGAGAAAATCATGTAGAGGTTAGGGTGAGGCAAGATCCCCACCTGAAGCCATCTTTGCTGTTTTCAAACATGATATTGGTACCTGATGAAAACAGTTGTGTGGGTTATGTGCATAGATCATGTCACAGTGTTACATGTGACAAAGTATGAGTTGTTTATCCTTTGTGCTAATCACTTATTCTTGAGTAGACTCAAAAGTGGGCACGAGTGGAGTGAGATGCCCACCAACTTTTTGTAAGATGCCCATGGGTGGGCATCTTAATAATAATGTCGTATCATTTTGATTGAAGTATTCCGCTAGGCCTGATCTGTTGTGATCATGTTTGCTACATTTTGACATCAAATAAACAAGCAAATTTTTCAGCACTAACCTCTGGTAATGTCAAATGTTGTCAATACTTTGGTTCGTATTAAAGCACACGTCTAAATTAGATAAAACAAAAGACCGGAATTTATTCAAACTATTGCCTAAAAATGAAGCCCCATATGGGCTTTGGGGCGGTAGTGTGCCATGATTCATGTGTTGATTTCAATGCTACATAAATCACTTGTTTGTGTGTTTACTTAACTTCCTCACTTTCTTCTATCCTCACGTTTTCTTTCTTGGTTATTTACTTCCTGACTTATCTATCTACTTCTTCCAAAATAGGCCCATTCCATTTCCAGGCCGGAGGTGGTAGGAGGCAACCAAACCTGGCTTTAGTTTTTTGGTCATTTTTTGTTGTAGTATATTTTGTTATGGATGCATGTCATTTTGTTTGTGTTTGTTTCAGTTTTTCAGTACTAAGCCAAGAGATTGGCTGGTAAGAACGTCTCCTAAATTACCTATTTTGTATCGGGTGGGACGTAAAACCTTAACTCAATCAACTCAAGCCTGAAAAAGAAGCATGGGCGGCTCACTCCAGTGGGGGTCATCTCACCCAAGTTAGGCTTATTACTACAGTTTTAAGATCGTAATCTTTGAACAAAATAACTCATTGATTACTAGTCATCAACAATTTTAATTGAGGAAAACCATATTCCATTAATTTTAAACTTAATCTTGTTTATTTTGGCAGTCGCCAATATACTTTTATTATATAGAAAGAAACTGCTCACAGTTTAATGTTGTATTGTATAAGAAATTATGTTTTACCTACACAGTTAAATTTTCTGCTGTTTGATTGTGTATGTCTTTTTAACAATATAAAGAGAATTGTTTTAACCATTTTCATGACGTTTGCTATGAAATGACTTGGCTGGTGACATAGTTTTTATGTGTGTTTTATGTGATTTTGTCTTTTTCTTTGATCTTACAATATTATCAAGTGAATCCGTCTGTTACCGTCGTCATCATCATTGTTCTTATCGTTGTTTGTTATTGTATTATTGTCAAGTTTTAATGTGTGTTTCTGACATTGTGTCGAATAAAGATTGTAATGTAGCATTTTATTTTAATTTTCGCTGTTTTAAAGCTTTGGCATATACAACATCAGATAAACTGTGAGCAGTATCTTTTCTATATAATATTTGTTGTTTTATTAAAAGTTTGAGTGCAGTGGCAGACAACGACGGACGGAGTAATATGCGATTGTCACTCTGTTTACCAAAGTTAGTTAAATATCTGTAACCATTACTGAGATGTGAAGCAGGCCCATGCACTTTTTCTACCTTTTCCCCAAAAGGCGGCCTCCACCATATAGATTTCTAAAAAGGGGGTATCTCAACATTTGGAACGTTTAGAGTGGCTATTTTTAATTTGCATCGTTCTGGAGACATGGAGCCCAGTGTTTAAAACATCTGAATATAATTTTAAGATATTTTAACATTAGGCCTATCTTAATTTCGTCATAGGCCTAAGCTTGATGTAATTTTAAAATTTAGCGGTATTTTGTTATGCTTGTTTGGACCACCGACGAATAGTACTTTATGGTCTTTATTGTTGTGAAAATTTGGTTGGAATCGGTGCGTACTGTGCCATAATTTCGACAATATTTCACTTTTAATATTCTGTAGACTAGTTGACTTTGACCTGTTAAAAGTACATCTGCATAAGTTTTGGTTGCACCAAGATGTTAAATATCATTTCGTGGCTGACCTGACTGGTATCAGTAATAGATCTGTTCATTAAGTGTATTATTTATAATTTGCAGATAAATTATTTTGATGCAGACATAGGTGTTCTGCGTCTGCCGTGCACTTTGAGTTGAGAGTTATTGCGTTGTTAATTAACTACATGTACTATAATTATTTAACGTTTTGGCAGTTGTTGAATGTGCTACGTAATTGGTTCTTTACATTTTGCTTGCCTTTCTGTGCTAAAAGGTCGATGATGAAATATATTGATGATTATGGTGGGGATGAATTACATGTGGAAGGGTTCATTTTTGCACGATTTAACAGTCCTATAGGCCTATTCTGTACAGTGTGTGAGTTGTAGAAAAAGAGAAAAGGAGTCCAGATAGTTTTGCTGTCTGAGGCCTGAAGGGTCGATAACGGGGGTGGAGTTCTTGGGGGAGGGGCAGCTAGCCCCCTCCCCACCAGCAAGGGGTTTGCTGTAAGCTCCCCACTGGGGTCCTGGACAGATCCCCGGCCACTCAACGATTTTCATGTAGGCCTATTCTGATGTCTCCAGGCGTCTTGTTCTGCTACGTTAAGGCCTATACATCTGCAGAAGTCCCTCAATCTGGCAACAAGAGGGTAACGCCAACTACCATCCATGAAGGGCCAGAAATTTAATGAGCAGGAGGGGTTATCAACTTTAGCACAGAAGTCTCTAATCCTTGACCCCTCAGTCAACTCACACACTGCATTTTTAATGATTATAAAGTTATAAATGGTAGAAACTGGCCAGTGTACAATCGAGTGTAAGAGAGATGGTGTCGTAAACTGCAGATATAGCTTTGACGGGACTCCACCTCTTACCAGCAGTTATGCGGAAAATCGATGGAGTTCGACTTTACTACTAAAGTGACCATTTATTCTGTTGTATGTACTACGCAGTTATGTAAGAGCCGCATTTGCGCCGAATTCCGATTTTCAACATGACTGCTGGTAGGCGTACGTTGTAGGGTCGTGTTTAACGTTTTTGTGAACTACAGCAAAGTTGTACAGCCATATTTGTATTTCAAACGTTTGTATGCCGTCTTTTCACATATTCAAATTTCAAAGCGGTAAATGTGAGTCAGATGACACTTCTTTCTGTACGCCTAATTTCTCATATATCGTATTTCATTTTGTTAATAAACGTGAATTGCCCTGCAGTAGCCTTATTGTGCTGATGTACCGTTAATAAACAGGCTATAGCCTATGACTATTCACTCAGTCACTAGCACTGCGTTCGGGCAGCCAGTTAGCACAATTATGACGACAATGTGTAGGCCTATGCATACCCCATAGGGCCGTTCTGGACCATCCCGACAGTAGCAGCCACTGTTCTGCGACATATCTGGTCTTGTTCACTTATTTACAAATACAAAACAAGTATATCGGAGGTGGTCCTCCTTATAGACTAGTTCCTACAAAAATGTACGCTGACCGCGTCGCATGCTGCCCCCTGGTGAGTCACGGTGAGTATGCCGACGGGACAGACGCGCATAGGTTATGCCGGACCCTTACATTACACTTTTTGCTAGACGCGGCCAGCACAAGAACGCTTAGACAACGAAGTCGGTTGGTTGGGAGATTACGGTCCCCTTTCAGCAGAAAAATAGGCTATATCGGGGACAAGGTCTTGAGTGCAGATTTTCTTTCGCCAGGTTAAGGATGGCCAACCGACCTCGTTGCCTTTTTGTTCAGAGACGACCCAAAATGGGAAAGGATAGGGGAGGCTCATTTACGTTATTACGCTAGCGCCTACAACAGGGTGGAAACAAACCAACCACCACAAGACCCATTTATCAGCTCAGTGTGATATCTTGTGTAATTGCTGTTCTTCAGTTTCTGTAACATATCAGTGCCTAACGACTCTTGTTGTAATATCTTTTCTGTGTTGGTCTGGCTTTCGAATGCTTCTCTTAGGTAAAACCCAAAAGAAGCATCTGGGGGACCTCCCAACCACGGTACCAGAGGCTGCCCCTTCCACCCCCATACAACTAAGTCGATTTGCTCCATGCACATCAAAGTGCATGAGGCAATCAACAATATCCTTTCGACAATATGATGCCCAATATTTACTGCAACAAACAGACAACACTAAACTTGAGGAAAATTGCTCCAAAGACGTTAATACAAACTGTTTAGAATACACACTATTAAAAACATACGTTCACCAAAACAACTGACATTAAGCTGGGAATGTGCAAAAATAATGTCGCCGCTAAATTCACTTATATTTGTAGAATTACATAGGCTATATTGACAAAAAACCCTGTGGACCACTGGTCACTATGGACCACTGTCCCCTACAGGCTATTATGTGAGCTAATAAGCTGACGGAGAGCCAGCATAATCAACCGCACGATACCAGAAATGGGAAAATAAGGAAAACTAAAAAGTAAAAAAATAAAGAGTTGCTCAGAAGAAACGGCATGGGGCCCGATTTACAAAAATTCTTACGATAAATCCTACGTTTAGCATAAGTTTTTCCTAAGTTTAACTTAAGTTTATCCTAAGTTATAAAGTTAAGATTTTCATAGATTTTTACACGTAATTTACTAAAGCAATCTTAAGACTTACAAGTAATATATATA
>Ga0209780_1001312_pt1 | contig 16084 bp, 11 predicted proteins | sample WorMetexBAHAMAS2_FD_187384 | JGI IMG/M metagenome (GOLD analysis project Ga0209780, IMG submission 187384) | Marine gutless worms symbiont microbial communities from Max Planck institute for Marine Microbiology, Germany - Inanidrilus exumae... | ecosystem: Host-associated > Annelida > Digestive...
CCATCGTACCTCGCGGACGACTGCCAGCTTATCGCTGACTCCGGACGGCGCTGTCTTCGCTCGGCTGACGCCAATGCCCTCACTGTTCCGCGAACCAACACTCGGCTTGGAGACAGGAGTTTTTCGGTGGCGGGTCCGAAAGTAAGGAACAGTCTTCCCGCTACACTGCGACAGCCTGACGTTAAACTTGGGGCAGTTCAAACGACTTTTAAACACATTTTTTTGTTTGGCGAAATGCGGTGCACTAGTGACTTTTTGTTTTTAATGCGCTGTGTATAAATTGATTTACTCACACTACTCACTCACTCACATTACTGAGGACCGAAGTGCACGTAACAAGTATGTCTGTCCGCCTTGGTGTTCGACTGAAATGTACGCTGGCCGTGTCGCATGCTGACCCATGCTGAGTCACGTTGAGCATGCGCCGCGCGCTCTATTATGGTGAGAATAAAAGACGGGACAAACAGACAGACGGATGGACGCCAGACCCGAGACCGTTACATTACGCTTTCCGCTATGGACGCGGCCAGCGTTAACATTATACGTATATCTCGGCGACAATCGGAACATGCTATTACATGACTAGACGGTCAGAGCATGTACCGTGAGCAGATATTTAAGATCGATGAGTTTACAGCCGCCGCCGAGCCTGGACGGTTGTACGGGCGGCAGTTCTCGTATCTCGTCGTTCCACGAGACTGTCGCGCCAGGTTTGATCTCTTCCGGCTTCGAGACGACTTTTAGTATGACGGTCGTTCGACGCACCTGCTTGTCGGCGTGAAACGCCGCGTGCTGCGACACACAAACACCACACGGCTCTGTTGCGTTTCCAGGTTATTATGAAAAATAGCAAGAAACAGCTGACGCAAATAGACGGCGTGTCAGCGTCGCGAGGACTTTCTCCAACAGCCACTCTTTATTCGGCTACCTGCATAGCTTTCTACACGTAGGCCTATCATACTAAGATGCTCAAATGTCACACAGCGAGCATGCGACCACTAGTGGAGCTACACCAGGGCGCACCAGGTCAAATGACCTTGCTACGACACGATACGATACGATACGGTAGATTAACGTGCGCTCAAAAGCTGACGAGATGGCCAGCTTAATCTAGCGCACGGCAAAGAAACGAAAAAATAAGTAAAAACTAAAAACAAAAACCGAGTAGCTCAGAAGAAACGGTCCAGGCAATAGTCGCCCTCGCGGACGTTTGTATAATTCTATTTGATAAAAGCATACATTGAATGACGACTGACCTGCCTTGCACTCATTGACCTGCGATGACCTGTCTGTCTTGATGGTCTTGCGTCGCCACAGCGTGCGACGTTCCGTATCACGGTGGATTGCTGTAAACTAAGGTAGCCGGTTACTGGTTATTGGGCCGAGCTTACGATAGAGGCAGAACTTCTTCAGTATATTTTATATTATTTACAGGGTCACGTGTTCCAGTGGGTGGTAGGCTTGCAGCAGCAGTAGCAGCGTAGACTATTCAAGCTGAAGGCAGACGTATCAGTATAATATGCCCAGTTAGCTAGCGCATGATGAGGGTATGTGTGTGTCTAAACCGAGAACTGGAAAGAAACTGAAGGCGGAAGCGAAAGAGAGAGCGCGTTCGCGCGATAGCTTATAGTAGACGGTCGAGTTCCAAATGCGCCACACTGTTCTGGGCGTTTAGTTTAACGCAATTCACTGCGGATCTTAAACAAAATAGACACATCACTTTTCATTCCAGAGTATCTGGCTGCCCAAGGGACATACCCTTACCTGTACCAGAGCCATTCTGACGTTAAGTTTCTTTCGACTTTGATTTTCGATGTCGACAGAGAACGGAATGCTCTGTCCGACGGCGAAGCCGCGTCGGGGCGTCGTCACGTGAACGGACAGAGGCCCGGACTTGAAGCATCCCGTACCAAGCATCATCTCCTGCGAGTTCTCGCCTTGTTTCTACATCGCCACCAGCAATGTATTCCGCTGATATGATCAGAGAAACTGAAGCCGACGAATCTGTGAAATATTCGAACTAATAATATGTGTATAACATGTCTTAGTCATCAGCCAATTCGATCGCTCTCTTATATGGTCATGGTTCTGCATACGAAGTTCAGCCCTGTATCTACGGCTCCCTTATAATAGCGTGGGATTTAGAAAGATTTCAAACAGCCGAAGTGACCTTCAAGGTCACTCACTCAAGGTCACTGGTATTGACGCTAGCATAGCGTCACGCGGTAAAAGAGAAGACAATGGCTGTGAAAAAACAGATCACTTATGAATTACATTCAATGTCAATAAAGAGTGCAAAATAGAAGCAGACTGCATCACTGAACGCTGGACCAGCATGTCGTTTGCAATGCTAAAGACATCAAAATGAAAACTTCAGTAAGTAAAAGCAATGCGTTGAGTAGGTTTGTTGTTCGTTGTAACACCAGCTGACGCGGTAACTCGTGTCTACAGGTCAGGCAATCAGTAATGCATACGAACAAAACTACTCACAGTCACCATTTCACTGGCTATTACCCAAAGATCCCTCCATGATGAACTTAGGGTGGAGGCCAGATATTTCCAGTTAGTTCTTTGCATAAGTTTTATAAACAATCACTAATTATAATCTCTCTTTTTACGGTTAAAAACGAGCCGGGTCGAGACGAGCGCAGCGAGCCCCAGCGGTTCGATCAGGGACAGAAAAATGTTTTTCGTCTTATTGTGCGGTCGTAACCTCTTTGCCTCCGCGATAGACGGTGTGTGCGGCATAAGGTGAAGCGAAGTCACCGTAATACGCTCTCCATGTTGTAGGACATGACGTCGTACTTTAAGTTAACAGGTGAAGATTTGTCACGTTATTTAAATAAAATGGAATGGGTCGGTTTAATAGCTTACTGCTATGCGATCTGACTGTAAGTGCTGCAAAATGTTTACATTTCTTTGCCCTATGTCACGGCGGCCAGAACAGCTGGCACAGCTAGGAATGAAAAAATTACGTCACTGTCAACCTATTCAGTCATGTATACCCTCTAGTGAGCGCTCGCGTGACTGCATCTCACCTTGGCGTCGGCGTCGGTGTTTAGGTCGAGCATTCCGAGGACGGTAAAGTGTCTCGAGATCTCGACTGAGCCTTTCCACGGGCGTTCGATGACGACCTTAGCGAAGTACTGGACTCGGCCGTACGGCTGGTCCTCGAACGATGCGGGCAGGTACATCGGCAGACGGACGCTGAACGGCCAGTTGTATTGACCGGGCGCCAGTGTGTCACCTCACAACGACCACAAATCACCATCTAACTAGCCTATAACCAGCGATATGGCCCACGATGGTGGCAAAAGGATATACCCACGCCAATAAGCCATTTTGGTCCTTTCCGTGGATTAGGCGATATCGACGACCACGGCACATGATAGGCAGATTATGACTGCCTATTCACGTTTAATAAATAAGTAAACAAAAACATTTTTGCGATGCGCCATTAGTCACATAAATGAATCGGAGGCGCAGAGTAGTAACCACGGTTCTATCTCGCTTGATTTTCAAGATATTGACGACGTATGTTTTTCGGCCTCGATGACATTTTGGTTACTTCTGGTGTGCCATACGGCAATTCTGACCAATGGGTTCGACTTCCAGCATGGGGTTTCCTATTAATATTCTATAGTAACCATAGCTCTATAACGCACCGTTATTGAGCTAAGGAATGGGACAGACACACAGACGAACAGCAACTTTATTTAATGCCCTTACTTTGGTGGCGGGGACAGAACCACCACCAGTGACACTAATAATAATCTATATATAATAATCGGACTATCGCGATGTGTGGCCACGGGGCGTGGCTTACGTGGACGGACGGTCGACGGTCGGGTGGCAGGCACGGACGGCAAGCGGCGAGCGCTGAACGGCTCCGGGCCGGAATAGAGGGCTCGGGCGGCGGCGGGTAAGCTAAAATCGCGATGTCACGCCACGGGGCGTGGCTTACGAGGACGGACGGACGGGCGGGTGGGTACAAGCAATCCCGCCGCAGAGCGGCGTGACGGCTTGTATTAATAATAATAACATTACGTCAGTGGGACTGACCTCTATCCACACATGCCTATCCTACGTCCACACGCCGCGAGATATTCCATGAACGGCGCATCTCTGCGTGACGTTTACGTCGGCGCATCTTTATGCTAATGTTTACATGCGGGTGGGCGTGGCCCGCGCGCTCGCCGATTCGTCCGATTTTGGGCTTCTGGGGGAGCAAAGTTCACAAAAATTTGCGATTCTCTGCCTTGGACGCCGATAAACCGTCGAAAAAAATTTGACGCCGCTAGCTTTATCCTCGGCGGAGAAATCCGTAACCGTACAAAAACACACAAACAGTAACCGATATATCAACACCTTGCCTATCGGCATGTGTGGATAATAATTGTGGATAGTTCTGATCAAAAGTTCAGTGTAGCCTATTTGCTAAATAACATGCTAAACTGCGCTCCATAAAAGTAGGCCCAGCTTATTCTTGTCCACTACGCTAGCTGATACGGCTGTTGCTAAAGACATTAACAAGATGTGTGTGCATGACTCATGAGGTATTGTTAAAATCTACTTGTAAACACGTTGCGTTTGTGTATGTACTTTTACTGGCGATGTTGACCATCTCGTCAAGGCAGACTTCGGCGTTGCGATGTGACAATTTGCCGGCTGTGCCCTTTGTATAGGCTCGCTGCTCGTCCCAGAAAGCCCGTACACTGCCTTGCAGCAACAGCTTTATACCTACAAGAAACCAGGAGTTGCTATTCGACTCATGTACAATAGACATGACATGATGTGATATAATAATAATAATAATAATAATAATAATAATAAATAAGAATAATAATAAATCGCGTTTATATGACACAGTGCAGTCTGAAGATGCAGAGGCTATAATGCGGTGTTAGCGTTAGGTTTAGGGTAGAATTATATGTAACTTATTATTTTTGCACTTTAAACATTTCACGTACGAATATTACACGTTTCAAGTAAAAGATGCAGTCGGAGGCAGCAGACTTAGTCCCGGTGCGGCCGGTGCCGCTCTCTTTGTTTCTGGCCTATTCGCTCCATTATGTGAAAACATGATGTCGTCCACAAAACCGAAACCTTCAGAAAAGGACCGAGTCACGGCCATGAAATAAACATTTGGTGAAATTTGGACTTGCACTTGGTGAGATATCGGAGCAGACAGACAGACAGACAGACAGACAGACACACAGATGCGCTAATCGTAATACTTCGCGCCTCTACCGGGGGCAAAGCAAAAAGCTCGTAATGTTTTAATCAAGAGATAGCAGAGTTTGTTTTGATGCGTATGCATATGAAAAATACGCACAGGTTACTTCTGTTAAAATAATTTGCTTAATTTTGACTTCGCCGCTGTTATCGCAACGCCGTTTGGTCGGATACTGTACAAGTAGAAGCCAACTCTGAACCCTACTCCCTACTTAAAATTCAAATTTTGAATTTTTAATATCACAGATTGCGGTCGGTCGTAAGTTTAAAAAATAACCAAAAAATTAAAATCTCTCTTTCTTTTCAACGGCTCAAGCTGCCACGATTAAATTGGTATTATGATGCAATCGTCCACTCTCAAACCATTGGCAATTTAAATTTTGCATTTTTTAAAATCCAAGATGGTGGACGGCCGTTATATTTAAATACTAAAAACACGAAACGTCACTTCTCAATGATTCAAGATATCGTAACGAAATTTGGTAGGATGACGCAGTAGCCCACTCTGAACCGAACTAAATAAGCAGTTTAAAATTTGAATTTATAGGCCGCATCGCACGCACGCAGTGCATAGATGCGGCCTATTGCTACCGATGTCGCACGTAGCGTGATCTGTCTGTGTGATGGGCAGACGGGTGAGCTGTGCAAAAACGTCTAAACCGATCGAGATGTCGTTTGTGGGGGGGCTGTCACGTGGGTCCAAAAACCATGTATTAGATGGGGTTCATATCCCCCACGGGAATAGACACTTTTGACGGGGAAACATGCACCGGCCCATGGTAACTTATCTATCGCAACTTAATTCAGTGTAAATCAGGACCGAGGCGCACCTTTGAGCTTGAACTCCTGGACGATGTCCATCTGCACGCTGCCGGACAGCACGTCGCCAGCCTTGAAGGTCGCCATCGGTTCCTTGAAGGCAATCTCCAGTCGCTGAATCTCGCGGCACATGGATGCGGCGCCACGAGACCCGCTAGCATCTCCCGCTGCACGACTGGTCATCGCTGCCGCAGTGGTCGCTCAGTCGCCAGGTCCCTCCACGCAACTAACACGCACCTGTTGACAACAGTAGTCTGACTGTAATGTATGTCAGCCATGGTTTTATGCCCGTGTATTTTCATCTTGCTGTCCCGCTCAGAGTTTCTGAACAAACAAGGGTTAGGTAATAATTAATTATTTGCATTATGGGCTGGATTCATATAATCGATTGGCTGCTAGTTTGCTGTTTGCACGATATCGCCATTCGTACCGTTGTTTTATTCTAATTTCTCGCAAATAAAAATGTCGATCTCTAAAAGAACTACACCTATACATTGCCACGGATAAGAGCTTGACGTTGATGTGTGCACTAAAGTAAGCAACGATTTGTTGCAGAGATATCAAGATTACTGCAACAGCGTGCGCTGCGGCACACCTCAGCACACAACCTTGATCGTCTCCAACAGGACTCACTCGCTTGTGCGGTCATTCAGGTACCGTTTCGTTCCAGTGCCACAGAGCTTCGTCGGCAGTTTCACTGGCTGCCGATCCGCCCACGTGTCGATTTCAAGTTCGGCTCTATCACGTTCGTGTTCAGAGCCATCCACACTGGCGTATTTGGCCAGTGATATTCAGTACCGTCAGCCGCTGAGAATGTTTCGCTTCGGCAACACAATCGTTCTACATCGTCCACACGTAGGCCCCATCATCGGACTTTTACCTATACTGTTTTTAGAATATTACGGTGCTCAAACGCCGATGATATTTGTATTATACGTGTTATACGTGCTGTCACTAATCTTGCATGGGTTGAAGATATTGCTCATTACAGACACCTGATGTTTCTTAAAAAAATTGCGAGCTCTGTGCCATGGGCTAATGCTATCGTGCATACACTTGAGTTTATGTTATTGTGCTGTCTTTATTAGTTTTAGTTTAGGAGTTGCGTAATTTGTGTTACCTATATTTTGTGTACTTGTATCTGTTTTATCTTTTTGCTGCATCGTATATGCGAATAAAGATTATTATAGACATTCATTTGCAGTCTCGGTTCTAGCGGTCTGGAACAACAGACCTGCTGCCATCCGTGACTCTGCCAGCTTAGACACTTTTAAATCTTTAATTCAAAATTAAAACACATCTTTTAACTGTGCTTACTCACCACGCCATTGACTATGATACCCTTGGCACCTCCGATTCACTTAGTGACATACGGCGCCAACCAAACAAATCCATTTTGTCTTGGATTTTTGGACGTACGCCAACACGTGTATATACGGTGTCTCAAAAAAGCAATACACTTGACTTTTGATCATAACTTCGGCAAATGTAGACCGATTTTCAAAATTGTTTCCTAAGAAAACACTATGTAATTGTTGCACGGCCTTCCAGGTTCCAATTCACCTTAACTCTGTCGCTACACTACCTTGTGAAATCTGAAAATCGCAACTGCTGCCGATTACAATCGCATATTGCATGCGAGACCTCATAACTCATCTTGCTATTATGAGTCCACCTTAACAGCTCCGGTCTGAATCCTGTGACTGTAAAATCTGGAAAACAATGCAGCAGTGTTCAAAGAAGGATCCGTGATGTCATCGAATTGAAGAAGTGGATGATTGAAGTGTAACGTGGGCTGCAGCAGACAGTCACTGATGCAGCTCATACCAGTGAATGGCGTAAACATCTGTGAGCTTGTGTTTGTACTAGAGACGGACGTTTTCAACGCTTGCTTTAGCTTTTGGACTATTTATCAGGTAGGTGGAGTGCAGTAGGTATTAGTTACAAACACTACTGTCACTTTCTGATAGTGCTGAACTCGTTTGTTGCATAAACTCAACGCAGTTTGTCAACAAATCATATTCCGAACGTTCTTGCGTTACCTGCGTTGTACAGTTTACATGTAGCACAAAAATGAAGTAAATTATCACTGTGATATTGTTGTAGCATTTGACATCTAAATGTTGTTAAGTTTTGTTAAATTTCAAGTAACATTAATTTATTATAATGATATGAATAAAAGTTCGGCCGTTATTTTACATTTTGGAATTTCGCAAGGTAGTGTAGCAACACAGTTAAGGTGAGGTGGAAGTCCTACAACAGTTACATAGAAAGTTTCCTTGGATATCTGCGAGTAAACAAAATTTGAAAATCGGTCTACATTTGCCGAAGTTATGATCAAAATCAAAGTGTAACGTTTTTTGAGACACAAGTGTATAATTCTTTGGCCTATTCGCACCACTGCATGCAAACGTGATGTCGACCATACAACCGGAAGTAAATAACGTATTGCAACATCGTCAGAGGAGGACCGAGCCACGGCCACGGATAGCATGTACTGAAAATTTAATGTACTTGGACGTGTAGTTTTCGAGATATGCGAGCAGACAGACAGACAAACAGACAAACAAATAGACGCTTATCGCAGTTCTTTGGGGAGAAGTATTCACGACAAGCTAAGTGTTCTATCGGCGAAAGCTTTACGACAACCACGTGACGTTGACAAATGCCACGCTATTTTTCATTTCTAACTTCGAACACGAAGATGTACAAACAACAGCGGTTTTCTTGGTGTTGTATGTTTTCGTTTCTTCGTTGATCGTTCACGGGGCATGTACCTTCACTGAGAGAGGCCAACCGTCTGCATCATCTTCACAGACAGTTATCGGCTGACGTACGACCTGTTTGCAAACACCTGACGCCGACTGTCGACAGAGCGCACGAGGCTAGGTCATGGCTGCGTACCGTCCGACATGGCAGCCACTCGTTCTTCATAGATCCTCTTCGTCGTCGACTGTTAGGCAAACTTGCGCTAAATAGTAAATTTTCAGCTACACAGCCGCTGTTAACCTTTTCAACGCCAGCTCTGCTTGCTCTGTTTTGAAGCTAGAACACGCAGTTGAAACGCCCCGTACCGTGCCACGAGACCCCACGGCGCGACACAAGCATGGCGTGGTTTCCGTCCGTCTGTCCGTTACAGTGGTGTTAGTATTATGTCGAAACAACAAGTCCCTGGGTATACCCTCATCGATAATGCTAAATGGAAAGGTGTAAAATTTGTGGAAAACTGGCGATTTCACACATAGTTGCGCTTATACATAGGTTGACAGTGACATAATTTCTTCACTTCTATCTATGCCTGTTTTTCTGGCCGCCATAATGTACGGCAACGAAATGCAAACATTTTGCAGCACTCAGATCGCTGATCTGGCGCTAGCACTAAGCTTTTCTTAAGCCGACCGATTCAATTTTTATTTAAATAACGTGACAAATCTTCACCAGTTAACTTCGCAAAGTACACGACATCATGCCCTACAACATGGAGATCGTATCGTGACCATAGATTACTGTGACGTCACTTCACCCTATCTATATCGCACAAACCGTACATCATCGAGGCAAAATTAGAATTTACACCAGCCCTAGTTGACGGTAGCATTTCCAATGACCTTAAATGACCCTAAAACCTGCGACACGGCCTTCAGTGTCGGTCGTCATTGACGGCCAGTATTGACGGTCGACAATAAAAACCGTAAAGGTGGCCCGATAGCGCCTCTGAATCATCGGACTTTACGGCGCTATAGAGTATAGAAATGCATTGTTATTGTTATTATTATTATTATTATATCATATCATACCATATCATATCATATCATATTATAGCCGTTACGAAATAGCGATTAAAATATTTTCTGAAAATTTTACTTACTAAAAATAAATGAGTTGTTGCAATTAAAGGCCGGCGTTTTTCCTAATAGCTGTTTTTAATGTTTGCATTCAAGATTGTGACGAAAATCAAGCAAAGACAAAACAAACAAACATCAATAAGTATGTCCGTTCTCGTAATACTCGGACCGATACGTACGCTGGCCGAGTCGCGTGGTGCTCTGCCCTTAGTCACTTAAGCCCGATCCACACTAGCAACATTGTCGAAGCAACAGGCAACTTTGTAGAAGCCCCGTCCACACCAGCAAAAATGTCCCAGCAACGTTGTCGAGTGCTACAAGTTGAACGATTCTTTCGACAATGTCGAATGTTGCTTCGACATTGTTGCCGTTTTTGGCAACAATGTTGCCGGTTTCGGCAACATGGTTGAACGAAATTTCGTCCTTTCGACAAAGTCGAAACAAATTGAACATGTTCAATTTGTTTCGACTTTGTCGAAATGACGACATTTTACAATGGAATCATTCGACATTGTTGCCGTTTGTGGCAACAAAGTCGAATGTTGCTTCGACATTGTTGCTGGTGTGAACGGGGCCTTAGTGAGCCTGCGTTGCGTGTGCGCCGCGCGCTCTATTAAGGTTAGAAAAACGGACAGACGGACGCCAGACCGTTACATTACGCTTACCGCTAGACGCGGCCAGCGGAATAAATAAATATTTTCTTTTATTCGATAATCTATGATGGCTTTCAGTCTCAGGCCACCTTGATGGTCGACAGTGCCGGCTGTCAATAGGCCTATTACCCGTGTCTCGCGGGATTAAAAATAACGTGAAATCCCGCTGCAGTGATGTCATCAGTTATCCCATATCGTGAGTAACCGCACTGGCTTTCCCCGCTGTGTGCCAATTTAAGGTTTCCACGTAACGGGTTTCACATCATGCCAAAGATGCGACCGTTTGTTTTTTGCCCCGAGCATCATCTCTGCGAAAAATTGAATGAAATCTGACCTTCACTCTTCGAGTAATCGCGCTGACAAACAAACAAAACAACGAACACAGACAACGGCTAGATTGCACCTAGTAAACCGCATACGGTATCTACACCACACTGTCGCTACCGGCGTGCAGCGTGTGCTAGCCCTAACCCTAAATCTAACTCTTCAAACGTTTAACAAACACTTCTCTGGTCCAGTCTACCTATGTCCCAAAATTTCATAAAAATCCACTTACAATTTTCTGAGTTAATCTGCTAACCAACAGACAGACTGGCAAAGAGATGAACAAACATACGCGGGTCAGAAAATTGGCCTGTCGCCGCCAACCTGTTAATGCCGCAGGTAGAACGGGAACAGCTGCCCTTGTTCGTACGTCGTCCGAGGCGAATATACACAGGGTGAAGTGACGTCACAGTAATCTACAGTCACGATACGATCTCCATGTTGTAGGGCACGATGTCGCACTGTGCAAAGTTAACTGGTGACGATTTGTCACGTTATTACTGGCCCGCCTAATGGGCCAGTATTGTCTTGCTCGCTGGCATCTGTCGTCTGTCGGCGTCTTCTGTCGTCGTCTGTAACGCTGCCGACGGGCAGGCGGGCCGGCCACCGGGCGCGTGGGCTGTCGACTGCCGGCCTGGCCGGGCGCGTGGGCGGTCGGGTGGCCGACACTGCACGGCGGGCCAGTACGGTTACGTACCGTTAGAGCGACACCTTGTTTAAATAAAACTGAATCAGAAGGTTTAAGAACAGCTTAGTGCTAGCGCCAGATCGGTGATCTGATTGTAAGTGCTGCAAAATGTTTACGTTTCCTTTTCCTACATTATGGCGGCCAGAACAACTGGTATAGATAAGAATGATGAAATTATGTCATTGTTACCCTAACGGAAAATATCAAACTGGCTATTCGAAAATGTTTCGACAGGCAGCCTGATGTTGCTTCGCCTCGTTTTGTTTCAACGTCGGTCGTCCAACGTAGCGGCGGTTGCCTTATGTATACGTGAGCTGAGTTACGGCCACACGCAGCATCTTCGTTGTGATGTTATTTTTCTCTGCCACACGGTCACTCCAGGAATAGCACGCAGCATTCCGTCCATAGCGTACGCCGCCTCTGGGTCTTCCTCGGTCGCAAACCGACCATGGACCGGCTCCCGAATCGTGTGCGTGCTTCGTTGGCCCTGCAGGTGTGTACCGGTATACTTTGTTTCCGTTCCGAACGGCTACTTTACCAACAGAGACGGCGATTACTGACTGTGCATACAAGCGGACGACGGACTTACAGTTGCTTAATTAGTCAATAACATAAACTGTGTCACAACTGGTTGTTTGCAGACTCGCTCTGAAGACTGTTACGATCCGACTCAACTCGGTGTGAGTTGAGTGGGATCGGCCGCTCTGAATCCCGCTTAATACAATACAATACAATACAATACAATACAACACAATACAAAAGTTACTTAGTGTACGCAGTTACAAAAAAAACTGCCCACTGGCGTTTCATGACGGATACATATTTTTAATTTGGTCAGATTCGCTCAAGCGATTCCAAAGTTATGGGAGTTTCAACGCAGCGGTGCGTTTCCCAAAAATTCTCAGCGCTTCCTGTGAAACTATTATAGATCTGATCCAAAAAAGCGAAGTACAACAATGATACGTATCTCCTCCGTCACTATAGTAGTGAGATCGGACTTCGTACGCCAACGGAGGGGGAGTTCGATGTTTTGTGTTTTATTTTGTGAGTCCACCACGCTTCTGAATCGTAAGTTTGTGCTAACGGTACCGCTATTGAGCCATCTGAATTTCGAAAAAGTTTTTGATGTGTTTGGATAGGGGAAGGTTTGCAGTTAATTTTGTTGAATACGTTCAAAGGTTGTCGTCCGGACATAAACAAACAGACACACATCCCGCAGCGGACCGATCGCTCTACCTGGGCTACTAAGGTGGTCGATGGAAATAAATGCATTTAGTAGGTAAGATACAGACCGAGTCCTCTAGTCCGTAAAAGCAGTCACGAAAGAAATCAGCAGTTGAGACAATACACTGTCTCGACTCGTCACGTGACTCGGAAATGTGTGATTGGGTGTCCTCGCTTGTGTTTCATTTGTTTCGAGTTCTCTGCCTCTATACATAGGTTGACAGTGACGCAATTTCTTCATTCCTATCTATGCCAGCTGTTCTGGCCGCCATGATGTAGGGCAAGAAAATTTAAACATTTGCAGCAGTTATAGTCAGATCGCCGAGATGGCGCTAGCACCAAGCTTTTCTTAAACCTACTGATTCAGTTTTATGTAAACAAGGTATCGCCCTAACGGGACGTAACCGTACTGGCCCGTCGGCATGCAGTAAATGTAAATGACGTGACAAATCTTCACCAGTTAACTTCGCACAGTACATCATGCCATACAACATGGAAAAGGAAAAGAAAAGGAACGGACGAGTATTTATACAGCGCCATTTATACTACGCATAGTCTGAAAGCGCTCAGACATGGATCACACAGTTTTACCTGCAAATTACACCATGCCCGCCTTTCCTTCGTAAGCGTCCAGATGGCGCCACCCCTAACTGAGGTAGCAGACATCCAATGGCAGCTTGCTACTCATTTATCGACCCCGAAGAGATTACATGCTGAGCTGGCCTTGTTGGTCGACCTGTATGTGATGGTTGACCCATATAGGCCTAAATGGTCACCCGTCAGCTACAGGTCGAGCCCAGGACAGGGAAAGTTCGCCGGCCAAAGACCGACATTCTACCGCTGTGCCACGCAACCAGCTATCGTGACCACAGATTACTGTGACGTCAGTTCACCTTATTTATTTTAGGCAAAGTACTTTAAAGACTCGATCTCAAAGATTCTCATTGTACAGAACGGCAATTACATTCCCTGTCCAGCATTAGGATATCGGCATATCCCATCAGTATATTACTGTTAAATGCTTTTATTTCTATCTAGTGACGTCAGTAAAATTACAACAGCCTACTGAGCCTAAGCTACTCACCGAAATTGCGATATCCTATATTCTGTGACGACTTCTTTCTAGAAAGACGAGTGCGATGTCCGCAAACAAGATTTTGACGACGTCGGCGACTACTGCAGACAGAAAGAATGGTGTTTTGTTATCTATGTTTTTTTTCTGCTGCCGCAAAGGCCTGTCTGCTGCTGCTGCTGCTGCTGCCGAAAGTCATAAATATCGTTTCGCGAGTTTTGCTCGAGTGATCTTCGAACGGGAGTGGCGAGGAATCGGCGAGTCTGCGGCAGCAGTCGACAACGCCGCCGCCCAGTTACTCTAGCGGCTATCTTTAGGCCTATCCATCTACCTGGGGCGCTTGCAGTCTCACCCGGCCCAGCGCAGCTTTCACGTGAGACAAATCTGCCCGCAGTGAATCTGCCTCCGTATCCTGTGTTCGCCAGCGCTTTAACCACATCAGTACTGTCGAATGTCACCGTCGGTTAACGTAATCGTCTATTACACGAGTTTGCTGCTAGCAATATCACAAACACGAAACACCACGCATAAAATACGAAGTACTTTTGATCATATCATCAGACATTACTCACATACAGCCAAATGCATAGATTAACGTCTTTATCATAACTTCGTCTGCGGTTCCTTAATTCTCTGTGTCTCTGTGTTTATTTACCTTGTGCGTTTTATGGCCTATAGTTGCAGGAGTTAATTCAGCGGCAGCTGGGATCCCCCACACGTCTCGCTAGAGATTTCACGCTCCACTTGCAGGCTACCACACGGCCAGCTACAGCTCCCTCATGGCCTTACGTCCATGTCCAAACTATTACAGTAATCCAGACGTGACAGTATCAGTGCACGTATGAACGTATACAGAGTGTCGTAGTCGAGATGACGACGTAACTGACGGATTCGTCTCAGGTGGAAGAAACATGTCTTGGCACAGTGACGTGCGTTGGCTTCTATGGATAGATGATCGTCAATGTACACACCAAGGTTTCTGACCACGGTCGACGGCTGGAGGACGCTGCCGCCCATGGACAGAGTGAGATCTGATTGGCTCAACTTGGCTAACTGTTGTCGTGTGCCAAGCCAGATGACTTCTGATTTCGCCGCATTGAGCTTAAGACGGTGCGAGTTGCTCCACCGCTAAATGTCCAGCACACAGTCGGTCACGGTTTGCTTGGCTGCGTGAACGTCTTCCGTACGTATACCGACTTACTAAGTTGTGTGTCATCAGCGCAGCTGTGGAACGCCACACCGTGTCTGTCAGCGACTTCATGCAGCTCGGACGCATACGTCAGATACAGAAGCGGTCCGAGCGTGGAACCTTGCGGAACACTGGATTCTAAATCAATGACATCAGATGATGTCATCTAGACATCGAATCTGTGACAGAAAATGTACGTCCAGACAGATAGTTACAGAACGACTGTAGGCAGGATGGGACTCCGAACATCTTTTCCAGAATTCCCAACGCGACGGCGTGGTCTACAGTGTCAAACGCTGCTGAATAATCAAGTAGGACGACGACTGTGACCATGCCTTGATCTGCAGCTGTCAACGCATCGTCTGTGATCTTGAGCAACGATGTCTCGGTAGAATGCCTTGGTCTGTAAGCTGACTGCAGTGGTGGAAACAGAGGTCGATAGTACTGAAGTACGATGAGATTTGACAGGCGACCGACCGTTCAAGCAGCTTATATACAAACGAGAGGTTAGATATAGGTGTGTAGTTGTTGAGTTGTGCAGGATCTACGGAAGGTTTCTTCCGTATACGAGTAACGAGGGCATGTTTGTGTGCAGTACGAAATAGGGATGAGCCTATGATGTGCGATTAGTAATCTGTGCAAGATACGATACGGTACGGTGGATTAACGTGGGCTCAAAAGCTGACGAGATGGCCAGCTTAATCTAGCTCACGGCCCAGAAACGAAAAGTAAGGAAAAAATAAAATAAAAAGTTAAAAACCGAGTATCTCAGAAGAAACGGTAGAGGCAAAAGTCCGTGGAGGCAGTTCGGGAAGAAGAAGTGAAACTACGGGGGTAGGATTTGTGAAAGAGGTTAATGGTTAATAGATGGAACAAGCTGGATCAGTAGATAGTTGTTTCTACTAGTCTCAACGCCTTTAAAAACGGTTGAGATAAGCTAAGAAATACTAAGATGGGCTACATCACGGACTGATCTGCTAAGCCCTAGGCTTCTTTGTTTTTAGTTTCTGCCAGTGATGATCAAGATGAGTTACA
>Ga0209780_1001313_pt1 | contig 16078 bp, 5 predicted proteins | sample WorMetexBAHAMAS2_FD_187384 | JGI IMG/M metagenome (GOLD analysis project Ga0209780, IMG submission 187384) | Marine gutless worms symbiont microbial communities from Max Planck institute for Marine Microbiology, Germany - Inanidrilus exumae... | ecosystem: Host-associated > Annelida > Digestive...
TCCCTATCCCTTCCTTTACCTCCTTTTCCCTCCCTTCTCCTCCCCTCCCTTCCCCATATTAACAAATCAAATAATCATTCCATTAATCAAATTAATTTATTTGTTAAACATACCCTGCTATACAACTTAAAATAAAACAAAAATTTAAATAAAATTTAAACACAATTTTACATTCATTAATGGCAAGTCACTATACATCAATGTTTATTCCATGCAAATCTTTCTGCAGTTGTCCACAAGGTGGTCCACAAAACGTAACAGTTTATTTTACCTATAATAAACTGCTAAATCTTAACTTAATCTGCACGGTTTAACCACGAAGAAATACTCCAGTATGTGTAGTTTATTAATTGTTTCCCAATGTCTGCGTATCGAAAATTAATCCTGTCATCAGTGTGATATTTCTTAGCTATGCGCACGTTCCTGCAAAGTTGACAGCGCTTATGAGAAGACTTTATTGAAGAGATCGTATCAATACAGGTTTGATATTTTTGTCTTCTTTTCTATCCCAGCGTAGTTTCCGTAAGTTCATTAAAGCAATGACGCGTCAAGTAAAGCATCCTCGTACAGAGTAAACGGCGACGCCCTCTCGCAAGGTGCGCCAGTCGAGGCGAGCAATGGCGCTATCGGCTGACGTAGCCTACCTGTGCGCGTGAGCGACATTCATGACCGCAGGCTGCAGGCTGTCGGCCTATAGGCTGCTGCTGCGTGCGCTACGTTACAGCCAATCCAGGTGACGTCACGCCGTGTGAACGTACATTGATTACCTGCTTGGCCGATCAAACGGAAACTGATGACTGTAGATGTCGACTATCAACAATTCAATATCTCTTGTTTCTGAGCGCTAGCAGAATTTTGAATACGACACTGATGTGAAAATAGCAAGATACAAGGTACGTTAAGTGCTTCTTGCTATAGTTTCAACATAAGGATGATAAGGCAGGCTAATATCCGCTAACTGTTATGGTAGTAAGCTATCACATATGTTATATTGTATAAACCGTGTAGTATATTGTAGAATAATGTTATATATCTGATATGTCTTTTCCATTCTGGACCGCGACAGCAGATTTACATCAGGCCTAAATATATCTTGTGTCAAGTACGACATGATACGATACGGTATATTTATGTGCGCTCAAAAGCTGACGAGATGGCCAGCTTAATCTAGCACACGACACAAATACGGAAAAGGAAAAACTAAAAATAAAAACCCAGTAGCTCACAAGAAGCGGTCCGGGCAATAGTCCGTGAAGGCAGTCTGGGAGGAAGAAGTGAAACTACGGGGGTAGGATTGGTGAAACAAGTAGGTTTTAAGCAGGGAGTGAAAGAGAGGAGGTTTATGGATGAACAGAATGGTATATTGGTGAATCAAAAGAGGAATAAGTGATATGTGAATGAATAGATGAGTCGGAAATGGAGGAACTGGTGCCAGAATGAGGTTGACGAAGAGATAAAGGGAGTTGATCCCAGAGACAAGGTGAAGCATAACAAAAGGAGCGATCAGTTATGGATGAAGAGCGAGTACTGCGAGACGCTGAACAAAGAACAGAGCATAAGATGGGCGTGAGGCGTGATATGACAGGACTTGGAGATTTAATGACGGTACAAGCAACAGAGTTCTGGATATGCTGGAGACGGGATAATTGAGACATAGGGAGTTCATAGTAAATAGAATTACAGTAATCAAGTTTGGAGTGAACGATGGAGGTAGCAGTGGTAGCAACTGTCGACAGATTTCAGTGGAATACTGTACCACTTACTACTGAACAATAAGAGTGAGCGGTTTGTCCTTATTTGCTATCGTCTATCTGTTTTATCTTTCTTTTTTAGTATGTTCATATTTGTATCTTTGTATTGTTGCCGTATGAGCCTACTGTACTCTGTATTTGTAGCATGTTAGTGGCCGCTATTGGCCCTTTGCTGGTTATTTCAGTGTAATTATATTATTGACGTACGTCGTACGATAGATATATCAACTTCTCCCACCACCCAAACACATTGGTTATAATCTCCGTTCCCGTGGACACGGTCTCACCCTTTCTGTTATCCCTTCAGAGTTCATGCGCAAAAACTTTATTAACCGCATGTTATTCAATGATGATATATATTAATGTAATACAGACAGGACTGTGCTTTGTTTGTTTACTTTTTATTTTGTTATTTTGCATGTCTATACTTCATGTTTATACTGTGACTGTTTCACTTTGCGTTTGACAAAGTTTTATTAAAGAATTTTACTACTACTACTACTACTAGATACGACAGTTCGATGCAAAGATGTGTCTGATGGATTAAACACAGAAAACCGAGGAATAAAAAGTAGTAAGCATAAATTACACCGGAATGCATCGACGATGATGAAAACGATAAAGACAATATTAATAAGGTTAATTGAAACCGTTTTTAAACCCGAAATATCTTTTGAGTTTAGCGCTCTTCACAAGTCGGTATATGCTATATGGTCAGTCTAAAACATGACGGGACAGCCTATACAGACAGGACAGCCGTTTCGTCAACGACAGGTACAGATGAGACACTTACACATCTACATAGCTGTCCCGTCTGTATAGGTTGTCCCGTCTGTCCCGTCATGTTTTACACCGAGCGATATATAGTTGGGATGCGGTTATACGCGCTTACTTAACAGGATATCATACATGGGCTATTAATAGGCGGCATTGCAGTAATAGCTAGATGCGGCCTATTGCTGCAGACGGAGAGGCGTGGTCTGTCTGTGTGTCTGTCTGTCTGTTGGTCACGTTCGTGAGCCATGCAAAAATGGCTGAACCGACCGAGATGCCGATTGAAGGTACACTTGGTAGGCCCAAGGAACCATGGGCTCGACATACTTTAACGGAAAAGGGCTATTTTGTGGGTCGTCCGGCCCATTAAAAGCACCGTGAGTCTGCTGCGGTGTACGCACTACGCAGCAAAAGGGATCATTCAATCTTCAATAACGGCACGACATTCTATGCAGTCAAATTTTTTGACCACTTGTTTTATCTATTGTAACCAAATTGAAGAACTATTTATGTGTAAGATGACGGGCGGTCACGTGCTTTGCAAAAGTGGCAATATCTCGAACACTAGAAGGCTGTATCGTGTGGAATGACACAATACAGTATTCGCCCGAAGCGGTCCGCTGTCCATGCATAAGCTGTTTACTTCCTGCATTCAACGATGCCTAGTGTCACGTGCCTGCGACTGGGTGATGTCTGCGTTATCTGCCGCGTTACTTATTTTCAGTTTCCAATTCAGTCGGCTTTTCAGTCTGATTCTGACTATAGAAATGGAAACTAGACATCCCGTAGAGAGGGTTAATTTGGGTAGTGAATTACCGGTGATCTGTAATCATTGCGGAGTTATGACAGCCTGAAGTCGCAAGATCTGGAAATTTTTTGAGCAATGTTTGCGTTTTTTTGGAAAAACGACCCCTTACGGTAAAGTTTTCAAAATTATGTTTCGAAAGTTTGTACCGCCTCACTGATCGACGTTGTTGTGTTGAAAATTCGTGGAATTTATCCGACAGGAAATCGGCGAAATCGTGCGTTATTTACCTGACAAATAAAAAAAAACAAAATTTCGGCTGCCTCTCAAACTATCTCTACTGCGCGGATGGCCCCCAAAATCTGCCAGGGCCAGTCCCCAACAATGTTCTCATAGTGCTCCAGATTCCATCCAAAGTATTCACTTTCATCGGTGTTATAGCCGAACGCGTGAACACCGCGTTTTTGCCCCATAGATTATTTTCATTATTCGCCCGAATATGCTTCGTTTTGGGCGAATAATAATAGTGTATATGTTGCAGTAATCCTGTAGGTGGTCCACATAACAGTGACATAAGAATTGACATCCTGGACTACATCGATTAGCCCTGCTGCCGATGACTTTCGGTGACTTTCAGTGATCAGCTTGAACTTCTACAATATTCTACGCCCTGATTCTTCTAAAGACCTTGGCGCTATATAAGCCATTTACTTACTTACTTACTTTCTTATATTGTTGGATGGAGAAGCTGCAGTGAGTTTGACGGAGACAAACAGAGTTGATTACCGCAGATGATTTGAGCTATATATTGCAGACGTTCTACGGGCAGTATATCTCACATCAGTGCACACATCAGAGTCACCACATGTCACTCGTACTGAATGTGATCGTTGCAAACTGTTAATAACCCCGAACGGTCGATTTCGTTGGTAGCACTTGACTGTCATTGTCGCACTGGAGACGGTTATTTCACAGACTGTGTTATCCACGTTCATCTAGCTCAGAATTAACTTCGGAGTTTAATTTCAAATGATACGGAGTGCCGCGCGGTCCCTTTTCTTACGGTGTCCTGTGTAACGTGGTGTCGTGGATGACGTGATGATAACGCGGCGTGATGCGGGTGTGATGTGTTTCAGCAACAACAGCGCCTCGAGCTACAAGCCTGAGTACAGTGTCGTTCCCTCATGGACCACCAGACGGTGCTTCTCAACGTACGTAGCCTTTCAATTACTGGTCGAGCTGTGCATAACATAAGCGAATGTGAAGTAAGGAGGCCTGAAAGTGGTCTGCTACTGATCATATTTCCGTGAACAATGAAGAACCGGAAGAAAACAAATAAGGGTAAGCAGTTAAACTCAGGTCATCAGGGTGCAATAGCAGCTTGGTATATTCTGCACAGCGAGAGGGGACAGTGTATCATTTCAACCGACCAACATACCTAAACGCTAGCTGTAACAAATTTGCCGCCAGTGACCAGTACTATTTTGCAATCGTTAATATACAATCAGAATGGCTAAGAATTGCTTAACAAACTGTAATTTTATAGCACTATGTTATATTAAGCAAAAACCTCCGCTGACAGACCCGCGCGACGCAGTGGCTCAGCACATGCTAAATATTCCGTGTCGCATCATAATAATGGTAATCAAACCATTTCTTCTACTCGGCCTAGCTGCTGAATACACTTTACAGATCTCGACGGTGGGTGTGATCAACAGTTGGCCGACGACTATCAGAAGTTTTTACCCGCACGACGCTAGCTAGCGCGGGTATTAGCCATCGTCGTGTGTCTGTGTCTGTCTGTGTGTCTGTGTGTCCGTCACACGCCGGTGTTGTACGTCAAAACGGCTAAACTAAGATCACGCAAACAACGCCACGTGATAGCCCAGGGACTATAGTTTTCTGTCGCTAACAGTCGTTGGTGGGCGACGCCCCATTCCCTTTGAAGTTTGCGCTCAAATAACCCACCCCCTTTCGAACACAACGATTTCGACAAATATCCGACATATAATCCATAAATGGGCGTGGTTATGGTCACGTGACTGTTTTAAAATTTTGCTGTTTGCCGTGAAGCAGTTAGGGTCACTCAAGGTCACCGGAAATAGCACAAATTAATAGAGCATTTAAAATTTTTCGGCCCTAACGATATCTCTGGATTGGCTGTAGATTGAGTCATCAAATTTTGTACACAGGTAGACTATATCATATCCCAGCCTAAGGATGACAAACCACCCTTAAAGTGTCGTGGTCAGTGTCACGTGATCACCCGCAAACATATCTCAGGAACGGCTGAAGCGATATACAGGTATTTCAAATGCTTGATTTTCGATGACAGACTACTCCGTAATGGGCGTGGTCACGTGACCCGTTTTTTAATTTTGCCCCAATCATATCTTTGGAATTGGTGAAGCTAGGCACTTCAAATTTCGTGTGCTGATTGATACATAGGAGCACTCGTGTATGTATCATATACTACCACAGAAAGGGTATGTGTGATGTGTCATGTGACCTCCTTAAATTTCGGGAAACAAGTGATAATATTTTGTCAGCAGTGCAAGATAGAGACGTAGTTGCAATGGAACACTAATAGGAAATCGTATGTGGCCTAACGAATGGCACCATTGCCAATGCCCTTAAATGACCTTGAACGTTGCTTTTGCTGTTTAAAACCTTTCTAACTCCCATATTTCGTGAAACATTGCACGAGTTTATTAACACAGCGCGTCGCGCGGTCCCTCTGCAGTAGCAGAGCTTCTTGTTCATTTACTATCAAGCCATAATTCCTGCATACTTGACCATGCAAAACAAAATTAAACATCAGTCGTGATGACGAGTGTTAGGATGGTGATCACCAACGTGGAGGAGGCGACGTAACCAAGGTTAAATTTTCTACATGGGTCCATGTCCAATTTACATCACCTTATCTCCTAGTTAACGTACATGCTTGGCAGTTGTGAGGTTAATAGTCTTACGTGAAGCAAATTTTACACTTTAAAGTGCATGAGATAAGAAACTTAACATCGTTTAATTATACACATAATTGCAGCGCATAGCTACAGAATAGGATTTCATTTAAAATCGTGGATGTCTGTAGTCGGAATTCGGAATTTTGAACATTATTAATGACAAGTCTTTTGTAGTACTATGGCGACGTATTCTGCACTGTGTCCCCAAAATATACCCTTTAGTTTTTGCAATGCTTTTGTCACATTTTGACCGATATAGGCCCCTAGATAATATTGTTGGAAATGTAGCTTAGCGTAGAAAGGCAGGCATGGTATAATTTGCAGGTAAAACTGTGTGATCCATGTCTCATGCCTGAGCGCTTTGAGACTATGCGTCGTATAAATACTCTCCCTTTCCTTTTTCGTAGATTTGCAATACAGTCTATGTGTCTTATTTGAAAATTTGACAAAGACGTGGCAAAAACTTAAAGATGTACATTAGTGGGCGCAGTGTATATTAAAGCTTGACATATGCACTATTCTGCACATCTAGGATCACTTATGTTGCCGATAATTGTTGTTGTATGTCGTGTATAACTGAGAGAGGTCGAATCAGAGTGATTGTGTCCGGCAACTGACTGCAGGGCTCTCTTTCAGTTGAGTGTTAATAATCGTAATGGATGCGCGCAGTTGGCCGTCAGCTGCCATCATTCTAACGTCGCCGCTAGCTGTGTAGAAACCAGTCGTAAACACGACACGCTATTAAACCGCTTCCTTCGATCGGTGACTGATCAGTAGAGACCTAACCTCGCTGTGAATTTGACCTTGCTGTCACTACAGCGGCTAACAACTCTTCATACCATGCACACTTAGCTGCTGCTATTGAAGTCGAGTTAAAATAGCGTGCATTTCCTGCCATTCTGGGCGAAGGGACGTGGGATGCTATAGCCTATAGGACAATTGTTTGTTTGAGTGGTGCTAGCGTTACGCTGATGACATTGTATTACTCGCTCCCACTGCTAGTGCAATGCGTCAGATGCTACGATTGTGTGAAAAGTTTGCAGAAACGTTTTCTGTAATGTTTAACCCCTCACAGTCTAAGTGCGTTGTCTGTGAATCCAGTTCTAAGAGAAAACTCGGCACACTGAGTCGTGATGTAGCTGTCACCCTTGGCGGATCTGTTATTGAGGTTGTTGATAAATGGCCACATCTAGGTCATATTGTCAGCTCTGATATAGATGACACTGCGGATATTAACCGAAGTCACAGTAAGCTAGTTACTCAGATTAATAGCGTTTTATGTACGTTCTCGTCTCTTGATGCAATCGTAAAAGTAAAGTTGCTCAAAAGCTATTGTCTAAGTCTTTATGGGTGTGAGCTTTGGAATTTGAGTCACACAGATATTGAGAAGATTTGCAAATCATGGCGTTTTGGGTCGCGGCGAGCTTGGAGTTCACCATCAGGACGTAGATCAGCTATTCTACAATTACTAAGCGACTCCATTTCACTGTATGACTTAATGTGTCAGCGGTCAGTTATGTTTATAAAGAGATGCATATGTAGTGAGTCTGCTGTTGTCCAATATGTTGCAAACTACGGAATACTACATGGTCACACGTAGTCTGTTATTGGGTGCAACTTGGTTACCTGTAGTGAACATTTTAATATCTCTGTGTATAATTTGGTGAATGCTGGTTTCAACGGCAAGTCCGTTAAATCCTTGTTTGTACGTTAGATTCTCCCAGACTTTTATAGCCGCACTTTGTCGATACTCGAACTTCTTTTGATTAGGCGCAGTTTATTGCACGTACCAGATTTCATACTTGGCGACATAAATGCACTGTTGGCTATTGTGTGTAGAGACTAATTGTTAGGATGTTTTTAGCCTTTTTTATCGTTTTTTTCCCTTTTGTGTCGTGTTTATGTGTGTTTTTATTGTGTACCACGTGTACAATTTTATGCTAATAATAGTATGCAAGATTGCAGAATTCAGTTAGCCCTCAACAGTACGTGCAGCGCTTACCTAACGTTCCCTATCAATGTTCGCGGTCTGTATAGTTCCGTCTTTACATTCCACTCGTGCGTTAATAATAGGTCTATGTGTTGAATTTCTTACGTGTTTCGAGAGAGCTTCGTGCATTGTCAATCGCACCTTTGTCGGTCGTTTACGCCCAAACGAAAAGTTCTGTAGGGCTTTTTACGCTTGCATTTCTTTCCTGCATGTCGTTGAGTCGTGTAAAAGGCCTTCGATTGTGTTTTGACGCTTGCTCGACGATTTGCCGTAAGTTTGTTGGTGTAATGACTACGGTCTTGAGCATGATGACAACTGAGAGAAGTCGAGGTATTGCTGCTTATCGGCTGCTTGTTCAACTGTTGTTCTGACATCTTTGCAGAACGCTTGCCGACAGCATGATGCGTATCGCGAGATGGCTACACAACTTGCCGACATAGAACAACGATATCAGGTAATTTTACTTGCCGTAATAATATAAACATGTACGCTGCGCTGAACTAGTAAACCCTCGATCGAGGTCATCCTATGACCGTGAACTCTGACCTGTGATTTTAACCTTTGAACTTGAATTCAAGATAAACCAGCGTGGTGCCAAATATCTAGGTCAAAGTTCATTTCTTTCAGAAGTAACTGTCCTGGCACACGGACAGACACACATAGCGGACAGATTTCTCTACTTGGACCACTAAACTGGTCGGTAAAATTAAAGTATCTTTTCTGACTTGGCTAAATTGATGCACGCAGAAGGGACAAGCAAGCGAAAGTCGTCTTGAGCGCCAGTGTTCATTTAGTTTAGTTAACCCATGTTAATTGGCTTAAGAAGCTCAGCTGTAAATACAGTGTTAAGGGCTTTGAAAGAGTTCAACCGAGTAAATGGTTTTTCATATAACAAGCCTGTAGTAATTTCCATGCGAATCTACAATAATCATGTTTTGCTAGCAGCCTTGTGAGTGAGATGGCCGTGGGTGATGACTAGAGCCGTGGCCACGGCCACGGCAGTCAATAGCTGTGCTTCGGTGCAACTGTTGCCAGCATTGTTGTAATCTGATAGACGGCGTCACGAGGTTAGTTAGTCACGGCTCACCCACGCCTGTTTACTCACCTCCATGCAAGTCAGATGTGTTTCTGTCGACTGTCGCGTTCTTTCGTTTCATTTTTAGCGGAAATTCAAACGTCACAATCTGCTCCTGCCTGTCAACTGAACGTGAAATTTGAATGTTAATTTATCAATTTCTCGGTTAATAATTTTTTTCACACCTTTTCTAAATGTCAGTGGCACCAAAGCGTTGTCATTCAGTCGTGGGGTTAGGGTTTCTACCTCCGTTTGTCTGTGTGTCTGTCTATTTCTCAGCATGATATCTCAAAAACCGATGCAGCTGGGCAGTGGCGTAGCCACGGGGTGGCGTAGCCACGGGGAACTGGGGGGACGAGTGCCCCCACGTGTCCCAAATCCGACGAGAAGTTAGTAAGGGGTGGTGGCGAGGTATCACTCTCTGCCTTTTAATAATTTATTTAAATGGCGAAACATTCGGTCCTACAATGGTGAGCGAACGCACGGTAAAATTGCACGCGTGAAAAGTGCCGTCCGTTGTTCGATGAGTGACGATGGCCTGGAACACCTGATGTTCGTCAACGTAGCACAGGACAGAACAGGCTCCCTTGGATTGGCGTCACTGGTGAAAGCCGGTTCAAATTATAGTAGCCTATAGGCCTACATAGACAGTGCTTTAATGCTGACAGAGAGGAAGGAATGTTGTTTTACAGAGCCTGAATTATATTTATAAATGATTTGATAATAAATGCGTCGATCTTGACCAAATTTGGTAGACGTAAACAAAATATGCCAATATTAACCAATTAGGCTACACGTGCATTTTAGAAGTCAAAAGTAGTATTCGTTGTTTTGGATGCATGTTTATTTTGCCACTCAATTAATTTGGATATTTGGTTGTCAGTAGTAGATTGCCTGGAAAGACCGTCTTTGAAATGGTCTGTTGCGTATCGATTGGGACTTAAGAACGTACTTAATGATAGGCCTACTCATACTTTCTCATTTAATCGATTACGTCAGTATTCTTATGTGTTTAACTATGCACTGAAGGGCCTATGCATTGTAGCAATTTGTAGGCGCCTACATTGTACTTTTGTCATTGAGATAGGCTACAACAAATCGCATACACTATGTATACGTCTATGAGTCGGTCATGTAATTGGTTGCTCTGTGTTACAGTACTGAACAGTGATGTGGTTTTGTTGTCTGTATAGTAACTAATATGTACTCTGCAACTGATGATATTAATGGTCAATGAATTATAGAAGAGGCAGTTGTTACCGTTACAGAATACAGATTCAGACTTGTTCAAAAGTGTGTAAAGATGCTCTAAAAATGTCGTCTTTGGGGGTATGAAATTCTAAAAAATTTCTGGGGAGTGGGCATAGCCCCCTCCCCATACCACACCCTCATTGAGAGAAGGACAGCGCCTCTCAAACCTACCCCCTTCGGCGTCTCGTCCGCCTCACTCAAAAACCATGGCTACGCCCCTGCATCTGCACTTGTTGCGAATAAAGCATTTGATTTGCTTCACTTTTTTAAACTTCAGACGAGATCACTGCGACCCAAACGTGCGACGAAACCGGACGGTTTGCCACGCGGACCACGCCAATTTGTTTACTGTTTTTGATCGCGGCTAAGTGCAGAATGGGAATTCTAAACAGGCGGAACAGTTTGCGTCTTTTTTTAACGCCGGAGCAGATTAATCTCGTCCGAGTGATCTCGTCTTGGACTGGATTTGTTCCGTCTGAACAAAAAAACGCAGCCACTGATTTCTCTCACCGGACTAAAAAAACTTACCAAAATGCACAGCGGCTTCATCTTTGATGAACATCTTACCTTTTAAGACCAAATTTAATCTCTCCAAACCCTATTATTATTATAGTCATCAACTTTCCTGTATCCCAACACACCAAACATACTGTATTACTGTCATTTCCATCATACAGTCCAAACACGATTACTGCAATTCTCTTAACTACGTTCTCGCTAAGTCTCAGATAACCCGCCTCCAACAGATTCAGCACTGTCTTGCACGCGCTGTTATTAAAGCTCCTAAATCGTTTCATGCCACTGCTAACTCGTGCTGTATTCACAAGGTCAAAATAACTGAACGCATCGAATACAAGCTCCTGTCACTCATTCACATACAAAGTCTGCACAACCACCAATCGTTCTTATCTGCATGACCTCACCTCTGTTTAACCTCATTGCAGCAATCGGTTTTCATCTTTTTGTCACGAATAACTCATCTTTCCTATCGACATGTTCCAACTTGTCTCCGTAAATCCCGTAATCAAAGCTTCCCAATCTTTGACGCTTCTTCCTGCGCATGTCGGGCTTTCACATTGTCTTCCTCTGTAAGCCGCAGTTATAATAAATTATTCGTAATTGCTGCAGTAACTCGACGAGTAACTACGGACGCAAGTGGGTGCAAGTGTACGACAGACTGAACTGTGGTAAACCACGGTCGGCCAAAAATGCGGTATACGATCAGGGGCGGCAGACGCCTTGAAAGCTGCTATGGTCAACCGCCCGTGACATGTCACAAGTTTTAGCATTACTTCACGTATATTGTTAACAGTCTCTCTGACATTATATCACACGCAGCGAAGTGCAGGGTCAGATGCCATAGCTATACACTATACGTAGGGTGACAATGACGTAATTTATTCATTCCTATCTATGCCAGCTGTTCTGATGAGGGTCAAGGTAATGTAAACACTTTTAGTCGTGTAATTGTTAGTTTGATATCGCTTTTCGGCGCTAGCACCAAGCTTTTCTTACACCTACGGATTCAATTTCATTTAAATTGCGTGACAAATCTTCACCAGTTAACTGTATAGGCCTCCCCATTCCACCTAACAACAGAGCTTAGCTTACACAGTACCAGTTGGCAATAGTATTAGTCAACACAGAAAGGCAAATTGCGTACACGTTCACATAGCTTGGCTATTAGATACTGCAGGGTCTTTCTCTCGAACGTATAAAAACGGCCGAATACCAGACGGGATCGCTCTCGATCTCACTCAAAAAACGCATTGAATAATAATAATATACGCATTTCCGTACCGCAATAAAGCCCCGTCCACACCATCAACAATGGCGAAGCAACGTTATACTGTCGAAAGAATCGTTCGACTTGTAGCATTCGACAATGTTGCTTCGACGTTGTTGCTGGCGTGGACGGGGCTTAAGGTCGTAACTGGAGAGGCGGTGGCAGCATAGAAGTCTGCTGGTGGAGACTGTTGGGAAAACTCAGTGTGTTTAAGTTTCATGCCGTAGCCAGTAGATACATGTACATACCACGGCTGCACTCGACGTCTCCGACTGAGTTGTGAGTCTGTAGGCAGTGCTCGTTATTACCTCCGCCAGTTCTGTTTTCACCGCCGTTCGTCTATGTTTTCTCGGTTTGATGGCACGATAACTCACAATGTCATGGGTGGATTTTCAGGAAATTTTGAGAATATGTAGAGTATGGATCAGAGAAGATTTGATTAAATTTTGAAAGAGACCCGGATATTTTATCACATTTATACACAGTACGGTAGTCTGCTGATGTGGAAAGTGAAAGTGAAGTTGTGAAAACCTGTTACGGCGCAGTGCGGAAAAATGTAGACTGCTTGTCCGTCAGGACATTGTGCTGATTTGAATGTGGCGTGGAAGGTCTGAACTGTACCCGAGTGCTGGCGTCGAGTTGTTAGTGTCGTTGTTGTTGTTAAGATGATGTACGTTTGTCTAGGATCTGTCGACGGAAGTGGACACACGCTCAATCAATCTCACAGCCGTTCATTGTCTGCCCGTCGAAAGACTTTCGGACACACAGCAACCCACCAGTGTGAGTACACCTTTACGGTTTTATAGGGTTTCATCCGGGCTTAAAATGCTGCGCGCTCGCATTTCTGTTCTTACTTACTTACTTACTTACTTACTACTTCTCCTTTCTCCAGCAAGGGTGCGGAGATGAACTGTCTCCTAGCAGCAGCAGCAACAGCTAAGGAAGCTCGGGCAGGACGATGACCTCTGTTTACATAGCGTGAGTCGATTTCAAAGTCCACTTTGCTGCTGTCGGCCTCGTCAAAGTTTTATTCGAACCTTAGCAACGTTTTATGCTATGTTCGGTGAACTTTTACCTGTGACCTTCACCTTCCAACTTGACTTAGATAGTATCAAGATAAACCAGCGTGGTGCCAGGTCACAGTTAATTTCTTTCAGAAGTAATCGTCTGGACACACGGATAGACACACATAGCGGACACATTTCTCTACTTGGACCACTAAACTGGTCTGTAAAAATAAAGCATCTTGTTTTCTGACTTGGCTAAACTCATGCACGCAGGAGTGATACGGAAATAGAAACCTCGATATCGTGACGCACTACAACCGCTGATAGCTCGTCGTCGATGTATTGCACTAACGTAAGCGACGAATAACTGATAAGATATTGGCCGACAACTGCGACAGAATACAATGTCTATTAAATTAGCATTAATAATAATTCAGGACGTTTGCATAGCGCCGTGTAATGAGTGCGATACTCATCTCTAAAGTGCTCAGAATAACACTTGTTCACGAAGGATCACATAGTTTTACCACACGTTTATCCACGAATGTAATGAGCCATCCTGCCTTTGATACCCAGCCGCAGCACATCACCGCACTTTGCCCGGTACTCATTTTCCGTCCCACAGAGGGAAGGAGGCTGAGATTACCTGGGTGGCTGGTTACATACCGAGGTGGTATGCCCGCCCGAAGTCGACCACCCATTCTAGTACTAACCACCTATTATATTTTTGTTTTGGACATCGTTTTGAATATACAGGGTGGGCCAAAAAAAGTGACCCACATGTTTTTTACTGTTATGCTGTATATAACACTAACTATGCAAGAAAAAACGGTGGTTTTAGTGGTATTTTGATTCTCTCACAAACAAGAGTGTGCAATCAGATTGTTTTTTTACTGTATAATGTTAGATCTTCTATGTTACACTGGCAGAAAACACGATGAGTCATTATCGTCTGCCGCAGTGTGTAAAATGACTCCTTTTTGAAACGTTACGACTACAATTTAGCAGTAAATTCCTTCTTGGCATCCCTGTATATCTTCTATTCCCAAGTTTTCAATTAAAACTTTATTAACTTTACTAATTATACCAGTGTCTCAGCTTGGCGTCAACTACGTCATCATACATAGATTATTTAATCTGTAACAAATTTTATTTAATAACAGTCCAATGCTTCTGTGATACTGCGTGTCACACTCAAGTCTGACGCAACAAGCTTTACTCGCACATATTTTCGGACAGTTCGATCAGAAACAGTAGGGGGTCAGTTTTTTTAGCCCACTCTGTATATTTTGTTGGTGGATAGAGTTGGTCATATCGACACGCGGTTAACAAGTAGCTACTAGTCCAGGAGCCACAAGGGTGAACCTTGTTTGTTCGGATAAAGTTCTTCTCTCTCTTGTTTCTGGTAGTCTGGGGCATGCTTATCATGAATCAGGCGGGTGACAGTTGATATCTGTTGGGCAACTTATGATATCAACCCCTTCATGTCCGACATGCGCAAATCATCAGAACGTGGTAATTTCCTATGATTCCATGGCAGTAATTCACGCGAAACACATCAAATTTGTAAAAAGTGATATTTAATTATAGAGTGCTTAATGCTAGACAACACATAAATCTCAATAGAAAGACGTAACCGTTTCCTGGCCATTGTTACAAAGCAAAGTAGATGCATGGCAAAGCTCAGCGAGAGCCCGCCCGGCATTCTGTTCTAGACTGTAAGCTTGTGCCACTACATAACAAGTGCCAAAATTTGCCCGCTGTCCGTTATATGACGTCCATGCGGTAAGGCCGGCAGTGTCTCTCAATGCGAAAATTTAGGGGGTGGCAAAAACTCGCCAACCGTTCTCAGCCGTTTTTGGACCAAAGTTCACCAAATTTGGGAGTAGCATATAGAGGCCGACACGGGCGCCCGTGTCGGCCTCTATATACTACTTTCGGGACATGTAGGGAGTCCCTGTAGATTGATAAGTTTCTTTCCAATTGTTCTGTTGCAGAGATATGTTCGGTCAAAATTCAAAGTCGGTCCCCAAAAGCGTTTTTTGTCCCCCCAGCCCGTGGGGGTAAATGCCCGCGGAAGTTCGGACTAAAAGGCAGTCATAAGTGAAAATGTGTCCAAGTTTGGTAAAGATCCGTTCAGTGACCTCAGAGATTAGGCATTGAAAAAACCACAAGGCATCGTGATACCTTGTGGGCTAATTATCATAATTCTGTCAGCACTGAAGCAAGCACAAAACACTGAGCAAGGTAAGCGGTAAGCAACGTTGCTGCATCATTTGGTGCTACAAGGGGTTGACTTTTGTAGCTGCGCCTGATAATTCCCAAAATGAAATCCAGAGCAGGTTTAGAGTTATCTGAAAGAGCAGTTGGGCAGAGTGATTTGTTAATGATCTTTTTCCCATCCAAAGTCTTCTGGGTTGAGAAATGGAAGGACAGAACCAGAATTTCGCCATAAAACTCTGAAAATTGGCTCTCTTCACATTTTCAATGAAAGCTTCCCTCGTTGGTGAAACAGCATGCAAGTTTGTCAAAGACGAATGATTCTTCCCATTCTTCTTTACCCCATACAAGCAGCCTTGTATGGGACATGTCTGTGCTGTCCTTTATGCCATAGCAGCATGCCGAAATGAAGCAAGTGTGGCTTGATCATGCTAAAATTTGTGCAAATCGGCCAAGGCGTTGCGGAGATATGGCCGTTTTTCGATTTTCAAGATGGCGGATATTAAAAGTTGG
>Ga0209780_1001314_pt1 | contig 16077 bp, 13 predicted proteins | sample WorMetexBAHAMAS2_FD_187384 | JGI IMG/M metagenome (GOLD analysis project Ga0209780, IMG submission 187384) | Marine gutless worms symbiont microbial communities from Max Planck institute for Marine Microbiology, Germany - Inanidrilus exumae... | ecosystem: Host-associated > Annelida > Digestive...
TATCAGTTCAGTGTGATATCTTGTGTAATTGCTGTTCCTTCTCTGATATAGCCATATTTGTGCTGAAAAAGGGACGTTAAACTCCAACTAACTTCTGCTGCGTTGGTCTGGCTTTGGAATGCCTCTCTTAAGTAAAACCCAAAAGACACATTCAGGGGACCTCCCACCTACAGTACCAGACCTGCTCCCTCCACCCCAGTGCTCTACATAGTGCCCTCTTGTTTACAACCAAAAACGTTTGCTAACAGCAAAGATACTGCACTGCACTACAGCACAGACTCACATGTGTTCTCAATGTGTAGCTGTATTAACACAAATAAGCGATGAACTTCGACGCCCCAGCATCAGCCTTCGCCACCTCAACGGCATGCTGTGACCTTGACCTCTAGAATCTAATCAAGTCATCAGTAGGTGTCAGTTTTATCGAAATTAATCAAGGCATTCATCAGCTATCGTGGTAAGAATATATGTCTGGATGAACGAATGGAACGACCCGAAAACATTGTATCTTCGGCAACACTCTCACGTGGCGAAGGCATAGATAGGCTATATAAAAAACAGTAGTCGACAGCCTACTATCTAACAACTGCAAATTCTCCACATTCCGATATAACAGTGTTCTACAGATCTCAGTTTTACTACATAGACATCCACGTCAGTTAATCTCATTCAACAGACTGCAATATTCACCTGCTCATAGAATACCTAAAAAGAACCACAGGAGTTTTAGCCAAGTTGCCAAGTTCTAACTCCTTCACTTCAGTACTAGTAGTTTGGACAGTGTCAGACTCGCATGGCGGCATCTATTCTCCGTTTCTTGCCGCCCTGTGCCACGGATCCATTTTGCGCTTGATGGATGATGAGGGTTTCTTTTTGTTCTGCTTTCTCAACAGCTGACTGTATTTCCTCAGCTTCAAGCGTCTGATTCCACAGATCAGGGTCATCTGTGCCAGAAAGAAAACAGTAAGCAACCTTCATTGAGACTTGCTACTCTACAGTAAACAACCACTTCGCACCATTTTTATCCGCGTGACACTATGCTAGCACGGTACTTGCCATTATCGTGTGTCTGTCTGTCTGTCACAAGTCGGAGTTCTACTAAGACGGCTAAACCTCGGATCACGCAAACAACGCCATATGATAGCCCATGGACTCTAGTTTGCTGATGCCACAAACCTCGGCGAAATTCCAGCGGGTCGCCCCCAAAGGGGCGCCAAATAGAGGTGGGGTAGGTTCAAATCAGCAATTTTCGACCAATATCTGGCTATATCTCAGAAACGGTGAAAAATAGACACATTGTTACTATAAATAGGAACTTGTATGCGCTCTGTCAAATGGCACTATTTTCAGTGACTTTGGTTGACCTCTAACTAACCCAAACCACCCAATTTCCCACACTTTCTATCCCTTTTCATATCCTCGTACCATAGTGGATGAAGACAGCAATTTCAAATTTGATACATAGATTTAACATAGCAAGTCCTAGCCCAGTGATGACAAATCACCCCTGAAAGGGGTGTCGTCAGGTCACATGAACCATTTAAATATCTGTGGGCACCAACCATCTCTAGAATGACAAAAAATAGCGTGATCAAATTTTGCACACAGGTAGGCTATATCAAGTCCCAGCATATGGATAACAAATCACCCAGCAGCAGCAGCAACAGCAGCACATATACACATATATACATACATACCACGTACCACCACTACCACTACCACAGGATGCTGCCAAGCTAAACTGTCAAGTTATAATCATACACTCCATCATAATGGATTAACTGTGATGTGAACAGTATAGAAAACTATGTACAGAAAACAGACCAAAATTATCGGCTGGCAGAAGACGAGGAGTCTGCTTTTTCTGCTCCGACGTCGCCTGACCTTCTGTGCCACAATGACCAGCAGTAGTTGCATCAGTCGTTGGTCTACTCAGTTCATCACTGGATGATACTTGTCTGCCGGGAAGCAATGCGGACGGCTGAATGGTGGTGAACGGCACTGTTGTAGCTGTTCTTGGTGTGTCAATCGGAGTTGTTGCTATGCAGCTTGACCGGGTGGTTTGCGGAACTACTGCTACATGGAAAAACAAGACCTCAGTAAAAAGCAGTGTCATACACGTAACACACAAAGCATGTCAACTTCAATCATCGTTTCATACCACTTCAGTGCTGCAGCTTTCACCACATTTTCTTAACAGTATTAACCACACAAAACTAAACAGTTCATGCGTTGTTGAATACTTCAAGAAACAAACCAATTCAGTAATCACAACTAGAAACATCCCACGAAAATAATGAAAATAATTTTTCTTATTTTACAGTTCCTTGCAAGAACGAATACGCATCACACAAGCACGTGTTCAGGAGTGGGATTAATGTAGTTCAATCCCTCAAATAACTGTACCCAAACTACAACGTACCTCCTCAGTGTAAATTGTGAGAAGTAGGTCAGCCGAAATTCTACGTAAGACAGCCCAGACTATCTACATTATTAATTTGCCAAGTGCTGTAACGCTGGGCGGAGTTTATGATGGGGCAGAGCTCCACCCGTTGGGCAGCAGGCATGCAGCAGCAGCGGAGTAAGCTATTCACGTGGAAGGCAGGTTACATCATACTGTGCCCAGTTAGCTAGTGTAGGTGCAGGACATGAGTGTGTTTGAACTAAGAACTCTTAAGTGGCAGAAAGGAAGCAGAGCGTGACGGCACGATGCCTTGCAGTCTAGTTACACTGGGTACTGTAAACCTCTGCGTCTGTATCATCAACAGCAGACCTCATTCACAGTGACAGTGACAGGCCAGGAACTGTACTCTACAGACCAGATTGAGAAATATAACGTTAAGGATTAGTGACACTGAAGATTTAGAATCACATCTGATCAGGTAACTTTACACAGTAATACAAAAGTCACAATTCTCCAACAGCTACATGTATATGACTTAGAATGGTGAGTGAGTGTATCACTACCTACCAGATGGAGCGTTAGAGCATATGGCAGGTGAATTCTGGTTAACAGCAACATCAATTTTCTGTTTCAACTTCTCTTGAAATTCCAGCTGTTTGAGTCTTTGCTTCATGACTCGAAGCTCCTTACTATCTCTGCAATATAGCCGAGTACTTATCTGCATGCCTTTGGTAAGAAATGATTACTCCTAAGCAAGGCAGTGAACCACGGACTAGCCTGAAAGTTAAAAGCAAATGAAACACAACCTAACAACAAATAGGTTGCTATTTAAAACGTTTTGGCGGTTGGCGAATTGGGAGATTAACGAGTGGTTTTAACATGGGAATGAATTCGTTCTGTGCAGTTTTGGTGGATTAGCGAATTTGGTGGATTAACGGGGTGGAATAACGAGGGTAGACCTGTAGTAACATCTCAATCTCGCACCATTTCCGAGATACCACTACTGCCACTTATCCCAAAAGTTCTCTTCCAGATCAATTGGAGGAAAAACTGAGGGGGACCATCTAATCCAGGTTCATGTGGAAAAACAGCCAGGTAGATATTATTATTATTATTATTAAACTCCAACTAACTAACTATCTGAATGTATTCAATAACTCTGCCAGGTACGTATTATTTAACAGAGGTAGTATCTAAATGTATTCGATACCTCTGATCACTGCCACAGGCAGCACTGGCTGCTGACTGATGACTGGTTGACGGCTGATGCACATCATCAATCGTCACTGCACCACAGCTGGCACTTCGTTTCACCGGCAGAGACTGCGCATTGGAGTTCAGTTCCTTGGATGCTGGAGCAGTCGGCGTTGTCACCACACAGCCATTTAATATTGGACCGTCATTTGCTACAGACAGAATCCAACAAAACACTGAGCACACTAACACTGACAATGTATCTGCAAGCTGTCAACCAACTTTCTCTTGCGTCAGTGACACAAGGTCATTCTGTTCATCTCTGTCAGGTCACATGACTAGCAGGTGTGATGTTAAAGCAGCGGGAGATAATGTATAGATGCAGCATGTGCTGCTGCAAGTTTAGACAATGTCAACTTCATTAGGTTCACTCTTTGACAGAGTCGACCTAATAAAGCCGGTCTCAAATGTCCGTCCATGCTTCCGTACATCCATCCATCCACAAAACGTTTCTTCAATATCAATGAAATTTGGCATGTAGGTAGAGGTTGATGAGTGACGCACGACGGTATGCAGTATCACCCGATCCAATGTCAATGGCAAGGTCACGAGCCCATTCAAATTTGGAAATCCGGACATTTTCAAAAGCTATCTCCTCCGCCATTTACAATGTGAGCTGGCAACTGACCACGGATTCTTAAACTAGGGCATAATATCTAAATTTGATCAGGCCGGATGTTTCATATTCATCCTAGTTTTTGTCTCACGTGACTTTGAACTTGACACAAACGTTAGTTGCCAAGAGTCGACCGCCAGTCCTGCACGGGGCTTGTTTATTTTGTGACATATTTTCGGTTCAAGGACTCCGGTACTGGCGTCGGAGAGGAGCTGGTGTAACAGGAGAAACGCTCCTTCCATCAGGATTCCAGTGGTGAAAGAAGTAGAAAGGATAAGGCCAGTTAGAGTTAGTGCTTTATGTTACCTTCAGTGCTTTGACACTGATGGCAGGAAAAACGTCCAGCCTGTAAAATAGCCCTTCCAGTAATTCCCAGAGGTTCCCTTCTGGAACAGGTAAAGGAGGGAGACTCGAGGGGAAACCGGCGACTCAAGTTCGCCTGGAAAAATGGCCATCAAACTGAAGTACTTGGTAGCAGTTTCTGTTTAAAGACATGTTTGTGTTATAAAATTATAACATATAGAGATACAAAATTTAGTTTTAATAAATTCGTCATTGTACATTACTTCAGCTATATGCATATTTGCACCAATGCATGTTAACTGAGAACTGATGGTATTTCTCACTGAGAAATACCATCAGTGCTTCGACACTTTTTGTGTTGCATGGTGGCTCAGTGGTAGGGTGGTGGACTTGCGATTGATAGGCCGCGGGTTCGATTCCCGGCCGGTCGGCTTTCAAGTAACACAGGTCAACTCAGCCTTGCATCCCTCCGGGGTTGCTAAATGAGTACCTGCTTCGGCTGGGGGTAAAGGTGGGATTCTCACCTCTGTCGGGTGACAGGTAACACTGTGATCCCATATGGCATGTGAGTTTCCCATAGTGGAGAAGAACTAAGTTGATGCTAAACTGCTATACACTGTTTACTTTTTACTTTACTTCAATGGAAGGGCATATGTCTTGTTATGCTTCAATTATCTGCAAGGCTTCTTTTGAGGACGGAACACAAATCAACCTGGAGGAACCATAGCAAAGGTTTAGGAAACAAAATGACGACACTGATACCAGTAAACACATGTTTACTGTGCAAGTTCTGTCCAGCTGTCTATTAAATAATTGTGACTAAGATTAATTAGTTAATTAACAAGTACAATACCATGTTCGTCTTCCAACATTATACCAGTCAATTCAGAAAATTACTGAATCGAATCCTTCTACAGCCAAAAAATTGCCCTGGCCAAAAAGTAGTTTTAACACGAACGATGTAAATCATTTATTCTGTTAGACTTGACTGTAAGAACAGAGTCAACAGTACAAAAATAGTGACTATAAATGATTTAGTAGATAACAGCTGAAAAGATACATCCTGCCAATTGTATAGGTTAAAAGATATCAACAGTCGAACATTTTCAACTAAATACCACAATTTCTGACAACAAACTGTAAGAGTAATCTACTGACACAATATGACGTTAGCCTGAAAACTACAACAATCTTATTATCATTAGGCAAATATTACCAGCTGCACCACTGTTGGCTTTATTAGAAGCTGCTGCTGAACACGGACGTCTACGAGAGTGTCTGGCTCTGACAACATTCGCATCTTGCATCTCATGCTTCATGCTTGCAACATCATAAGATTCTGCAGACTGAAACAACACATAAAACCATAGTCAGCTGCTCAAGCAACATGAAGGCATAACACACATAACAACCCATAATGGCTAACCCAGTGTCCCCAATTCATTTACACTTAAATGATTAAGACATAAAAATATGCCGCATTAAACTTCACCACAGTAGCAAAGAGACAGATAAAGATTACACTCACAGGTTTGGGAGCTCGGCTAATACATCTCAGGTAGTTAATATCACCCAGGCAGTTGCCAAGAGCATTGCCAAAACTCCTACGAAATGATCAAACACAACAAATAACATCACTTTTGTTACGAACACACAGTAGAGTAGAACTGGCAACAACAAAATTCTAACATACAGGATAGCGCTAAAACAACCTAGGAAATTCAGCACTCTAAGTTCACTATACTCTTGTCCATAATTTTGCAAGATGCTCATTATTTTTCAAGCAGTTTCACTGTGAAACTCAGCCGTAATTATGTAATAAAGTCATTACGAAAGCTCCTAGCAAGTGCAACACTACATTAAGTTGAGAAGTACCTGAAACTTTTCTGACTCAGAGTGACCAATCGCCCAGTTTTTTGTGCCACCCCATATAGCTAATTGGTCAAATCAGGCAATTGACTACAATTTCTCGGTAAAATATTTGACAACAAAAATTCAAATTGTTGTGCTTAAATGAATGTTAACTTTAAAGTTGTTTGAATAGACGGTTTATGATGTACTTCAAGAGATGACCACTGTGATAATTGTGACATGATATAATAAAATTTTATGTTCTATATATCATACAAATTTCATCCGAGTGCTTTAATAAGTTTAGAAAATCAAAAAATATACACCTGCTGCATTTTGTTATTTTTTTTTCCAATCAGTTACTTGTTTTTACTGCTAAATTATGCTAAGTAATTAGAGTTAAATCTACCAGTGACAGCAAATAAAAATAATGAAAACTCAAACAAATACAAATCAATTATAACTGACTTCAGTGCTCTTTTAAGTCCATCAGTTACGGCTTCTTTTCTTGCCTTTTCTATAGACAATGCTTTAGACTTCATGCCTTCACTTACACCATACCCAATATCTTCATGGTATACGCCATCCTATCAGACAATTTTACATAGAATAACCACTTCCTGGACAAACCAAATATCCCAAGCGTTCGAGATATTCCAGAATAGTAGTCAGTCACCATGTTATGTTACTCAAGCAGCATTACACTTCCAACTATCACTAGTCCCACTACATTTTACATCATAAGCCATCTGCAACAATTTGCAATAAAGCAACAGAGTCCAAAAACGAAAAACAACAAGCTTAGCTATAGCAAACAGCTCACAGGGGCAATACAAAAGGGCCACTATGATAAATAAAAACAAGCATGTCACTGGCCATCTCTAAAGTCTGATTTTTCCGTTTCACGGACATTCTCCCACAGTTATGACGTGCTGACCTTATGCGCTGAGAGTTGATTGAGCACCATATGGACTTGAAACTGGGACAAAGATTCACTGCAGGTCATTGGAAATGTTACTACTAAGTACAGCAGATATGACATCTTACTTATCATCGGCATGAACCAATCTCTACGTCATATGTTTTATCATACAGCTTAGTCATTACTAACAAGTGAGGCATAAAAAATTTAAACGTCATTCAAGGTCATCAATTATGATGGCTGTGTTAGCCACAGCAGAACAACAAAATCTTTAACAGTAACTGTGGCAGCAAGTGACGTTGTTTTCCATATATCTGACATTTAAAAATAGCATTAAGTTTGAAAGCAGGATTATGGATCACTCCAGCTATTTGGAAATTTACCATCACTGAGGATGACAGATACTGCATCATAACAGTAGTCTGTAATAACTCTGTCTCTATCTTGTTCAAATTGACAAATTTTTGAAAAATCACAACTTTTTCATACTCCCATGTAATGTTAAGACTACAGGGATTCCTTAAAGACATCCATTCTATATCTGATGTGAAAAAACATGTCATAAATATGACTTGACTGAAATAGCCAGCATACAACAGATAAACAGTCAGATAGAAATGGAAAGAAAGCCATTAAAAATATCATGCTCAACATTGCTCTGCGACATTGCCACACGATAAAAATCTGATTAAAAATAAACCCATGAAACACCATAATTTCGGCATTCTTAACTCAAACACAAAGCAATACATCGTATCAGTTAACTTACTTTTAACTGAACTCGTATGAATGCACACACTCCGACGTAGTATTTGCCATTGAATAAATCCACAAAATCTACAGCCAAACAAACTAATTATCAAGTGTCCACTAGTTTGGGTCTGCTAAAAAAATGAAAAAAGTACAAGGTAACTAAAACAATGCTTTACAATGCAAAAAACAAATGCACTCTGTTCCTTTTGTGTTTCTACGTGGTTACTATGGCTGTACATGGAATGATGGTGTAATTAGCACTGGACTCAGGATAAGAAACCACAGAAAGTTGACAAAATGAACACCACAAAATAGCCACCACTAGTTCACACAAAAACTACATAAGATACAAAAATAAACATACGGAAATACCTTTATCATTATATATACTACAACTGATCTCAAAAAAACAAAACACTTAACTTTTCGATTTGACCATAATTCTGGCAAATATAGACAGTCATGATTCTTTCAGTTGGATTCTCAAAAATGTTTGTACATATACGTTTTCAAATTCACCTTAGCTGTGTTTCTTTTTAACTTTTACCAAGTAAAAATTAATTAAAAATTAGCCCCCTACGAGACTGACAGTCGACTCCTATTTACTGCCAACTTCGAAGTCACGTGACACAAAAACTAGGACAAAAATCCGGCCCCGATAAGCTTTAGGTATTGTGCTATAATGTAAAAATCCGTAATCATTTGCCAGCCCCCATTATAAATGGGGGAGAAGATAGCGTCTGAAAATGGTCGAAGTTTTGACTTTCGGGAGCTCATGACCTTGACCTTGGATCGGGTCATACTGCATACCGTCATGCATCACTCGTCGACCTCTACCTACATACCAAATTTCATTGAAATCGAAGAAAGTTTTGTGGACGGACAGATGGACGTACGTACAGAGACATTTGAGACCGTCTTTATTAGGTCGACTCGGAGGAATCAACTTAAAAAATGCTACAGATTTCAGTGGTATCTTGCATGTGAAACCTCAGAATTCACCTTGTCAAAACATTCACTGCATTAATCGTGTTAACAGCCAAATATAATTTCATAATAAAATAATATTTCTGTGAAATGTAATGTACAAACATAGGAAACACTTAACATGTGCATTCAAATCCAGTCATTCAAATTCAGCAGAAATATCTGCCAGAGCAAGATTTGGATGGATTTGCAACAATTAGCCAATTTTGGATTTCCAGTGCCATAGTCAATATCAACAACATCATATTATAATATAGTTCTAGAACTTTATATTAAATCACACTTATGCGATAAAAGAACATACCAACATTTTGGTGAGTAATAGAATGAGACCAGCCATTGAAACCAAATGTTTCGTTGGCAAGATTCACCAATCGCCAACCTTCAATATATGCCAGCTGCAACACAGCAACAGCCACATGGAATGATGCAAAATCTTAACAGAAAGTAAGTAAACAGCATCGGTTGTTATGTTCTGGAAATCATCCTCATATTACTCATATTACACATGGAAATATGGTGCATTCGTTTCTGCAGTTCAGCTATGGACAAATACATTTGCAATTCACCACCAAAAATCATCATTTCTGTACAACAGAGACCTTTTGACCGCCTGCACCAACTCGCTGACTGATGAACGACGGTCCAAGGTGTTGTCGGAGTGCAGACTGAATGGCATCGTGTTCTTCTGCAGTAAAATCTACCTGCCACAAGTCGACAATGAACAAGTACAATCTCCAGGATTTTTTATAAACTAGAAAAATGTGCAGTCATATCGACATGAGATCAGAGTACTGAGAGGGGTAGTGTACAAAGAGAAAAAGTAGAGGGCAGAGAACAGAGCCTTGGGGAAGACCACATAAGGAAGTATGCAAGGAAGAGAGGTTGTTATCACATTTATATAAAAAGAGCGAGATGTTAAGTAAGACTTGAACCAGCATAGAACAAAGCCATAAATACCGAACCAAGATGAGAGGTGACTGATGAAGATGTTCTGGCCAACGGTAAGATTACACTTCCGGTCCACCCTAGAAACGTATTTCAATCAACATAGATGCCAAAGAAACATTTGTTTGGATCAACAACCGGTCATAATAGTGTGCGGAAAGTGTGGCCAGCAAGTGGGCCAGAGTGTTGCATTGCATTGATTAATTACATTAAGAATAATATTATATACACACCCTTGTGTACAATCCAACAGATTTATTATATACACAACGTTGTGCAAATGCAACTAATATCTTATATACACAACACTTTATACTAAAAATTCATAACTCTAAAATTTCGTCTTTCTGTTATGCCCACAAAAGACCTGGCCCCCTTTTCTTATATATCCCCACAAAAAACCCCTCTTTTCAACGATAAAGTATGACCTTACTATCGAATTCTTGTCAGCAAACAGGTAAAAAGTCAGAAAACGGAAAAAAACGGGCCCACCCACAAACCCTGCTACCGCGCCTCCGCAAAAATTTCTTTTATTATTGCGATACAACCTTTTCATTGGGGTCGACAAAATGCGCGTAAAAAATATCAACGTTACTGTGTCGGATAGGGTTAGTGCTATGGTTAGGGTCAGTTTAGTTTTACTTTTTTGCATTACTATGTCGGTTAGGGTTAGTGTTACGGTTAGGGTCAGTTTAGTTTTATTTGTTTTGTTAGCAGTAACACTTTTGGTGCGTCGAGTGTCGCCATCTGCCGATGTTGTGTATATAAGATATTAGTTGCTTTGCACAACGTTGTGTATATAATAAATCTGTTGCATTTTACACAAGGTTGTGTATATAATATCGGGGTTACATTAAACATTACATTGACTGCATTACGTACGTTGCATGCGTCGCGTTAATTTTTTTGCAAGCACTTTGCGTTACGTATGTTACATGGGTTGCGTTTGGCTGGAAACCGCCCCTTACGTCGAATGAAGTTGGCACCTTCATTCGACATAAGGGGCGGTTTCCAGCCAAACGCAATCCATGTAACATACGTAACGCAAAGTGCTTGCAAAAAAATTAACGCGACACATGCAACGTACGTAATGCAGTCAATGTAATGTTTAATGTAATTAATCAATGCAATGCAACACGCTGGCCCACTCGCTGGCCACACTTTCCGCACACTATTATGACCGGTTGTTGATCCACACAAACGTTTCTTTGGCATCTATGTTGATTGAAATACGATTCTAGGGTGGACCGGAAGTGTAATCTTACAGTTATAAAACAAAACAAAACAAAAAAATGACGGTGCTGTAGCCTCAAAGCTGCGGAACCGTCTTGACGGTTCCGTAGCCAGTAGTAGAGTCGTCAAAAGTAATATTTGACAAAACCCGGGCAAAATTCCCCACAAAAGTTTTTTGTTTTCTTTAGACATATAAGGTCTAGCTGTATATGTTGTGAGAGTTACACCGCTATCTTTTACTGGGAAAAGATGTTATTCGTGGTCAAAGTTGTCGTCCTTTCTGCTGAGTGATAATATGGTAACCCACTGGCTAAAATGCCGTCCAGACGGCACCATAACTCCGAGTATAGAGAGTGCCGTCCAGTTTTTAGCTATGGTAACTGTAAATGATATGGTTAGGATTAGGGTTAAGGGTCATTGTCAGTGTTTAGGGTTAGTAGTAGCCGATGTACGTATAGGCGTTAAGCTTCCAGTTCAGAAAGACTGAAGCTATTCCTACAGCCGGCCGTATGAATAGATATACGACAGAGGACAACAAACGGCCGGCCGTGTGAATAGCTAATTTAAGGACTGACCAAAGGGCCGGCCATACTATATTTTGCTGACGGTCACGAGATGGCGACATTTGACGCACCAAAACTGTTAGTGCTAACAAATCAAACTAAACTTACCCTAACCGTAACACTAACCCTAACCGGCACACTAACGGTGATATTTTTACACGCATTTCGTCGACACCGATAGTAAGTGCATACTTTATCATTGAAAGGAGGGTTTTTTTGTGGGGATATATAAGAAAAAGGGGCTAAGTCTTTTGAGGGCATAACAGAAAGAAAGAAAGACGGCATGCGCATGGTCTATATAATTGTCGTAATTATTTTCAACTGGCCGTGTGAATAGATATATGACAAAGAAAAACAAACGGCCGGCCGTGTAAATAGACACTCTCGTTCAGAAATGAATGTAGCTGTACTAGTTTGGCTAGGTTAGTAGGGTTAAGGTTTAACCAGAGTCAGTATTATGGTTTAGGACTGAAAGTACAACAACTATATTTGTCTTTATTAGGTGGTGCCACGTGCCGCCATATATGCCATAATTTAAGGTTAAGTTTAGTTAAGGTTGCTGTTGTCGTGTGTCCATCTGTCACACACCGGTATTGTATCGAAATGGCTAAACCACATCTTGATCATTTTGTATCACCTGTCATATCTATGTGGTGAGTAGGGATAAAAAAAGGTAAAAGCTTCCCATACTCGTTACTGAGCGTTGGGTCCGGAGCTGATCCCGGTGTACAGGCAGTCAGCCTGCAAGTGACTATAAGTCATCCACCCGGCGGTAGGCTGCCATTAATTTCTGCCAGGCCTGCGGTTACCTTCGTAGCCTTAGAGCGTAGCCGCCCTTAGGCCGGTACCAAGTTATACTGCTTGGTGACAGATGCACATAGGTGTGAACAACTTGCCTACGGTCGTTACGCAGCTTTGCTCCAAGCAGGAATTGAACCCACAGGCCACGACCTGTTGATCGCAAGTCCAACGCTCTACCAGTTGCGCCACCGTGCCACGTATAAGGTGGGTAAGGATAGAGACTTCAAATTTGGTAGATAGGCTGATCATAGCAAGTGCTAGCCCACGAATGGCAAACCATCCATGAAAGAGGCATGGTGATTTTAACCATGTAATTGTCGGTGGACACCAACCATATCTCTGGAACAGTCGTCAAATTTTGTCCACACCCCACAGGTAGGCTGTGTCATGTCCCAGCTTAAGAATGACAAATCACCCTTAAAGGTGCGTGGTCTGGGTCACGAGACCCACTTTAAATTTTGAGGGCCCCAATGATATATCTGGAATGTTTTGTTGCCCCAGTTATACCTTTCGAATTGGTACAGCTAGGCACAAACACTTCAAATTTATTGTGCTGATTGAGGTACAGGAGTACTCGTGCATGCATAATATATTTTCCCCATAAGGGATGTTTTCAGAGTTAGATTTTGGGAAATAAAAATGATAATATATCGATAATGTAACAAGTCAGAGACATAGCTGCAATAGAAGACTAACAGGAAACATGGGTGGCGCTAGAGGGGGCATGGGGCAACTGCCCCTGTGTCCTTGCCTTTTCCCCACCAGGCAAAATGTTGATGCTTAGTGTCACGTGCCTGCGACTGAGTGATGTCAGCATTATCTGCCGTGCTACATATTTACAGTTTCCAATCCAGGCCTTTTTTTCTTCCATGTCGGTCAGTCTTGTGGCACAGCGGAGTAGTTGGTTTACCCAATATAGGACATCAAACATTGTCAAAAATTTCAGTACACAGGTTTTTCGTATGGAGCTTACAGCCCAAGGGAATGATTTTTAAAAATCGATTTTAACGGTAACAATGGAAACTAGACATCCCATAGAGGGATCATTTGGTAGTGAATTTTGGGCGATTTGTAATCATTGCCTAATTATGGCGGCCTGAACGCATGAACACCTCCAAATTGCCCCACAGAGTGAATCCAATATTTGGCTGAAGACTACCTTAGAGCCGAATAGTAAAGATGCTGCTCGGTGTTGGGTACCGATGTTGTTACCGATGCTTCTTCAGTGCCTTGTCTCTAATGAGATAAAGCAGATAGTGATTGGTCATAGTCTATTGCAAGCAATGAAGCCAAAATCAGTTATTTCCCCACTTTTACTGGGTATTGCACTCTCATTTCTTCCTTACTGACACAGGCTAAGCTTCTGAACGTCGACACCCATGCATTACATTCGATCGGCCACTGTGGCTAGCCTTAAAGCAGTCTAAATCAATTCTGAGAGGCTTAATGTGATATGCAGATTACTCTTAATGTTATCTAGTTGTGGATTTGTGCCAAAAGTTGGCCACCAAGATCCCTGCGTTGCTTAGCAACGAGCGACTGTTGCTTAGCAACGTAAGAAAATCACCAAATTATGGCCTGATAAATGATCTATGTCACCTGTACAGCAAACGTCTTGGCCAATTTCAGTGAAATTTTGTAGAATGGACTGTCTTATAGGTTAGTTGAATACTTGTGAAAATTGTGTCCCTATGTCCCCTGGTTGCCTAGCAACGGGCTAAAAAAGACGAAAGTCCTGGATTTAGCATACTTCAGTTCATTTTACTGTTATAACTTTTTTTCCCGAAGGTGTAATCGGGTGTAACTTTCACATAACATACAGCAGACAGTGGCTAACCAAAATATACCACAATTAGCTTGTCCCGAATTTTGCCCGGGTTTTTCTGGTAACAGCTCGCCTACAGTGCGAATTAAAATAATTAAATACAATTAATAACCTGCCCAAATAATGTAGGTGTTGAGAGATGTTTCTGTTGTTTCTCTTGATTCATTGCCTATTGTGGTAAAATAGATAAACTAAATACCGGTAATAAAATGACTCATAAAACCTAAAACTAACATCAAAATCACCGCCACAACATAAACAATCCGCCTACCAAGAAATTGAAATGATAACAATTAAATAAGCAACTAGAAATCGTAAGCATAGCCGACTCGCTGCGAAACCAAAGATGATAATAATAGTGCCTCCGTGTAGAAACTACCAACGAAATATAGGAGCATCTTGAAACAGCGCTTATTGTAATTAACTGTCGAAACTGTTGTTGCCGTATTGGTCATTTTATTGTTTTTAAGGACAAACGAAAATACCGGGTACATTCCGGTCTGCCTAAACATCGAAACCCACGAAGGCCACGAAATCCACTCGAAAGCGACGTTGGCTAAATATCGAAATCCACGAAATCCACAAAACTGTACGAAATCCACATTGGCAAGGCAGTCAACAAACCAACAGGCAACTGTTATAGTATTGACAATGTGTATTTAATAAACTTGTTAGTAAAATACACCGTGTCCCAAAAAAGGAAGACACCAAACTCATGGCCGTAACTGTCATTTCTTAACAGATTTTCAAAATTCTTTCACTGACATACTCAGTGGTAAATTTGCAGCACAGTGATAATTAAAGATCCCTCCACACCTTAAACGTGTCGCTACACTACCTTGGGAAAGTTAAAAGTTCAAATTTACCTCTAATTATGGAGGTAAGCCTTAGATCCGGATATATGGCCACCAAATAGTCCCGACCTCAATCCAGTGGACTACAAGATATGGGGCGTCGTCCAGGAGCGAGTCTACCAGTCACGGGTGCACAGTATCGACGAACTGCAGCAGCGTTTGCTTCATGTTTGGCATTGCATCGACCAAAGCATCATTGACAGCGCAGTTGATAAATAGCGTCTGCGTCTTCGTGCTTGTGTGCAAACAAGGGTGGATACTACGAGCACTTGTTGTGACATTATCAGTATGCCTATCTGTACAACTATGTGACATGAAACGTTTTATGTTGTATTAAATATGATATGATTTCTAAGGCTTACCTCCGTAATTAGAGGTACATTTGAACTTTTAACTTTCCCAAGGTAAGTAAGTAAGTAAGTAAGTAAGCAAGTAAACAGTCATTTCAACACGCACAGTTAACGCAAACGTCATATTGGCGCGCGTGGTGAAAAAGTCCAAAGTCCTACATCCACGAAAATAAAACTGTCTTCAACTGCCGCTTGAAGACGCCGAGAGTCAAGTCCGGGTGTCGAAGTGCCGTCGGTAGACCGTAGAGAGTTCCAAGATGCTGGGCCAAACGAGTAGAAGGCGCGCGGACCCAGTGTTGATGTAGATGTTCTGGGCACCAGCAAGTGTCCTTCGTCGGCGGAGCGGAGCTGAGATCGTCCAGGGACAGCGGCAAGTGGAATGCAGCATCGTGAGAGGTATTGAGGTGCCAGAC
>Ga0209780_1001315_pt1 | contig 16076 bp, 10 predicted proteins | sample WorMetexBAHAMAS2_FD_187384 | JGI IMG/M metagenome (GOLD analysis project Ga0209780, IMG submission 187384) | Marine gutless worms symbiont microbial communities from Max Planck institute for Marine Microbiology, Germany - Inanidrilus exumae... | ecosystem: Host-associated > Annelida > Digestive...
GGATTGTGACATGTAAAAGTTTTGCACTACCCGCAAGCTCAAGTGACAGTCTATAAAGGTGGATAATACTGCCACTTGTCACTCAGTAATTGGGCGGATTTGGGCCATTTCTCTTACCATGGTTTTCTGATGTAATATGGTGAACTGTGACATGAACGACATTTTGTCAGCTTTGGAATCACTGCCAATGGCATACTCGGAAGTCACAAAGCTTGTCCGGATTGCAATGACAGTACCAGTTACAACTGCCGGCAATGAACGCTTTTGCTCTGTGCTCAAAAGAGTGAAGACATAGCTGCATAGTGCTACAAGTGACAAACGACTCAGCCATCTGGTGTTGATTGTTGATGTCTGTGGAATGCTCGTTGGTGAAGTTGCTCGCACTGGACGATTTAGTGGATGACTTTACAAAACTGCGAATGTATCGCTGTCCGCTGGTGAAGTGACAACACAGACAGACTTAGCTTACTGTAGGCCTACTGTTGCTAACACGCCTAGAGATAAACGTATGCTGTGACTTTTTTCGGTTCAGGCATAGCGTGTCACTCACTTTTGTTTTGTTTTGAAGACAGCTGACATACCGAATATACTAATTTTAGTGCAGTCGTTAACCATTACAGTAACGGTAACTATTTGCAATGTTTTTTTCTGATGATAAAGTAATAGCGCTGCAATTCGATACGGACGTTTTTGGCATATCACACATCACCGTAACAGGGACTCAAGAGCCTCAGAGAGGTAGCCCAGTAGTAGAGTAGGAAATGTTAGACCCCTAATGGTTGGCTCAAATGACGCCACTGCCTGCTTGTGCTTGGAGCAGTCCCCCCAGTCCCTTCACTTTCTGTTGTCCGACCAGTGTTTTCATCATAGTAGTGGAGTAATGTTATTCAGTAATATGCTGTCATCATAGAATTGGCAGGTCATGTGAAAAGCATGGTGACTTTTAATGTGTTTTGTCGCTGGTGCATACGTACACCATAACATGACGGATGTTGATGTGGTGTTCTGTAGAGCAAATGTAGTTACGTGTTTAAGTGAGCACGTTCGCAATGACACGCTGATGGACAAGCCGCAGCGCATTCCTAAGCAGTGCCGCAAACAACTGAAGTTCGAACTTTTACAGAGGGTCGGTCAAAATTTTTCTTCCGGCTTTTGTCATACATTTAAATCTCTTGAATATATCGGTGTAACTTACTAACAGTAACTTCAGTGTACCATTCAGTTTGATGGTCTGTTTTACATGCAATCTGCTGATCATAATTTTCGCTGTCATTTTACACCAAATCATGTTTTGTTTTTTAGTTGCTGAAGTAACATGACACCACCTTACGTATCATATAATCGCATTATAACAGCATTTCTTCAGTTGAACATGAGTTCTGGCGCTGGTTGTTGCAGCTAGGCACCATCGAATATCAGCTGTATGAACATTTGTCACGATTTACATTGGTTGACGGTTAATCACCGCATCACCTTCTAACACGAATCTTATGGCCAGGCCATATGGCATCATAAGCAACTTTTCAACACGGATCTTTTCTGTTTCTGCACCATCTACCTGGAACTCTCTGCTTGAACAGGTTCGCCGTATCGACAAATTATCAACCTTCAAACGTCAACTAAAATTTCATCTATTCCAGTCTACTTTTCCATCTAATCACCCTGTGCCAGCGCCTATTGTGCTGTGCACTAGATTAAGCTAGGCTAGCATCTCGTCAGCTTTTGAGCATATGTTAATCTACCGTATCATATCTTATCATAAACTATCGGTAATGGCAGTCACGCACGCTACCATTAGTCACTGAAGATATCAGTGTGTGTGGTCTCTCTGTTTGTGTGCGTCAGGGTGAAAACATCAAGTTAGACCCAGAGTTACATGAGGCTTGCAGTGATGATATCAGTAAACACTGTGCTGGTGTCAAAGCAGGCAAAGCCGCTGTAAGTACTGCACTTTTCACACGGCAGATGCTGAAATGTTCTGGTGATATAGATGACAGTGCATCATTACTGACCGTTTTGTGGTCCAAGCAGAGCAGTCGGTCAGTACGTGTGTGTCTGTCTGGACAATAACTTCCAAACGAAATGACCGTTGACCTAGTTATTTAGTTCACCTCGATGCTATCTAGGTCATTGAGCTCCGTGGTCAAGGTCATGGGCTGAAGTTCAAGGTCATAGGGGGAATTCTACAGGAGGAAAGACATTTTCAGCTATGGGTGTGCATTATGAGACGACAGTCATATGGTGAGCTGAGTGGCAGGTGTGAATTGGAAACTGTAAATAAATAATAAGTAGTCGGTGTAAGGGCTGTGATGCAAGTGAAGTAAAGTAAACAGTGTATAGCAGTTCAGCATCAACTTAGCTTTTTACCGCTATGAGAAACTCACATGCCATATGTGATCACACAGTGTTACCTACCACCCAACAGAGGTGAGAATCCCGCCTTTACCCCCAGCCGAAACAGGTACTCGATTTAGCGACCCTGGAGGGATGCAAGGCTGAGTTGACCTATGTTACGTGAAAGCGGACCGGCTATTGCAAGTCCAACGCCCTACCGCTGAGCCACCATGCAACAAGTGACAGAATGTGATTTTATATACTGTTGTCTGAATTGCCTAAAATGTGGCGACTTCAATTTCATCTGCATTGCCTGAATCATCATCATTGTCATTATCATCATCGTGATAATGCCAAGATAAACATGGTGTAAATGTTGAAACATTTCAAGACCATGAAGGAACAAAATGGTAAACATTGTGGTTGCTACACAACTAGTCAGGTGTGCAGGACCAAAGAAACAGGTAGGCAGAATATCTCGTCGTAGGGTAATTAAACGTTGACAAACCATGATGATACGTTGTCGTATGAATTTAGATAATTTGATTATTTTAGACGTTTTGTATGTTTTACTGTCAAATGGTAACATTGTTGTTTATGCATGTCGTATGTGTGAGGGGCTTGTTGTACATGAGGGAGAAACCTGATGAAATGTCTTTATTGAGAAGTGGTATGATGAATGTTGTGTAGGTGATTGAATGCCTTCGCAAGAACCCAGAAGTGCTCTCCAGCAAATGTCATGCAATGATGTTTAAGCGAGAGGTGAGACTGATTATGTTTAGGCTGTTCTGTTCATCCAGTCATATGTTGTTACCAGGAACAATTTTGATAAAACTGACAGGATATATTCACCAGCCCCTACTGATGATCTGGTTAGATGTTGGAGGTCAAAGGTCAAGGTCACACCTTGGTTCAAATATGTGGTGGCAAAGGCACACCACATCAATGCTGAGGTGTCAAAGTCATTTTCTAGTTTAGTTAGTTTGGTTTTCTTAAATAAATTATTTTCATGTGATGTGTAATTCATTTGCAGCAAGAGGAGGCGGCTAATCCCAACATTGATTATATGCTCATCTCCAAATGCAAAGCCATGATAAAGGTACGTGTACGTCATTCTTTTTCTGTCTTGCTGTTGCCATTTTTTTTCATTACGTAAATAGAGAATTTGCTTTTTCATTTGATGCTCATTTTTAGTAATGTATACTATATGCACATTGGTTGGTCGCGTGGCACAGTGGTTAGAACATTGGTCTTTGACCAGCGAACTTTCCTGTCCCATGCTTGACCTGCAGCTGATGGGTGACCACTTATGTGGGTAAGCTGTCCGCTATAGGTCAGCTAACTAGGCCAACTCAGCCTTTCGTCCTTCCGAGGTCGATAAATTGAGTAGTAAGCTATATCAGATGTGTGCCGCCTCGTTTGGTACGGGTGGTGCCATCTGGTGAATGCTTATGGAGTAAAGTCAGGATGGTCGTGTGGGTGGCAGATAAAAACTGTGTGATCCCGTTAACACGTGCCATTCTGTAGTGCTTTGTGAATGTTTAGGCCGTAAGAACGCGCTATATAAGTACCTCATACTGTACTTTTTTACTTTGTGCATGAAATTGGGAGCTAATGTGCAGTGAACGATAGAACGATGTATTTATTTTCATTTTTATGATTTGTATTTATACTCATACATAAGTCAGGAGTACAAAAAAGACTCATAAAGCGCGACGTGATGGGTGCGTAAATAAGCTTGCGTTGATTTGTTGAGTACTGTTACAGTGTATTATCTCGCAAGCGTACAATACATCACTGTCTGTTGTGATTGTGTATTGGATTAAATGATCTACAGTGATTGAGGTAGATGGAATTGTTTTCTTTTCTGTCGGTTGGGTGGACAGGAAGTGCATTTGCCCGGCAAAAAACCAATGCCATGTATTCCCAACGGTTCTCTTGTGGTAACAGTGGAGGAAGAAAAGAAAACCAAGGTGGTTAGTTCAGGTTCACTTGAGGCTGGTTGTTTAAGCAGCGATATGGTGGTAATGTGTGTGGAGATAGATAGCTGGCATTAGACAAAGTGGACGTCTGAGAAAGACATGGCAGTTTGGCATTAAAGATGCTATATGATGAAAACTTGGTCAGTGCCTATATCATGCACACAAACAGAGCTGGAAATCACAGGACAATCGGCTAATCCAGATTCACCTGGAAACGGCCATATAATTGTATGCGTGAGTTTGTATTGGCAGAAATACTGTGTGGACGACATGGATACTCCGGAGTCGATATTTACATGTCTTCGGAGGAACAAGGAGGAGGAGAACTTTGATCGCAGATGCCTGAAGATGGTCATATTACGCGAAGAACTTCACGCCCAAGGTTTGTTGATGATTGAGATGTTAGCTGTGTATTGTGGTCAAGATGATACTTGTTGCCAGATTGGATAGTTGTTGACCGCTGATCTTAGCAGTGCCGTCAGCATGGTAGACTAGACCAGTGAGTTCCAGTTTATGCACACATTGACAGACAGACGGCCGGACTGCGTAGTGGTTGGTTCGTATAGTAAAAGATGATGGGTGCCACACTACTAGTGGCAGTGCCTAAAATAACGTGTTTTGGAGCACAAAATATGTAGTAGGAATTTCAAAATGTGCAGTACGATTTTCTGAAAATACATCATCTGTGCAGTAGGATTTTTGGTTAAATATGCACTCATAATAGATATAAATAATGTCAAAAGGTAATAATATGATATTAATACAATCCCACAATATGGACACAGTGAGAAAAGGAGCGTTGAAAACTGCATGTTCATTGACAGTAATGTTTCAGCTTCAGGAGGACTTAGTCCCCCAGCCCCCCTACTGGGGCTCTGCCCTTGGACAGTGCTGGGAACTTCTGTCCCCTGGACCCCTTTTTTATAGTCATTGTGTGCAGTAGGATATTCTAGCTATTTTAGACCCTGTACTAAATGAAGCGTAGGCGGGTGCTTTTCTGCCTTTTATAGGCCTCGAGCCAACTGGTAGTTAGGCTATTTGAGTCTATAATGCATGGCCAGTGTTATGCCAAACCTGCGGTTATCTTCCCAACTGCAGAGCATTACCACCCATCAGCCGGTATCAGATCATACTGCTTGGTGACAGGGATGCAGAGAACTGGTCCAAAGTTGATACACAGCTTTGTCCCGATCAGGAGTTGAACTCGACCAACCTCTTGTTTGGTGCGAAACACATTGTACTACGAAACAATCCAACAGTGCAAAGTGAGCCTTTTGTGATTGGAGACACGGTGGACGTGATCTGGAAAACAGATCGGTGATCATTTCTCGTTGCAGATGTGCGCCTGAATCCGTCGCTTGAGAGTCACTGTCGTGACGACATCAACAAGTGGTGTGGAGCCGAGTTTCGTCAGTTGTCGCTGGGCAAAGAAAGTGGAGGCAAAGTTTTGTTGTGTCTACGCAGACATTATGTCAGAAAGGTTCGACATTAACTTCATGTTGTGTTCTGCGTTTTGTCCGCAGATTCTATACTTCATACGGCGTGAATGTAGTTTAGATTTTGTTGCTAGAAAACATCGAACGAAGAAAAACGTAAAGTGTTAGTTAACAAGAGTGGCTGGCCAGTTTAAGTTGATGTGTGGGACAGTAATAATTCCTTTTCTGGTGTTACAGTTGCCTGTTGCATTGTGGAAATTTAGTTTGATGGACAGTAAATCTGTTACTGCTATGTGAGAATGGTGCATAGCAATATCCACTGTATAGGAATGTGTTCATATAATGTATTATGTTGCATTCTTTATTTTTTCACTATTTGTTATTATTCTAATGATTAAAATGGAGATACCATACCTTGAATGATGCGAATGTGAGTTTTCAATTCCTGTTTTCGGTTGCTTATTTTCTACTGAGAGTGGTTACTCTGCAGTAGACTTTTGTCTCTGATATAGCCATATTTGTGCTGAAGGGGGGCGTTAAACCTCAACTAACTGCAGTAGACTTCTTCCCATTGACTGTTTAACGTAAGTTATTGTATCATATCGTATGATATGTTCGTGTGTGTTTCAGAATCTGACTCCGTCATGTGAAGAACACATAAGAACAATAATTAAAGAATCTGCAGCGGACTACTTGCAGGATGCCGCACTAGCTCATGCATGTGCAAACGAGGTACTGAAAGGTTTTTTATCAAAAATATTTATATATAACTTGTAAAAAAATATCACAGTCGCGTTGGGGTTACTGGTATTCATTGACACATAATATATGGTCTGTACCGTTGAAGATGTCAGCGGACGTCATTGATAGGTACGATGGTTAGGTACCAGCCTAATTCACGATTTCACTACCGTGACATGTTCAGTTAGATTAGCCATCTTCCAATGGAAAAAACGTACAGAGGAAGTCAAGTGATCATTGCGAGAAACTAAAATTCTATGAATGCATGACTGAGTAGAGCATGAATTCAGACTACATATATTCATTTGTAACTGAAGTGGCAACTGACGAGTGATGATAAATTTGCTCTGTATTACAACTATAACGCATTTTGTCAGTTAACTCCTTGGAAAAGGGCCCTGTATGTCTCTGGGGCAGTAGTGTGCCTTTATTCATGTGTTGATTTTGGCGCTATATAAATTGTTTGTTTGTGTTGTTACTTAACTTCCTTCCTCACTTTCTTCCTTCCTTACTTTTTCTTCCTTATGCTTTCTTTTTTACTTATTTACTTCCTTACTGGTTACTTCCTGACTTATCTTTCTACTCCTTCCAGAAAAGACCCGTTCCATTTCCAGGCCTGAGGTTGTAGGAGGCGACCAGACCAATCGATTGGCTGGGAAGAACATTTCCGAAATGACCTATTTTGTGTCAGGTGGGACATAAAACCATACGTCAATGAATCAACCTTGGTAAAGGGCCGGTATGGCCTGAGAAATTTCCTTAAACATTTCAAAATCTACGTGAATTTTCTGTGTAGTTGAATGTAGATCACAGAATTGATGATGACACAAAATATATTGTAATTTGCCTGCTTTATCCAGTAACGTCATTGGTGCATGATCATATTTCTCCAAAAAGTTTATACTAGGCTGTAATCAGTTGTAATCGATTAACTAGCAATTAAATTTTTTAATCTTTACCAGACATAATATAAAGTGAGTCATCAGCGGTGACTCGCATTGGTCTAGGCTGGTGTTTAGTAATAATGTTTACGTTATCCACTTGTAGTGGCATGCTGATGATGTTATAGATTGCGGAGCATTGCAGTAGTCAAGCCGATGCGAGTATGAATGACGTTCGTGACAGAGGCCGCGTGGAGCAGTGCTTGAAGGATCACGTTACACAGAAGAAAATCACTGCCAAGTCCAACAATGAGTGCTTTTCGGTAATATTGGTACTATTGCCACCACTTCCGTTTCAGCAGCCACGGTTCACATAGGTTGTTTGTTGCCAAAGAGAACTTTTGAGGATTAGTTGTACAGGTTTTTGAGGGCCAAATGCCCTTCTTGTCACCCATCCATCCATGTCAAACATGCAGCAGAAAACTGTGGTAATGTGTGTTCAGATAATATTATAACAATTTACTACGCAGCAGAATCCTTAGAATGGGCGACACAGGTGGCCCGTAACATGCTACTAAATGCCAGTGCAGCCCAAAAATATGAAGTTAGCAATAAACAGCTTTCCCTAACAAGATTTTTGTTTGATAGTTCCCTGACATTTTTCTGAGAACTGTTAATTTTCCTGACATTGCAGGGTTTTTCAGACAAGTGGCCACTACGTAAAGAACACTCAACTGCATAAATATTATGCCATTTTACTAATATTAGTGAATTATGTACAGCTTGATAACACATTCAATAAACTGGAGAATGTATTAGCTTCCTTCTGTGATAGTAAACTATATGTACACCATTGTTACAGCAAATATCTCGCATCTTGGAAGAAAGTCGTTTTGATATCGAGTCTGATGCATCGCTGTCGCGGGCCTGCAGTCTTGAACTAAAAGATCACTGTGGAGACATTCCTAAGGGCGATGGTCAAAGTATGGCTTCCGTTTGTCATTGAACCAGTGTTAAATTGTTGTCAGTAATGGTAGCTAAACTGAACATGAGAAGATTTCATTAGTAGTATATGTGTATATAATGATGACAAAATTGATGTAGATGTTGAAATAGCTATTAATAGATAATAGAAGGCACTCAGATCATACACAGTTATTTTATGATCAAAATCGGATCTTGGAAGAAAGCCATTTTATATCGAATTGATTTGTTGCTGTTATGGTTATTCAAAATATCACTGCTGAGACATCTCTACAGGAGATGAGCAAAGTATGACTTTCCACTGCCCTAGAACAAGTGTTAAATTGTTCACAGTAGTGATAACTAAACTGAAAATGCGAAGATTTCATTAGTGATGTATTATAATTATAATGTTGACATGTAACCAGTTTTAATGGTTGTATATTGTGCCCTGCAACATAGTTCATCCTTCTAAGTGTCACGGTATCTGGTATTATTTGTGACAAATACTACGATTACTGTGCAAATATACTTAGTAACTTGCAAGCATAATGTTATGAATTATGAAAATTTAATGTTCAACGTATTTCCATGAATTACAGAATTTTTCTGTTATTAGTAATGACTCTTATCAAAGGTCTCAAGTGAGAATGCTCTTGTGTTTTGATGAATATTAATAAATTAGGCTGTAGAAGCTGAAATGCTTCACAGCTGCCAATCGTTCACCAGGAAAATGATCGTTACGACTACCTTACCGGACTAAGGGCCGGTTTTTCCACCACAAATTAATCTTCCATTAACGTTATTGGGAGATTAACTCCCATTAATTAATGGCAGGTAATCTCCCATTAACGTTAATGGGAGATTAATTTGCGGAGGAAAAATCGACCCTAAGACTCTGCTCAGGTCTTCTTGGCTCAACTGTTTTTGCTTTCAGTTCTTCATAATTTTTTTCAATTATAGTTCCTTGCAATAGATCGGCGTTTGAGCACATGTTAGCTATGTTGTAGTGTATCTTGTCCTATCATATGTGCTTGACTTTGTTATCTGCAGGGATGATGTGTCTGGTGGACATATACAAGAACAAGAAAGAGAAAATCGCCGAGGATTGTGGGAAGATGTTGGCCGAAAGAATCTCATTGTGGCAACTTATAGTTACAGTAAGAAAACTCTTTAGTTTGTTGTATTTGTTTGTTGTTGTATTTGAGTTACTTGATGTGACTAATTCTGCGGCAGTGTGCTAGGCTCTGGTCTTCATGTTCCATTCGGCTCTCTCTTTTGGCCTTATAAATCAGGTGAATGCTGCACGGTCAGGTTATTGTCATTTCCCCTTCTCAAACGTACTATATGTTTATGTTGAAGTCATTGTCAGTCATAAATTTATATAGAACGTAATCACAAAGCCTCTGATGCGCAGTCACTACACAAGTACACTGAGAAAAGATTTTGGATCATGCCAGAAATTGTGAAAGGAAAGTTTTGGATCGCAAAGACTGTCTGGTAGTGAGTACCACATTGTCCGACCAGCTACAGAGTGGGTCCGACAGCCAAACATCAAATACCGGTGACATGGTATGAACAGCAGCTGGCAGACTGCAGTATCAAAGGACTGAAGGTATCTGATTGTACCAGTGTATCACACTATTGGATGATCGATAATTCACAGTGGGAGGGTGAGAGTCGTGTTTGTGGACTTGTTTTGCAGTGATAATTCATGACTCTGTTGGTGTAAGGGTAAACCAGTGGAGTCGATCGGAGAATACATGGCGATCGTGTCTACGTCGCCGCGGAAGAATTACCTTGCGTCGGTCATGCTCGCCATCATCTGCATTATTTTCATCGTCGGCCTGATGTGCGGCCGCGTCACAAAACGTGTTCGACGAGAGCTAAAGAACAGATGAGAAAAGACACCGATCAGCAGCGGCCAGCAACGAGAACAACAACTTCATGGCTCACTGTCACATCGAATACAACTAATGTGCATCCTGCAAGCGGCTGTTGCTGTTGACTATATAAATTAATGTTCGGCTAGACTTAAAGACGAGACTTCTGGCTGTTGTGTGCATCTGGGGTTGGTCTACTTGTTTTCTGCTGTCAGTTTTGTGAACTTTACATCTGCGTCTGTAAGTGGACAAGTATTATCATCTACTGTTATTACTGTTATCAGCCACTTCATGGCTGTGAAGAGCAGTCAGTCAGCTGTGTGTTTGTGTGTGTGTGCTGTCTCTGTGTCTAAATGATCTTTGATGTAGATATATTTGGCATGTTGGTTCATCTTGACCCTGTCTAGGTCATTTTCGTAGCCAAGGTCAAAGTTCAAGGTCAAAGGATGAAAATATTACTTTTTGGCTAAAAGTGAAAGTAAAACTAAGAAATGCCGGCTGCCCGACGTGGAAGAAAAGCAGACCTGAATTTGAAACTGTAAATAAGTACGACCATCCAAGACGTGGTCGGTGTGACCTCATGCGAGAATGTTTCTAGCATTGTGTTGTTTGTGTAAACTTTAAACTGTTTCTGTTAATTTGCAGGACTCACGTTAATGCAATTGAGTCAGTATTCAGTTAACCCGTGTGGTGTGCCAGATATTAGTCATCGGCTCACCTCTAAAATTGTTAGTCATTATATATATTTTATTGCATTATTACAAGACTTTGAGGAATCTACTGTTTGCACACAAGTACTGCTATGTTGTATTGTAGTCATAGGTTAACATGTTTTGTGCTATTTTGAAGTTAATTTGTCATGTTTATTGTTTGTTATTTTGTTTGACATGCTGAGATGTGGTCGTGTGAAAACCTGTATAGTGTGTAAACAGAGTTGCCACTGGCCTGAAAAATTCCTGAAATTCAGCATTTGATTTTTTGTGGCCCTGAAAAGTCGTGAAGTTGTATAAGGGTGATGACAGAATTACAATGAGCTGTAAAGGCCTGAAAAAGTTAACGTGTGAGGTCACATATTTGAGATTCTGTTGCTGTTTGAATTGTTGTGACAGTCAGTTTTCAACTGAAGTATTGAAGTATTGGCGGTAAAACTATCAAATTATTTGTATCAGTGACAACTTTTAAAAACAGTTAAGTGTAATGAATTTTTAATTGAAAACCATAATGAAATCCTTAAATTCGTGTCTGTCGTGTGAGTGGCAACACTGTGTAATGTGAGGATTTATATCTGTTAATAGTGGTTGTCGTATTGTTGCTATTTCTGAGGTTTCTTTGCACGTGTGACTGTTAAATTGCTTGACGTATATCATACATGCATATATAATTAACGATGATCACACATTGGAGGTCACAGATAAGGAACTGGATTCTTCGGTCAAATGTTAGTTGCATGCATAATCAGGGGTCTGCAATAGAAGGCTGAAATTCTTAGGCCCGGCCCGTTGCCCACCGGAACTGGCTCATTCCATTTGGTCTAAAAATCTTCTGGCCGAGCCCATTTTAGGCCTACCTTAGACGAGGCCCAGCCCGCAATTCCGTTACAGTTATGGGAGGTGCATTGCAGAGGAATAGGGAGGGGGATACCACTGCATGCAACGTTTATAAAATATAATGTAGATCTGAATGATGGCTTATTATTTGCAATTATAGGCCTATTCTTTTACACTAATAGCATAAATTAGCACATATATGAGCCCTGTCTGTCAGTCACTGGGCCTGGTCCATTGTGATCAATGAAATAGTAGGCCCGGCCTGTGGCTGTGCAGACTTCTAGTCTGCAACTGCTGTACAAATCCAACCAAACAGATTTCTGCACGTGAGCATGCTGTTTATTATCCACACATGCCGATAGGCAAGGTGTAAATGTATTGGTTACTGTTTGTTTTTTGTTTGTACTGTTACAGATTTCTCCGGCGAGGATAAAGCTAGGGGCGTCAAATTTTGCACTGTGGTTCATGGGCTTCCTGGGCAGGGAATTTCCCTTTTTGGGGAACTTTCGGGGACATAGGATTGGCATGTGTGGATATACGGACAGCGTTCCCGTAGACGGACGTACTTGTTATCACAACAATCAGAATACAAACTGTTTGTAATGGAGCATGTGATGATAAGCTGCGAATTCCGACCAAAGCTCGTGAATCTCATCCAAGATCGTAGCGACCCCATTTACCTAGTAAATGTAGCCAGCAGAAGAAATATACATCATCATCATTCTTATCATCATTGTTTGATTTTGTGCTATTTTGTGATTTTATGACTGGATGTCTTTATTGTCATTGCAGTAGCTAAAGATTTCCGAATCATTCAAATTCTAGGATATTTGTACGATTTTCAGGATGGATTTCAAATTGTAGTAGACTTCCAGTATTTGCAGGAGTCGTAGACACCGTGATAATAACCTGGTTGGTAAACGTTTGGGATACATACATACACAAAATTGTCTTGTTGCTGGCCGTATATTTTCAAACAGATTCATGCATTTCTATCCCACCAGATACCTTGTTGACCTGCAGGTGCATACTGTACCAGAACGTTCGTGATCGTGAAATATACTGCATGTATGGTAGACAACGTGCCGCAGCTTCATCAAAACTTCAACGCATGTGAAATATGCAGTTATTACCCACGCCAATGGCAATTGTGGAGTAGGGGCATTTGTCTGTCTGTTTTTCTGCACAATATCTCAAAAACCTATGCGGGCAGCTAAGATCACCAAACTTGATACGGAAATGTTCCAACACGATTCCTGGAAAGCCATTTATTTTGGGGTCAAAGTGTCAAGGTCACGAGGTACAAAACAGTGCCGGCGGTGTTGTTAATGCTGGCGTCTACTTGTGGTTACAGTTGCTAGTTCTAGTCTATTACGATTTGCTACTGGTGTCTGTATGAACAATGTGGCTTTTCTATGTCTAGCTTCCTGTTCATAATCAGTAATGCTGTAATTATTTTTGCTACTGTTATAGTGCTATGCTGCACTTTTGTGATTACAGACACGTTATAATATTCAAAGGTTTAGTCGTGTTGTACATCTAGTCTGGGCGTACGTTATTTCAAAAGATGTATCATGTCTACGTAATGTACTTAAACGTGCAACGTTTTGTGAAGCCAGTGATTATCTGCTAGTGACTTTTCGTTAGTTTTTAAGTTGTTTCAATGAGATGGGTGTTTTGACATTTGCATTCGTTACTTGATACCATCATATTGTTGTAATGTTGCTGACGATGGTTTTTCAAAGTCCAAAACACTACAATGTAACTAACAAGAAACAAGAAATGAGCAAACTGAATCACTATTACTGATTTTCTGTCGCTGCGTTTCCAGTGTTAATTGTTAACTTCGTTTGCTGTAATCAGTTTGATCGGACTGAAATATGCTGAAAATCGGTCGTCATCCAGTTTAGTAATGTAGTATTGAGATCTGTGGTTGCAGTTGATCAATTAGCATCACGTATTCATCATTAAGTGACAGTGTGTTTTGATTCAGGTTGGTGTCATTATTCGTTTCAACTGGAGTGCCAATGTGTTTGTGTGTAATGTATGTGCATGACTTCAGTCATATATGAACTATCTTGCATCTGGTGTGTGACTACTCTGCTCTGCACCACTTAACAGCATCAGTTCACTGAACAGCCCTTATCGACAGCAATCAAGGCATTAATCATCACCGACACTTTAATGGTCCAGGTAGTCCACTGAATTGGGTGTGCGTCAGGGATGTAGTGTCGGTCTCGACCTCGAGACGTACCAACGTCTCGTCTTTGTCTCAACAGACCAGCGTCAGTGTGATAACCATTTATGATGTATCATGATGAGCCCACACGTCGTGAATATGGAAGTTAGACGATTGCACAGTGGTAAGGTGCCGTTTGTTTTAAACAAATACAACCAAGTACGTTCATTTTATCCGTGTATTTCTGAATTCTATGCATGAAATAAATGCGACAGAAGACTAAGTTGTCATTTATGTCCGGTTGCACTAAACTAATAGTGGCATCGTCATGACAACATGCGACTCAACAGCCAATACCAGTATTGTAAAGTGGGTCAGTTAAATTTAACTGAGCATGGCGCAACGAGACCGTGTTCCTGGTAATAACGCAGACGTCAGTGACTACTCAGCCCCACCGACACTTCGTAAGCAGCGTCAGCCAATTAATCAAGTGCAACATTTATTGTGCAATATAAGGTAACAATAACACAGTGATATACAGACATACTGAATAACATGCTCAGACGTTATAAAAATGACGAAAAAACTCAAAATTACTGTAAAACTGTTTCTGTATGTTGCTAACAGTAGACTTGGATGTTATAGATAGTAGTAATACTAAAATGGGGTCTATGCTACATGTTATTAACATTTATCTGTTAAACAATCTAGAAAACTTTGCTGCACATAATTTGACTAATTTAAAAATATGCTGACATGAATGCACTGGCAACATGTGCGAGTGATCACTGCCACCACATTGTTTTTCTGAAACCTTACAAAATTGTGGCATTGGCAGAAACTCTATAAAAACTGCAAAAAAATAAAGTTCTGCCACAATTACGGAACATACAAACGTATAACAGCCAGATTAAACAGACAAGGTGACATATCTAGACGGTCTTATTCCTGGCCTCTTAGAAATTATTAAATAAAAAATTAACACATTCATATTCACGGATGGTTGGTTAGCCTTTAACGGCACTGTCAACACAATTTAGGTTATTATCACACTTTTATGGTTATAATTAATCATAATTTATCATAGTTGAGTTATACTACTGACAGATGATGTCTGTAATTATTGTGCAAGATGGGTTGAGAGTTTATTGCTGTTAGTGTGAGAAAACAATTCACATGCAGACGTCAAGATTCATTTGACGAACTTGAGCAAACAACGACATCTAAATTTTAGAAGGTCGAGAGTGCTTGATGCCTTTCTAAAATTGATTGATTGATTGAGTAAAGGTTTTACGTCCCACTTGGCACAAAATATGTCACTTAGAGAGGTTCTTCCCAGCCAATCTATTGGCTAAGTACTGAAGAAAGTAACTAAACCCAACACAATAAAAGCAAGCAATACAAGAACAAAATGATCTAAGGTAACATGAAGAACACACAAAAGACAAAACACACAAAAAGAAATCTAATCCTAACCAACATGCATATCATTGTGCGCAACTGTCGTACACAACACAGCACAGCAGTTCTGATTATCTTCCGTCTTGTCCTCCAGACAAGCACCAGAGCTTAAGATGCTGTCTATTGGAGAGGAGGGGTCCTTTATAAAATTCTAAACATGTCGTTTTGTTCAGTTTACAGCATCAATAACGCACAATCAGATGTTCATGCAAACGAACTCAACTCAACTCAACAGAAAATTTGCATGAAAGACATTGTTACATGGACTGCTTGAAAATGCACATGAACACATGCAAATCAGTATTCAGGGCCTTCCTATCCCTCCCATCCCCTTCTCTGCCCTACCTCTCCTTCCCCTTCCCTTCCTGTAAAGGTATCATTTGGTAGTGAATTTTGGACAATCTGTAACCACTGCATAGTTATGGTGGCGGCGTGGCGTAGTGGTAACGGCGTTGGTCGTATCAACGAAGTTACTCTACGTCAAGCCCGGTTAGTACTGGGATGGGTGACCGTGTCCGGGTTCGACTCCCGGCGGCGGCACTTTATTTCGGTATGTAAACAGCCATCCAGGTCGACTCAGCCTTCTACCCTCCGTGGGACGGTAAAATGAGTACCAGCCAAAGGGCGGTGATGCTCTGCGGCTGGGGAGTAAAGGCAGGCATGGTGTAA
>Ga0209780_1001316_pt1 | contig 16075 bp, 9 predicted proteins | sample WorMetexBAHAMAS2_FD_187384 | JGI IMG/M metagenome (GOLD analysis project Ga0209780, IMG submission 187384) | Marine gutless worms symbiont microbial communities from Max Planck institute for Marine Microbiology, Germany - Inanidrilus exumae... | ecosystem: Host-associated > Annelida > Digestive...
GTGTGTGTGTGTGTGTGTGTTGATGTGACAGTTTGACATTGATGACATTCTGCGAGTGGCCGAGCAGCGCAATGTAGAGGAGCTGAAGAACAGTGCCACCGACCAACTGCTGTCTCAGTTCAAGGTCTCGTTCTGTCTCCTGATAAGTCCACTTAAGGACAATATGTTTACTGTATCTGGTCTCGGATTTTTACAGACAAAAAAGTCACTGCAGGGAAAAGTCAGTGAGTTGATGAATAGTCTGGAAAGGTCAGGGATATGTATTGGTCCTGAAAGTTGCATTAGTTAAATGTCAGTACTTGGATCACACTGTGCTTTGAGTGGTACTCATATAGTTTTAAAACCTGTAACGTAATCTCATGTGCCATTCGCTGACGGCTAGTGTTAGTCCATAGCTTGTCTCTGTTGCTCCTCCAGATGGCTGGAAATCTGGGAATTTGTGATGTCTGGGATATTTTTATCTGGGAAATTTTTACACTGTACAGATTCAGACACCAAACTAAAAGCATGTGTTTGCTACCATTTTTCTTTCACTCTCAAACATGGTTTTCTCAGTTTTGAAAGCAGTTTCTGACTGTATAATCCGTTGCAGAAAACTTGTTGAAACCTAAGGCGGGTTACCGTGTGATGCTATGCTAACGTGGTATATGCTGTCATCGTGTTTGTGTCTTTCTGTCAGTCCGTCTGTCTGTCTGTCACAAGTCGATGTTCTGCGAAGATGATTAAACCTAGGATCACACAAACAAGGCCATACAATCGCCCAGAGACTCTAGTTTAGTGATGCCAAAGATCTCGATGAAATTTCGTCGGCGGGGGGGGGGGCACCAAATAGAGGTAGAGTATGTTACAGTCTGTAATTTTTGACCAGTATCTTGCCATATCTCAGAAACGGTGCTAGGTTGGGACGTAGTTACTATGGAATGCTAATAACTCGTATGAGCTGTATCAAATGGTGCTATTTCCAGTGACCCCTAACTACTCCAAACCACCCTATTTCCATGAACATTTTGAGATTTATACAAGTCACGGGTTCTGCCTATGAACAGATCAAGCTCGTTTTGGCACAAAGGCTTCCCTTGGCTTATCCTAAGTTAAAGTTAAAAACTAATTAATATATAGCGCCATAAAGTCCGAAGATTCAGCTGTGTTGGAAGAGAATTTGGTTATCTCCAGAAATAAGAGTACTTTCCTCTGAATCTTTGTCCACAAGTGAATGTCGATCGTCTCAGGTGCTGTCAACTTAGGTTTACGGTCAGCATGATAAACTGGTGACTGTCGTCGGTCACCAGTTTATCACACTGACCGTCAACATCTGTGTACAGCATGATGGACATGAGGTACCACGTCGCGCAGGTCTCTCAGTGGCAGCGGAGACATGCCGTTAAATACCATACTGTAAATACATTGTGCCATAAGTGATGTAAGTACTTAGTAGCACTGTACTAAGTTTATTGTGATTTTATGGGTACTACTTATTATGCAGTCAGTCTTTAATGTCTTATGGTGCTGGTTGATGCTGTAGGTGGTTAGTTTTGATAACCTGGAAAATGAGGAGCTTGAAGGTCATCGTGAGGAGAAAGGTGTGCTTTTACTTTTTTATGTTGCTTTTACTTTTTTCATTAACTTTTTGTTTTGTTTCTTTGCTGTAAACTATGTTGGCTGTCGATTAGCTTTAAACATATATTTAACATTGTATCGTATCATATTTGAGATTTTTTTGACACTTGTGATACTTCTGATGTGTTATCTGTCTATATTGTCGGTGCATTATTAACTTTCTGCGTCCCTGTTATGTACAATGACATGCTGCTGTACATTTTGGTTGCATTAATAGGTATCAATACTATGATGTGATCACATTAAGTTGTTACTGTAATGCTGGATTTCAGTACTAACAGACAGTAGTGGTAATTTTTCAGATGGACAACATTGCTTTATTAGTGACAGTTAGCTCTAAGAGATGCACTTAAGCAGCACAGTCATACTTCTAAGTAGTTTTATTGATATATGTCTTTTAGGCTACAATTAATGTCATTTTTTACGTGTTAGTATGTTCTTTAGATGCTATCGTAGATCAGACTCTGGGGTAGAATGTTTGTTATTTAGTTGGATGTTGTTTAATGTTAAGGGTACTGTCATTGCAGAGCCAGCATAACAGGAACAACGGCACTTCCCTCAGGAGTGCAGTGGTTGGTGAGCCCCATATGGGCTCCACGGCAGTAATGCTCTCTCTTATTTTTTGATTTTAGAGCTATATAAATTGTTTGTTTGTTTACTTAACTTTTTCCTTTCTTTTGTGCTTTCTGCTTTCCTTATACTTTTTTGCTTACTTATTTGATTCTTTACTCTTTTACTTCCTGACTTATCTATCTACTTCTTTCAGAATAGGCCCATTCCGTAAAAATTTCCGTTCCCAGGCTGGAGGTTGTAGGAGGTGACCAAACCTGGCTTAGTTTTCTTGGGTTAATTTTATGTTGTAGTATATTTTGTTGTGGATGCATGTTTGCTTTTGTTGTATTTGATTTAGATGATGAAACTGGAGGGGGACTGACTAATTTAGGTTCAGCTGACTGGTGACTTGGAGGTTGTGATGGCTGTGATGCGTTGTTAGGAAAATCATGGGATGAGATAATTCCTGCAGGAGAGCGGCAGAAGGTTGATGAGGAGGAGTTACATCAGCAGCTAGTTGCACTCAATCCTCCGCCGCGGTCACGCAAGACCGTCAACAAGTCTGCTGTAAGTGCTGCTGCTGCTGCTGCTGTGTTTATGTAACAAATGAAAATAAATGTTGCGTTTCTCAACAGTTGCGACCGGTTGTTAAACCTGTGGACTCGGTTTAGTTTATGTTGAGATTTATACAAGTCACGGGTTCTGCCACCAAGGACATCCAGCCACTTTGCTCCAGAACAAGCTCCACTTTACAGGTGGGAATGTTTGACCACTCGGATGAGAATGCAGTGTTAAAATGGTCTTTCTGTATCTAAATGCTACTATAAATGTATGATGATATTTCTGATGTTATGCATTATTATGCATTTCAGGGTGCATTAAGTCAAGCTGCTGTCTGTCTGTCCATGCCTCTAGCTCATTTTTGACGTGTGGTTACTATTGAATGCAAACAGAAAACCCCACCTACGTTGAGCCACCAGACACTGTGGCCATGTAGCCGACAGAAGTGGCCAAAACGTCATTAGGCCAATAAATTGGCATCACCAGTATCTCAAAACCAAGCATGATAGAGTCATGGTTACTATCAAATGTGAATAGGAAGTCGTAGGCTGCGTATTATTTGTCATGGTTGTTTGTTTTACCTAATCACCATTGTCCTTGCCGGTGGCATGTCATTTTGCCGATATCAGAGTGGTTGTTTACATCTCAGCATCACTGCATTTGCTGCTTCAATAGACACTATGTGTGACTGAGCCTAGTATTGTTGCAGTGTGGTTTACTGTTGTTCTCAGGCTGGCACTGGGGAAAGCAAAGATCATCGGCTGAGCTCCGACGATGACGGCGATACCGAACCTCGAAAGAAGGGACGTCCGCGTGCAGCCAACGAAGTGAAAGGATTCACCAACAACGAGCTGAAACGCTTTCTGAAAAGCATCAAGAAGTTTGGCCGTCCACTAGAACGGTTTGTTCTGCTGCTCTGACTTCTTCCATGTCTCTTCTGAAACCCATCATGATGCTAACTCTATAGACACTGTCTGAGCAGTGATGATTGTCTGGATATGAATGGTAGATTATCAGAACTGTTCTATGTTGATTACTACATTAGCAGTTCTGCAAATGATATGCACAAGCACACGGACAGTTGTCTCAGATGACTGTTGGTTTAGGTTATATTGAGTTGGATGTTAAACACTGCTCAATGCCTGGTGATAGGACACATACCATTGCTGAATGGTTTGGAAACATTATCGCATCTCATCTTTGTCCGGCACTGTGTATATTTCAGCGGCTGGTTCACTGTTGGCTTCCTTGTCATTTTATCAACTTTGTGGTTAAGGTGCTGTTGGTGAATATCTGTTTGTTCTAGGTTATATGACATTGCATGTGATGCCGAGCTTCAAGAGAAATCCAAATCCGATCTCGTGCGTGTAACCAATCTGGTTATTGACCGATGCCGACAGACCATTGCTAATTATGAAGCCCAAACAGGTGATGATGTAGCACAGCTTGAGTCCATCTTGGACTACATCTGCTTGTCTCTGTGACTTATGGAACTACTCTGCTCTGACAAACTTTGCCTGTAAACAAATATGAAATATTCATGAAGACTGTTTATTTATAGAATAACCTTTAAAATCTCAGATAAATTTATATGTCTATGTAAATATTAACTTAGATTTTTTGGGGCAGCATGTAGTACATACGATGTGGCCTATTGCTACATCTGTCGCACGTAGCGTGGTCTGTGCGTCTGTGTATTGGGCCTACCAGGTGAGCTATGCAAAAACGGCTGAATTATTAAGATGCCTTTTTGGGAAGCTGACTCATATGGGTCCTAGGAATCATGTATTAGATGGGGTCAAGATCGGATGATTCAATTTGCAGCTACAAGGGGTCACAAGATCGTGATGCAGCCTTTTGCGAAATTACTTTGGATATTGATATTTGTCTGAGTTTGCTATTCAAAATGTGGTTTTTGCCCTAAAAGTATTTTTATGTACTCTCAAATTATTAATAATAACTACTAGTAATTATTAATAACTAATAATTACCAATCACTTCAGGGGACCACCTTAATGGTCCGCATCAGTTGTCCAGGTAGAGAAGTCGATTGATTGTTCCTGTGTATGAACTACGTGATGCTTGACATAGATTTTTGGCATGCTCGTTCACCCTAGACTCTATAGGTCAAGGTCATATGTCAAAGATAATGGCCACGGGAAGTAAGTGTTCCTTTACATGATATGGATGCACAGACATATTTTATAGATGCATGTTACAATGTGGTGTATTTTGGTTGTTTGTTTGTCGAGTTGTGTATGATAAAGTGGTTGAGTGTGGGCTTCCTAGTTGTCTATGTGTCTTTCATGCTGCTACATTTGGCTGTTGATTAACTTGACTGTTTTCTATAGTCGTCACAGGACAGGCGAGAAACTGTTGCTGTAGTGGAATGTCATTTCCGCTGCCAACCAGCAGTGTCCGAGCACTGATGACATGCAGTGTGTGAGCGTTGATGATGACCTAGTGTGTGATGGAATGTATTATATAGGGACACGAAAGCTGCCGGCGTTCAAGCTTGCCAAGGTGACCGTGAATGCCAAGCTGATGCTGCAGGCGCTTGACGACCTCGAGCCACTGTGTGTGTGGATGAATGATTTGGCTGAAGATCACAGCAGGTCAGTCAGTCAGCTGATCACCAACACCAACTCCAGCCGTGTTTTACCGGCCGTTGTTCAAGATGACCTGGTTGGCTAGTTGCCTTGGTTACCTGTTTTCCTGCACCTTTTACAGAACAGAACCTTTGCGGACAATTAACACGAGTATTTTTTCAGGGTGTATGTTTTTTTGCCGCTGAAACAACAGTGTAAAAGCACTGACGGAATCAGACTGATACGACTTTGTTAACGTACGCTCACATAACCACTTTGTAGCCATTCTTGACGTTTATCTAGGTCAATAGGTCATTTCTCAGTCGTATCTAAGGACGTTTGGTGGAGATTGTTGTGATTTTGATGTCAAGCAGCGAAAGTAACAGCATCATTTGCAGTGTCATACTGTTATCATTGTCGCAGATGTGCCCTTCAGTTTGGTTTTCGGATGGCATGGAGCTCAGTCCGATGACAGCTGAGTCTGTTGTTTGTATTTGTTAGGTTGCCGACGGGAGTCTGCGTGAAAGATGCTGGCTTTGACTGTGAGTGGACGGACGTTGAAGACGCTAGTCTGCTGCGAGGTGTTTATAAGTATGGAGCTGGTAACTGGGATGCAGTTCGCATGGATTCAGAACTCAAGTTGTCTGAAGTGAGATATTATGATATTCAGCTGTAGGCTAGCTGCCATATCTTATCGAGAAATGTTGAATGCTGTATTGTGAAAGCCGATATACATAGAAGTGTGTGAGAGAGTCACTCGGTGATTTATTTGTAGTAAAGAAACACATTGACATTGGAATAGCATGTTGTGTTGCTCGTTTAGATTTTGCCTGACAGCGATCTGAAGCCACAAGCAAAACACCTTCAGGTGCGCTTAGAGTATCTGATGCGGGTGCTGAAAAAACATGCCGAAAAGTCCCACAAGCCACCGAAAGTCAGTGATGCTTACATGCTGCTCTTGTTTGTCATTGTGCAGTTGTGCTGTGTTTCAGCTTACCAGTATAACTTCTTGTAGTCTTGTGCTGTTGCTAGCAGGTTTCTGACTTCTGTTGTGTTTATAGGCCAATCTTTAGGTCGACTCCTCCGAGTCGACCTAATAAAGTGGGTCTGAAATGTCCGTCCGTCCATCCACAAGAGGTTTCTTCGATTTCAATGAAATTTGGTATGTAGGTAGAGGTCGATGAGTGATGCATGATGGTATGCAGTATGACCCGATCCAATGTCAAGGTCAGGGTCACGAGCCCTTGAAAGTCGGAAATTCGGCCATTTTCAAAGGCTATCTCCTCCCACATTTATAATGGGGCTGGAAAATGACCATAGATTCTTAAATTAGGGCACAATACCTATAGCTTATCGGGGCAGATTTTCCATTTTTGTCCCAGTTGTTGTGTCATGTGACTTTGAAGTTGGCAGTAAGTAGGAGTCGACCGCCTGTCCCGTACGGGGCAGTCCTGTACGGGGCTAATTTATTATTTTATTTGCAGCCTGCCCATTTCGTGTGCTTTTCTCAATAATATTTCTTGTCATTTGTAGTCTTTTCCTACATCTTTTTGGCTGTGTGATAGACAGACAGACATACAGATTTGCTGATCACAATACTTCACACCCCTACTGTGAGTGAAGTAAGAACTGTTGGCATTTCTTTACATGGTGTTTGACTAGCTGGTGGTATTCTCCGATAGCAAACGCCTATAATATTTTAATATTAATGGCATTTTAATGAAGTTGTTACTGTGTACAACTTTAATCAAGTTGTTACTTTGAGAAATAGCATTTCCTTACCTTGAGCATTTGGATTGTGTCATTATGAAACAATTGGCAATTGTGGATAATAATTGCCTTATTTAGATGGATTGAAGCCTGTTGGTTGATTAGTTTTGGGGATCAGTAGCAACGGATAATGATGATACTTGTAAAAAGGCACTGTAAACAGATTAATGGACACAGTCCACATGTACCAGTAGATTGCATCTGCTTAAAATTCTTATTTTGTCATGTCACTGTCGTGTTTTCTAAGAAGCAAAAAGCAAAGACGAAGCCTAAAAGTGGGTCGGCTGTTAAAGAGACACAGAACGGATTGCCTTCACGAGTGACGAGCAACGGTCTTATTGACGACGCTGTGTCTGGTGCAACTGACGTCACTGGCAGTGTCACCGGCAGGAGAAAGTCCAAGTCATCGAGACGTGGCAAAACCTATAAGTCACGATCCACTGTTGAGTCGCCATGCAGTGTAGAGATGGCATCTGACAAACAGGTGAATATCTCTGAGTTTAACCAACAATATTCTCAGCTGAATTGAGATTGTAACAGAAATAGTCCGACAGTGGATAACGCTAGTAGATGATATGGTTTATTGATAACTAAACTAGATGAGCTGAGATAATCTAGCTCGATAATCTAGTTGCATTGTGTGAGTTAATGTTAATATGTATTTGTAAACCCTGTTTGCCCTGTTTGTTTGTGTGTTTGTCTGTATGTGTGTATGTTTTTTGATTGCTTGTATGCAAAGTGTCGGATTTCTGGAATTTAAAGTTTTAAATTTGTGATAGAGTTGTAATTTTGTTACATCGCTGAAGTTCTGGGTAATGTTATTAATGGATTTTAAATAGGAGGCAGTAAGTGTATGTTGGAACACAAAACGGTGAGTGTCTGCGCTATCTGTGGACAGTGTGCAGCAAATGAAGAAGATCTGTCGATGGAACCAGTCACATCTGATCTTTCGCCTGACGTTTTCATTCAGGTAGCCAGCCAGTCAGCTCTTGTTCACTGCTTTGATTTTAGTGTTGATTTTTTCTGGTTTATTTAACATTTCATAGCAAAGTGTACAAGTGAATGTATGTACGTTTTATGTAGTGTGTAGTTCATATACGCCATACAGATACTGGCTGACAAGAAGGTGCGGCGTCCCTTCCATCAGGAATCAGTTAGTGGATGCAGAAAGATAAGTCCATAGGGTGATTTTTAGCTCGACCCTTCTGACCACTGATTCTTAAACTAGGGCACAATATCTAAATTTTGGCAGGCCGTTTGTCCTAGTTTTTGTGTCACGTGACTTTTAACTTGGCAGAAACGTCAGTTGTGAAGAGTGGAATGTCAGTCCTGTACGAGGCTTTCTCATTCGCTTTATCTATTTTCTTGCTTTTCCATTCTACCAGAATAGTCCTACTTTGTTTCCAGATATCGTAGCAGGCGATTAAACCTGGCTTTAGTTTTTTGGTTGATTTTATGTTATATATATTTATTAGTTAAGGATGCATACTTGTTTTTGTCATGTTTGATTTAGTTTTGTATTGCGGTGTGATAGTTGTCTTCCCATGTTGTAGATGCTAACATAATAATTTAAATGAGCATCTCCATCCCTTTCCCTTTTTGGGTGGCTGCTGAACAAAGAGGCGGCCAGGATTGAGGTTAATATATCGCTGGTCTTCCTTCACTGGGTAGGGATAGCTCTCCACCCAAGACCTTTCGTCTCTGATATAGCCATATTTGTGCTGAAAAGGGACATTAAACTCCAACTAACTAACTAGCTTCAGTTCCATGAACAACAGCCAACTTTAGTTTCTTCAAGACTGGACTTTTTACCACAGCCTGCACACAGTGAACACCTGTACCTTGGTGCTTGTGATTGATTTATGACCCATGATACTGAGTAATGAAATAGCATCAGCATACTGTTAGATTGCTAAAATTGGCCATTGGTCACTGTGTACCTGGAAGTAAATTTGACGCTGTTGGTTGATCACCACAAAGTTTCCTTCAGTATTTTGACACTTTTGGTTAGGTGCCCCGTATGGGCTCCGAGCGGTAATGCACTGTGATTCATGTGTTGATGTTGGCGCTATATAAATTGTTTGTTTGTGTGTTCACTTAGCTTCCTTTTTTACTTTCCTTCTTCTTTCCTTATACTTTCTTTTTTACTTATTTAGTTCCTTAATAGTTTACTTCCTGACTTATTTATCTACTCATTCAAGAATAAATCTGTTCCGTTTCCAGGCCAGAGGTCGTAGGAGGCAACCAAACCTGGCTTTAGGTTTTTGTGTTAATTTTATGTTGCAGTATATTTTGTTATGGATGCGTGTTTGCCTTTGTTGTATTTGATTTAGTTTTTCAGTACTAGGCCAAGAGATTGACTGGAAAGAACGTTTCCGAAATGACCTATTTTGTGTCGGATGGGATGTAAAACCTTAACTCAGTCAATGAAGGTTAGGTAACGTGAAGGACATTTGGCCTGTAACAACAGCCTACACCACTTGTCCTAAATATTCTTTTCTGGAACAGTTGGAGAAATAAAACTGAGGGGCTGGCTAATTAAGGTTTACCTGTAATATGACTGTTAAAATGTTGCTAGGTAGGTAGTTTCTTGAGAATGTTGTTTTGGGGATTTTGGCTAATAGAGTATAAATGTGGAAAGTGTCTGTTAATAGAGCCATGTCTGTTGGATGTTTCAGTGCAAAGAGAAGATGCGGCCAGTGAAGAAGGCACTGAAGCAACTCGGCAGTCCAGAACTGAGCGGACATCGTCACGAGGATCATCTGGAACACACGCGGCGATGTCTGCTCAAGATCGGCGATCACATTAATGATCTGCTTGCAGCCGTCGGCAATGCCAGTGAAGTCAGAGACTGGCGCAAGTAGGTTTCATTGCTAGGCCATCACCACTGAAGGGTGATGTGGCTGCTGCATCTGGCAAATACTGTGTCTGTCAGTGTCGTGCATTGAGTGGTGCTGGGTTTAACGTAGTGATGTAATTATGTCAGATTCTTGACTGAGAAGTCGCAGCCTTTCCATTTTCATACACAGGTGCCTCTGGTGATGCAGTATCTTTTGCATCCGGGAATGTAATGGTAGGTCAGGCATCTCAGTGGGCATTAATCACAGACTTACCTGTGTATTGAATGCATTCACTGGCATGTGACAGGCAGGTGATTGATTACTGCACCTACAAACTGCAGCAATGTGCACTGCTTTGTGGACTTTCTGCAACTAGTTTAATTCTGTGACATTCAACAGTACTGTACGGCTTCACAATTTAGTGAACTTCAGCTACAAGGCAGCACAAACTTGATTTTTGATAGTGTGTGGCAGTATCAACAACTGGACTGTGTATGATTAATAGGCAGATTTTGACTAACATAACCTATGTCCATATGCCAGTTTACAAGTCACCAGTTGACAACATATATCATGATGCACTGCACTCACAGTGCAGTGTCCTCAGTCGGCATTTGCCCTGTGTGGGTCCTGGTGCTGCTGTAAGTAAGTGGGTATGTGTCTAAATAAGTAAGCACGTGACAAGTCTATGAAGAGCCGAAACCAGAATAGGCCCTCTTCGTTTCCAGGCCGGAGGTCATAGGAGGCGACCAAACACAGCTTTAGTTTTTTGGGGGTTCATTTTATGTTGTACTATATTTTGTTATGGATGCATGTTTGCTTTATTGTGTTTTTGTTTTTCAGTACTAAGCCAAGAGATTGGCTGGGAAGAATGTCTCCGAAATGACTTATTTTGTGTCGGGTGGGACGTAAAACCACGACTCAATCAGTCAGCGTTAGTGAGAGTTATATGGCTACTGTACTATAGTCATGTAGGTACTGAAGTACTGAAATGCTGACATCATTGCTTTTGTGTTGGGAAAAGCATTGAGCTTAAGTGAATCCACACCATCAATTCCAAAACTGGCAAAAAGTAGGATCATGGATGAACTGGCCAGTTTAAACCAAAGGTGAGACAGAACACTGCATGCTGGTGATGCAATATGGACTACAGTAGTTTTTGGCATGCACCAGTTTTGTGCAGTTCTGTTAGTTATTCCATTTCTGCATTTGACTGTGTCTTGTAAACATATTGATGCACAGTAAACGGCATTGGAAGGATAGCTCAACTCATCAACAGTTGTTGCTCTTATTGTGTTTGTGATAAACAGTTCATTTACTGAATTGACAGTAATGGGTCCCTAAGCAATGTATTGATATGACTTGAAATGATTATTTGAGATTTTATAGAGCTGTATGGTACTAATATGTGCTTTTGCATTCCTGTCGTTTTATAGCAGTCTCTGGCTTTTTGTTTCAAAATTCACCGACCTGACTCCAAACCGATTGCACAAGGTTTACAAGCACATGGCAAAGAAACGATTGGAACATCAGCAGTTGAACAAGGTACTGTTATCGTTTGGCAAAAGTGTATTCTTATGTCTTACTTCTTCAATGTATAATCTCTGTCTCTTGTTTATTTAAAAAAATTGACTATGGACTACATTTACCATAATGCATTATGCAGTGTAGCAGTCACATGGGCTTCTAATACATAATCATTGTTCTTTTCTTCCTCCGTTATGTCAGCCGTGTTCCAGATAAACCTGGGCTAGATGGTTCCCACCTCGTTTTTTAGGTCGACTCTTCGACAGAGTCAACCTAATAAAGCCGATCTCAAATGTCTGTCCATCTGTACGTACATACATACGTAGTACATACATCCACGAAACGTTTCTTTGATTTCTATGAAATTTGGCGTGTAGGTAGAGATCGATGACTGATGCATGACGGTATGCAATATGACCGATCCAAGGTCAAGGTCATGAGCCCTTCAAAGTTGGAAATCTGGTCGTTTTCAAAAGCTATGTCTTCTGCCATTTACAATGGGAGCTGGCAACTGACCATGAATTCTTAAACATCTGTGTTACAAAAAACTTCCACATCTTTTTCTAGGGCACAATGTCTAAGTTTGATCAAGCCGGATTATTGATATGCGGCATAGTTTTTATCTCACGTGATACTTTTAGTTGGCACAAACGTCAGTGGTGAACAGTCAACCATTAGTCCAGTACGAGGCTAATTTTTCTTTCCGTTATTTTGGAATAGAAACTTTGGGGAAAAGTAGCGCAGGTTTTTTAACGAGCTGAATGCCTTTTCTGTCCACCCAGCCAAAAGTGTTAAAGCATTGAAGGTACTGACCACAATCACTTACTGACCTTGTCCTTTATTGATCCGTCGCTGGACTCGTGCAGGAAGGGGCGTTGCTTCCTTCGTGCCGGTACCCTAAGATAGGCACAGTTTGTAGATATTAAACTAGTTGGTGTTGTAATAGGATTATGACTAATAAATTGCAGCATAATTTGCAATAGGATTGAGTTAGGAAATGTTTCAGAATCTGCATAGGCATTGAAATTTTGTGTGTAGTCAGTTAGTGTCAAGATTAGTGTATTTGTAAGGTGAGTTGGGTTTTGTCGTGTATTATCAAGGCGCATGTTGCTGAGCCACACAGCCACAGTTCATCACCTGCAATCATAAAGGTGTCAAGTACAGCTGCCGAAGTGCCAGCTTCCAGTCGGAGCCGAGACAGGTTTGTCGTCAGTTGATCGCCATCATGTGCTTGATGTCCAGTAAGCGTTATTTAGAGCATCAGGGTGAAAGTATGACAGAGGTGGTTGTACGCATTGGCAATGAATATTTAGGTCGACTCTTTTGAGTCTACCTAATAAAGTGGGTCTCAAATGTCCATCTGTGCGTACGTCCGTCCGTCCACAAAACGTTCTTCGATTTCAGTGAAATTTGGAATGTAGGTAGAGGTCGATGACTGATGTACGATGGTATGCAGTATGACCCGATTCGAGGTCAAGATCACGAGTCCTTGAAAGTTGGAAATCCGACCATTTCCAACAGCTATCTCCTCCGCCATTTACAATTGGAGCTGGCAACTGACCATGGATTCTTAAACTAGGGCACAATATCTGAATTTGATCAGGCCAGATGTTTAATATTTGTTCTAGTTTTTGTGTCACATGACTTTGAACTTGGCAGAAACGACAGTTGTGATTCAGGAGAGTCGACCGTCAGTTCCGTATGAGGCTAATTTTTATGTACTCTTGATATGGCAGAAAAAGCTGTGGAAGATTTTTGTAACACTTATGTCGTTAGTCATGAACTCAGCAGTAGTCTGCCATTACTTTCTGTGAGGCACACAGTTACCTTGCCAACTTCAGAGCTTCACAGCCATTGGCCGATACCAATTTATACTGCTTGATGAACAGAGGCTCGTCTGTGAACATCTTGCCTGGGGTTACTGCGTGATAGCAGAACGGCCGCCGATTGAACCGGCGACCTCCAGTGACACCACGCCACATTCTGAGTACAATATTAAATGCAGTGGTATTCAGTATTCATAGCCCACTGTTACTAGTTACGTGATTGGAATGAACAGTGATTAGAACTGACAGTGACACAACCTCCACTGTATCATGTGGCCTTTTTGCAGATGAAGCTTTTAGGTTTGTTTGTGTAGGTGGCGCAATGGGTAGAGCGTTGGACTTGCGATCAACAGATTGTGTGTTCAGTTCCTACTCTGGGCAAAGCTGCGTAACAATCTTTGGCAAGTTGTTCACACCTATGTGCCTCTGTCACCAAGCAGTATAACTTGGTACTGGCCTAGGGGTGGTGATGCTCTGCGGCTGGGAAGGTTAGTTGAAGTTTAACATCTCCTTTTAGTACAAATTTGGCTATATCAAAGACAAAAGGGAAGGTAACCACAGGCCTGGTGGAAAGTAATGTCAGACTACCACCAGGTGGATGACTTATGGTCACCTACAGGCTGACTGCCTGTACACGGAGATCATCTCTGGACCCAACGCTCGGTAACGAGTATGGGAAGCCTTTACCTTTGTTTGTGTGTGCCATTCCTTTCACCTAATCAACAGTGTTGAAGCACTGAACTGAAGTCACAGTACTGACCCTAACCAGGAAAACCATTCACTATCCTCTTTCGTTTTTCATCTCTCACTGGACTTCAGAGTGAAGGGGCATTGCCCCCTTTATGCTAGATCTCTTGCAGCAGTACAATAACAGTCACCGTAGCCGTAAATTCTCAATTGGATGTTGTTGTCTGCACTGTTAATAGCAGTGTTCCAAACGGTTCCAGCGTCACTGCAGCACGCACATCAGCGTCGTCAACACACAGTCTTTCTGGTCGTGCACCTCGAGCTACTCGAGACTCAGACCTTGACAGATGGCACCACGACAGTCCACTGGCGCGTGACGAGATGGCCAGACACAGGTTTAGCTGTTTGTTACTGGCCCGCCTACACACATTGGAGGAGGGCAGACTAGTAATGGTTGCTGGTGTCTGTCATCATCTGTCGTCTGTAACACGGCACATATGCAACGTCACTCACCAGGGGCCAGCATGGAGTGGGCCAGTCGTGTTACATCCCGTTAGGGCGACACCTTGTTTAATTACATGATGGCGTAGTAAGGCAACATGTTGGGTGTTGGATTTGGTAGTGGGAAGTGCACACCTTAGTGCATGGAAAGTGTGACTAGATTTTGAGGTGATCTGGCTCGCTTGATATTTTTGATGGATGCCGTGTAGCGCCATTGTGTTCTGTTGATATTCACTAGGTGGCGCATTCACAGAGGTTTAAATTGTTTGAATGCCTTTTACTAATTTTTAGTTAAGTTGTTATTTACGAGCAATGTAATGTCGTGATGCCAATTATGTAGTGTTGGCCAGAAACGTAGTGCAAGCTTTAATTTGTGTGATATGTATCAGAAATGATGAAGGCATGGTGAGTAGCTACAGTCGGCCTCCGAACCATGTACAGTCAGACCATCAGCAGTACACCGACCATTCTAGGTAAGCACGTGTTGTGATCTGTTGTGACATCCAGGACTTGATTGGCCATCAATGACACTAAAGGTTTTTCTATCTTATCGACAGCTGATCTGCAGGCCTTAGTTTAACGGCTTTGGATGATACTGCAAGTACATATACAATACCATAATACAATACAAAAGTTACTTAGTGTATGCTAGTCACAAAAAACTGTCCACTGGCATATCACAGAGTTTATCATATAGCCTAGAATCACTGAGACATAAACTCTTAATGCATGAGATATCAAACAACTAAGTTTAAAAAGTGTGCCTTGAGATGACACTTAAAACAGAGGTATCTGTAACTTGGTGAATGTCTGCTGGCAGAGAGTTCCAGACCGACGGACCAGCCACTGAAAACGCCCGTTCACCGAACTTGGTGGAACTGTATATGAAAATGTGTCTGTAGAGGAGCGTAGTCCCTGTCGACAAGATGATGCAGCAGTAGTCTATTTACTAGTGGTAAGAAGACTGGGGAGAATCCAACATCCAAGTAACGTAGATAAGTGACTAATATTAGTTAATATTAATTTGTTATTAATTAGTGTTAGTTTGCTATGCAGAAGCAGCACATAATGCTTTACGAATGCCAACAGCATGTTGTTGACTGTATACAGTACATTACTAAATATTTCACTAATGAAAAGAATTAACAGTTAGTTGAGCCATTAGGTATAATAGAAGATGAAGTATTGTGTTGGTTAAATGGTCGTGCAGGACTCAGCTTACACAAAATATATTATGTTTGTTTCGTTACTGGTTCAGAAGTCAGTATTGTGTAAATGCAATATAAAGGTTGGTGCAAAAAGGGGGTTATTGACCATGTGAATTTAAAAATTGCCAGATATTTTGCATGATTGTACAGTGACACATTTAAGGCATAGTTGTTCCAAACGTTCACTGACGCAGTAAAAACGTTCAAAACCCATTTTTCTCGTAAATAAGAAACATTAGAAACATTAAAAACTGTTGAAGAAGTCAATTATAATATATTGTGTAGACCTGGGTATAAGTAGGCCTGTTTATCTCTGTGTCCACACGTACATGGAGTTTTGTTTTTTGGTTCTATCTTTTTATATTCATGATTATGCTGGATATTGTTGTCGCCTTGTG
>Ga0209780_1001317_pt1 | contig 16075 bp, 19 predicted proteins | sample WorMetexBAHAMAS2_FD_187384 | JGI IMG/M metagenome (GOLD analysis project Ga0209780, IMG submission 187384) | Marine gutless worms symbiont microbial communities from Max Planck institute for Marine Microbiology, Germany - Inanidrilus exumae... | ecosystem: Host-associated > Annelida > Digestive...
ACGAAGTAGGTTTGTCTCTTTTTCGGTATTTTGAAGTAGGCCTACGTGTGTGCGATATCGTCGTTAACAAGTACGTTCGCTATCTCATCTCCTGATGAGTTCTTGTTATAATATTACTACCATCAGTTTTATGCCTTCAATCTTCATTAAGGCATAAAAGTTGTCACACAAGGATATGAGCTTTTATACAATGACTGAAATAAGATGCAAGTTGTATATTGCATTGCTAAGTTTTGTACATGTTTGTTGTTGTGTTTTGTATTACAGACATCATAAAAGAGTCCCTTGGTGCCTACTTTGCTGATGATATGCCGCAATTCAAGACAGTTGTTGTCTTTGACTGCCGTGGAGTAGAACCAACTGATTTTGAACCTCGTGTTCGTCATCTTTTAATATTGTTCAAGTATTTTCATACGTAAACTTAATTGATGTGTATTAAGCAGTATTAGATTTTTACTGCATGACGCTGTGCTAGTGCGGTATATGCTGTCATTGTGTGTCCATTCATCTGTCTGTCTGTTTGTCCATCTGTCGGTCACATGCCGGTATTGTATAAAAATGGCTAAATGTAGGATCATGCAAATAGCGCAGTGCGATAGCCCAGGGATTGTAGCTTTCTCTGGCCAAAGATCTCCATAAAATTCCAACAGGGTCGACGTGGACGCCAAAGGGGATGCTGAAATTGCAAGTACTGGAGAATGCAAGTATGGAAAACGTAAGTACAAAGCAGGTCATTTAGTAAGGTTGGAAAATGCAAGTACTGAAAATTCAAATACGAGTTCGCATTGGTGGAAACGCAAGAACGGAAAGTGCAAGTATGAAATTGCAGAGGCGGAAAACACTAGTACGGAAAACGCAAGTACCTGGAAATACTGTTTGTTATCTAGTTGAAAGAACGGACAGTAAAGATACTACACTGCGACAAATAGGACAATGATAACTGTTGGCGACAAGTGTGTCAATACACTGCTGACAAAAAGTAGCATGTCCACACGGTAGTAAGGCAACTTTGTCACGTGGTGCATTACGACACAGTCCTCCCACTCGTCCTATAAATCCTATATTTTTGAAATTAGTCCTATATTGTCCTATATTTTGGCCATGTGTCCTATAAATCCTATATTTTGACAGTTTAAGCGTGCTGTGCGCGAAATAGCCGTAGCACGATGATACTTTTAACACTATTACTGGGTAAACAGGATCACTTATTGATCTAAGGTTGCAGCGTCCCTGCTGTGTAAGTGTCAGCTAAAACTGTTCAACATATGCGCTGAGCTTTTGTAACTTTGCTAGGGTAAACAGGGTCACTTACTGACAAACAGAAGGATGGTCTAGGTAATCCAAAGTATGTCAATCTCATGGTTGTCGTTAAACCAGCGTTGTGTATCAGCCATGGACAAGCAGATGTGGAGAGAGGCTTCTCTCTGAACAAACACATTGTTGATGATGCAAGAGTTAGCCTGAAGCAACACTCAATTTCGGCACTTCGCAGTTCACACTGTGAAAGATGCCATACACAAATACCAGGAAGTGGAAAACATTCCAGTCACTCGAGCATTGATTCGCCGGTATTGTGGCGCACATGCAGCTTACACTGAATATCTCTCAACGCTCCAGAAAGAAGCTAAAGCCAGTGAACATGAGAAGCAGGAGCGCCTAAAGCGAGCCAGGACACAAACTCAGCAGCAGAAACAGAAATGCATATGCAAGAAACAGAAGGAAGCGGAAAAGCTGATCTCGGAAGCAAATGATCGTCCGCTTAAGGCTGCAGCTAATGAGGACACGACTGATCTCCTAGCCTCACAGGCTCTTTTGCAGTCAGGAACCACGATGCTGATGGATGCACGCATGGAATAGGACAGCTTACAAGAGCTTACACAGCCTGGCAAAAAGCAGAAAGTGAAATGACGTTATGGTTCATAATTAACATTCATACAACGACTTTCTTATTCATATGTCAGATTGTTTAAACATTGACATTCAGCAATCAGTATTAATTACATAACCAACTTGTGTCTGCAGAGTTATTGTATGGTTTTGTGTGTAGCAGTAGTTAAGCTTAGTCGCGGTTTTGTTAATGGCATTTTTTGTCAGATTGTTTGAACAGTGGCGGTCAACGACCAGTATTACATAACTCTCTGGACTTTTTCATGTTTTCATTTGTTATAATGAAGGACGAATAAAGATTGATAAAAAATCAAATTTCAAAATCAAATTCATCTATACCTATTCCATGGCCATAGACTACAGCGTCAGAAAGAGACGTGAAACAGTTTGTATGTTCATGATGATGTTGGATACCAGGCATTGCACTGGTATACACGATGAAAACTGAGACATACATGTGTCCTATATATCCTATATTTTCCTGGGAAGTCCTATATTTTTTGACCTGTGTCAAAATTTGACAGTGCAGAGGGAGGACTGCAAACATCACAAGATGTTGATTCAGAAGCTGTTACAACAGTGACTGAAGCTGTTGTGTTGCTGGTGGCAGGGACTGGTGATCATGTATTGTCATCAATGTCATCCAATTTATATTTTTTGTCCTCATTCCGACGATTGCAGTGTTATTTTTCTGTCAAGTCTGTGGACGTTCTGTACTTACGATTTCCATGCCTGCAGACTGGTACTTGGCGTTTTCCACCTCTGCGTAACCGTATTTGCTTTTTTCATACTTGCATTTTCCACCCTTACAAATTCGTACTTACGTTTTCTGTACTTGCATTTTCAGTCTCCCTGCGCCAAATAGAGGTGGGGGTAGGTTAAAAGCGGCGATTTTTGACCAATATCTCGCTATATCTCAACAAGTAGTTCAGCTGTCGCTGACAAACCATCATCACGGCAAAGGGCGAAATTTTAAAACAGTCACGTGACCATAACCACGTTCCTTTTATGGGTGATATGTCATTTTGTTGCTAGAATTAGGTTCAGCCATTCCAGTGATATGATTGGTGCCCCAAAAATTTGTAATGGGTAACATGACCTCACCGCGTCCATATCAGGGACGGTTTGTCGTCGGTAGGCTGTGACTTGCACATTCAACCTGTGCATCACATTTGAAGTCCTTGCGATCACCAATTACGAAGATGCATAAAGAAATGCAAAATGTAGAAATTGAGGTGGTTTAAGGTAGTTAAGGGTCACCTAGGGTCATCGGCTACGTAACCATTTGATAGAGCGCATACGACTTCCTGTTCAAATTTAATAGAAACCATAAGCCTATCTTGTACAATTTTTTAGATATTATCACTTATTTTCTAAAAACTAAAGAGGTCACGTGACAATCAGTATGCCCCTTTCAGTGACAGTTTCTCGTCCGTAGGCTGAGACTTGCTATGATCAACATGCACACCAAATTTGAAGTCTCTAGCTTATGCTGTTCCGGAGATATCCTAGGGGACAAAAAAATAAAAATGAGTCACGTGACGTGACCACGCCCATTTCAGGGACAATTTGTCATCTGTAGGCTGGGACTTGCTAGGTTCAATCCACATACCAAATTTGAAGTGTCTACGATTACCTGCAACACAGAAATGAAAGGCAACGCCATATGTAAACATTCTCGTTTTGAGCCACCCTTTGGGGCACTTGGGGTAACACACAGGTTTCATCTATGGCTCTATGGAAAGCGCATTGTCGACGTCCTAGTGATAATTGAATTTTTTTTGTTAGCTCTTACGGCTGAGTCACTATTAAGTGAAATCTGTCGAAATTGGCGTTTTCTGAAGGGGTATTCACTTTGAGCGCAAATTTTAAGTAGATGGGGACGTCGCCCGCAATCCATCTATGGACCGTTATATAGAGGAATGATGTAGCTACAACTTTGCTGCTTGAAGTTTTCACAGAAAGAAACTTTGTGCAGATTTTATTCGAAAGATGTTGAATTTCACTGGCAAAAACAGTAAAATCGCGTTTTGTGCCACCCTTAGTGGAACTTAGGGGTAACTTATGCGGTTCATCTGTGGCTCATTGGAAAGTGCGTGGTCGACTTCCTATTAATGCTAATTGAACTTTTTACAAGCTCTCACGGTTGAGTTGCTATGAGCGAATATTGGTCAAAATCGTGGCATTCGAAAGGTGGTGGGTCACCTTCAGTGCAAATTGCAGCGGGAAGGGTGTCATCCACCAATGACTATTGGTGTAAGGGCTATCACGTGATCCTACGTTTAGCCGTTTTGATGCAATACCGGCGTGTGACAGACACACACAGACAGACACACGACGACGGATAATACCCGTGCATAGCTAGTGCCGCTCGGGTAAAAACGGTGCGAGATACGGACATAGTTGCGTGGCTCAGTGGTAGAACGTCGGTCTTCGTCCGGCGTGCTTTCTCTGTCCTGCGCTCGACCTGAAGCTGACGGGTGACCACTTATGTGGGTAAACTGTCCGCTATGGGTCAACCAACCAGGCCAACTGAGCCTTTCATCCCTTCGGGGTCGATAGATGAGTAGTAAGCTGCAATTAGATGTCTCTTACCTCAGAGGTGGCGCCATCTGGCGAACGCATACGAAGGAAAGGCAGGCATGTTGGTGTATTTGCAGGTAAATGTGTGATCCATGCCTGAGCGCTTTGAGATATACATAGTATATAAAAAGCGCTATATAAATACGCTACCTTTCCTTTTTTCCTATAGTTACTATGAAACGCTAATAGGAACTCATATGCGCTGTATCGAATATCACTATTTCCAATGACCTTGAGTGACCCATAACTACCAGAAATCATCTCATTTTTGATATTTTGTGCCTCCTTTCATATCTTCATAATGGGTGGAGTTAGAGACTTCAAATTTGGTACGTAGGTTGATCGTAGCAAATGCCAGACCATGGATAGAAAATCATCCATGAAAGGGGTGTGTTCACGTCACGTGAACCGTTACATTTTGGTGTGCACCAACCTTATCTCTGGAATGGCTGAAGCTAGAGTGGTCATATTTTGTATGCAGGTAGGCTATGTCAAGTCCCAGCATAAGAATGACAAATCACGCTTAAAAGGGGCGTGGTCAGGGTCACGTGACCCACTTTCAATTTTGGGCCCCAAATGATATTTTTGGAACCACTAAAGCTAGAATCGTCAAATTTTGCACACGTGTAGACTGTATCAAATCCTAGCCTGTGGATGACAAACCACCCCGTGTCGTAGTCTGGGTCACATGACCCATTTTCAATTTTTAAGCCCGAAGTAGCAGTCATATCTTCAGAACGTCTGAATCGACAGTTGCCAAATTTTGTATGCTGGTAGAGTATATCAAGTGCTAGCCTTGGAATGACAGACTACCCCAAATGGGCGTGGTCAGTCATGTGACCAGTTGTTACTCGCACGAGGCTATGCTAGTGCGGTACTTGCCGTCATCGTGTGTCTGTCTGTGCGTCCTTCACACGCCGGTATTGTACCAGAGCAGCTAAACATAGGATCACGCAAATAACGCCTTACGATAGTCCAGGGACTCTAGTTTTCTCACGCCAAAGAACTCGGCGAAATTCCAAAGGGGTCAACCCAAAGGGGCGCCAAATAGAGTTGGGGTAGGTTTAATTCAGCGATTTTCAACTGTTATTTTGCTATATCTCAACAAGTAGTTCAGCTCTCTCTGACAAACCAGCGCGACGCGCTGCATCATGACAAACCGCAAAATTTTAAAACAGTCACGTGACCATAACCACGCCCTTTTGTTGGTGATATGTCATCCTGTTGCATAGAATTGATATGGCCTACTCGTGTACAAAATTTGACGACTTTAGGTTTAGCCATTCCATTGGTATGATTGGAGCCCCAAATTTTATAATGGGTCACATGACCTGACCACGCCCCTATCAGGGACAGTTTTTGTCCGTAGGCTGTGACCGGCACATTCAACCTACATCACATTTGGAGTCTTTGCGATCAGTTCACCAGTTACTAAGATGCATAAGGCAATGCACAATGTAGAAATTAAAGTGTTTTGACGTACTTAGGGGTGACCCAAGGTCATCGACAACATAACCATTCGATAGAGCGCATACAACGTTCTGTTCGAATTTAATAGAAAGTATAAGGCTATCTCGTGCCGTTTTCGAGATGTTATCGCTTATTTTCCAAAAATTAAAGATGTCACGTGACAGTGACAATGCCCCTGTCAGGGACTAGTTGTCGTCCGTAGACTGGGACTTGCTATGATCAACATGCACACCAAATTTGAAGTCTCTAGCTTAAGCCATTCCAGAGATATCTTAATGGACTACAAATTTAAAAATGGTCACGTGACGTGGCCACGCCCATTTCAGGGACAATTTGTCATCTGTAGGCTGGGACTTGCTAGGTTCAATCCACATACCAAATTTGAAGTATCTATGATTACCTGCAACGAAGAAATGAACGGCAATGCCAAATGTAACAAGTACCTCAGCTGTCGCTGACAAACCCGCGCGACGTGCTGAACCACGACAAAGGGCAAAATTTTAAAAAGTTATGTGACCATGACCACGCCCCTTTTGTTGGTGATATGTCACTCGGTTGTTAGATTTGATATAGCCTACTCGTGTGCAAAATTTGATGACTTTAGGTTTAGCCGTTCCAGTGATATGATTGGAGCCCCCAAAATTTTGTAATGGGTCACATGACCTGACCACGCCCATATCAGGGACAGTTTTCATCCGTAGGCTGTGACTTGCACATTCAACTTTTACATCAAATTTGTAGTCTTTACGATCACCAATTACGAAGATGCATACGACAGTGCAAAGTGTAGAAAATGAGGTGGTTCAATGTGCTTAGTGGTCACCCAAGGTCATAGGCGACATAACCATTCGATAGAGCGCGTACAACTTCCTATTCAAATTTAACAAAAACTATGAGGCTACAGTAACCACGCCCCTTTCAAAGACAATTTGTCGTCCGTAGGCTGGGATTTGCTATGATCAACGTATACACCAAATTTGAAGTCTCTAGCTTAAGCCGTTCCAGAGATATCTTAAAGATGATATGCAATGATTTTTTGGTTGTTATAGTAAATTGCCCATAGTATGTCTTTAATATGAGCAAATCTATTTGTGTATTAAGGAACATCAAAGAATTAGGAAATGTTAGAAAAAGAGCAAGAAAGTGATTTGTTTACTATTGCAAGTGATGACGTCATGCCAGGGAAACGAACAAGGGAACAGGCTATTGGAGTGTTGAGTGAGGCATTACACAACATATAGGCATAACGACATAGAAATAGGTTCTTAAAACATAAAATGGTATAATAAATAACTTCTTATCTAATCTCAAACGCATAACAACGCAAACGAAAGAAGCGTATCCTGGCATGACGTCACACATGACGGAAACAGCCAAAGAATAACTAAACCAAAAAGACCAATAAACTTGTACTTTTTTTAGCATTTTACGGCGTAATTTATCAAAAATTTGTTACACAGACGGGTTTATATTGCAGTAAGCAGCTAGAAACTACTTTTAATCAGTTTGGTAAAAAAAATCGTTGCATATCATCTTTAAGGGGACTAAAAGATTAAAATGGGTTACGTGATGTGGCCACGCCCATTTTAGGGACGTTTTGTCATCCGTACGCTGAGACTTCCTATGTTCAACCGACATATTAAGTTTGAAATGTCTACAGTTACCTGCAACGAAGAAATAGGGCAACGCCAAATGTAAAAATTCTCGTTTTGAGCCACCCTTTGGGGGACTTAGGGGTAACGCACAGGGTTCATCTATGGCTCGATGGAAAGCGCGTTGTCGACTTCCTATAAGTGCTAATTGAATTTCTCGCTAGCTTTCATGGCTGCGGCACTATTAAGCAAAATCTGTCGAAATCAGCATTTTCTTAAGGGGTGGGTCACTTTAAGCGCAAATATTTGGTAGATGGGACAGTAAGTAAAGTAAGTAAGTAAGTTTATTAAAACAGACTGGCAGCTTTGCAGCTGAATAGATAAATACAATACAATGATAAAAGCAACAATATACACAATTAGATCTAGACAACGATAAAAGAATATGAACTTAAATAAAGACTGTGATGAAATTAAAAATAAAAATGAGAATGCAAAAATAAAAGTGCACGGAACATAGTACTGTGGATAATAGTAAAAATGACTAGCAAAGGCCGGGGACGTCGCCCGCAATCCTTCTATGGATCGTTAGATAGAGGAATGATGTAGCTATAACTTTGCCGCTGTAAGTTTTCACACAATGAAACTTTGTAGCAGACTTTTGTCGACAGAATTTGAATTTTACTTGAAAAACAGCAAAATCGCGTTTTGTGCCACCCTTTGGGGACTTATGGGTAACGTACACGTTTCATCAATGGCTCGTTGGAAAGCGCATTGTCGACTTCCTATTAATGTTTATTGAACTTTTTTCGCCAGCTCTCACGGTTGAGCCGCTATGAGCGGATATTGGTCAAAATTTTGGTGTTTGAAAAGGGAGTGGGTCATTATGAGCGCAAATTTCAGGGGGAATAGGGGTTATCCACCAACGACTCTTGGTGTCAGAAAACTAGAGTCCCTGGGCGTCACGTGGTGTTGTTTGTGTGATCCTACGTTTAGCTGTTTTGATACAATACCGGCGTGTGACACACAGACAGACAGACACAAGATGATGGCTAATACCCGCGCATCGCTAGCGCCGCGTGATAATGACTGTTAAAAGGGGCGTGGTCAGAGTCACGTTACCAACTTTAAATGTTGGAGCCTCCATTGATATCTCTGGAATGGTATATGCTAGAAACTTCAAATTTTGCACACGTGTAGAATGTGACACACTACCCCCTAATGGACTTGGTCACGGTCAAGTGACCTGTTTTCTTGAATTGTGCCCCCAGTTATATCTTTGGAGTCGGTGAAACTAGGCACTTCAAATGTCGTGTGTTGATTGATACGGAGGTGTCCTAGTGCACAAATGATAGATTACCGCTGATAGGGATGTGTTCAGGGTCATTTGAGCTCTTTAAATTTTGTGAAATAGGTGATAATATCTCAGAAACAGTGCAAGTAGAGACATGGTTGCAGTGGAAGTCTAATTGGAAATCGTATGTGGCCTATCAAATGGGCAATGCTCTTGAATGACCTTGAAGGTCACTTTTGCTTTTTGAAACCTTTCTAACTCCCATACTTCGTGAAACAACACAAATTTACTTACTTAGTGTGTCGCGCAGTTCCTCTGTGGTAGCGGAGCTGCTTATTTGTTCAGGCAGTTTTTCAGGAACTACTACAGATACCAGCATAATTAATACACTGCTAGAATTGCTATGACCCGTAGATTTTTCTTTTGGGGTTTCGTTGATATTGAGTCCCATCTATGGGGTCAAATCCCCATAAACCACCCAAGAAGGTGCGTGAAATGACATTTTCAAGCCAAACTTGCAAAACATTAAAACTGGCATATCATCTAAACTACTGCATTGATTCCAACCAAATTTTGCACAGTGATAAAGACAATGCAATACTCTTTGTGGGTGATCCAAATACACGTAAAGCAAATCCAAGATGTCGGATAGCTGCCATCTGGAAAAATCAGAAAACGGCCATATCACAGGCAGCGCAGTAGCGCTGCACTGTTGTAAGGCCCATTCAAAATCAATAGGAAAAAGGAAAATTCGACCCCCTGTAAAATCGTAACCCCTAAAAATTTTATTTTGAAACTTGGCACATGTGATTACGTCGAGAACATCACCCACTACACAAATTTTCATGTACATCGCTTCAGTGGGGGCTTCTCCACAAATAGGTGAAATATAACCCTTTTGTGACTTTTTTCCTGTCCAGTCATGTCCTGTCCTGTTCTTTTTTCTCGTTCACACGCCCAGCTCGAACCGCGCGACCGATTTTCGCGGTTTATGGCTCAAATGACGTGGTTCCGCCCAAGGATGGTCCTTTTTGGGGTTAGGGTTAGCGCATAGTGACTTTCTATTTGACTGTTATACGCGCTATACAAATACTCTTATGTATGTATGTGTATGTATGTAGGGCGATCAGTGACATCATTTGGGGGAAATGTGCCCCCCAAACCCCCAAAAAGGGGCGTGAATAGGCATTTTCAAGCCAGACTAGCATAATATTAAAACTTACATATCTCGGCCGCGTTTCGAGCGATTTCGACGAAATTTGGCGCACTGATGCAGTTCGACCTTTTTGACCGTTACTACCGTTAAAAATTTGAAATTTTAAAAATGCAAGATGGCGGCGGCCGCCATCTTAAAAAATCGAAAAATCACCATATCTCGGCCGCAGTTCAAGCGATTTCGACGAAATTTGGCCAGATGACACAGTTCGACCTTCTTGGCGTGTCCGACCGTTAAAAATTTAAAAATTTTAAAATCGAAGATAACGGCAGCCGCCATTTGGAAAAATCCAAAAATTGTGATATCTCGACTGTGGTTTGAGCAATTTCGATAACATTTGGCATAATGACGTGGTTCTGTACTCTTGACCGTTCCCACCATTAAAAATTAAACAATTGTTATGTGGCGTGTATAGAATAAAATAAGGTTTTATAATATTTCTTATATTAATAAAATCAAGTGACGATATTACAAAACATTTACAAAGTTTGCTTGAAATCTAGGAGACAAACAGGTACGTACGGTACAACCCAGTGTCCAACACGCTACTAACAAAAATACAACGGCGTCGAACGTCAACGAATATGGTGCTCACGGTTCAGCCAGCAAACAACTCTGGATTAAACTCAGCAACGGTCGGTGAATCTCATCAAATGCCAACAAACGGTGCGTCAATCAACTCGTCAGGTTCACGTTACCGTCATCAGTTTCAGTAAGCTTACAGCGTTCGAAGATCAAATCACAACTTGTCGACTCCAACACAGCCGTCCAAGTTCTTACAGCATCATTATACTTTTTACAGAACGTGTCGTTCGATCGTCTACTATTAGTCAAGTGATACGACTTTCACGCCGCTGTAGGCCTGGAGAATCGCGTGACGTGTAAATAACAATCAACGTTAATCAGACACGCAGGTGAAACTAATCGGACCATACTTCGAGGCTACACTGTGGGGATCGCACGCAATTCATAACATACCCCCTCCTTAAGCCGAGAACTACTGGGTTCTAACTTTTAAGTGAGTAACATATATTCACGTTATCATATAGACATATACATATGCATGACAATTAATAGTCATCCAATCAGGTATATAAACCAACGTAAATACTATGCAAGAAGGAATTCAGTTATATAACAACATTTACATACCATAAAAGTTCAGTGATATTCATTTCGCAAACAATGACATTGAATCAATGATAATACAGTTAACATGATTAATATGAACAGTGTATACAAAGCTAGTACAGTAAAACATTTGCAAATATACAGCTGAACGGAACACACTCGTAACGGATTAAATGATATACAGATGTGTAATACTGACAAATTACATGGATGGGCGACTCAAGATGTCAGCAATCCAGTTTTTACTGCCTGGCCTGTGTTTAACATCCAGGCTGTACTGTTGCAACTCCAGTGACCATCTCAGTAATTTTTGATTATGATTTGCCATTTTGTGTAGGAACTGGAGTGGACTATGGTCTGAGAAAACTGTGACCACCTTAGAGTCCAAATACACAGAAAAAGTTCGAGTGGCAAGAATTAGAGCTAACGTGTCTTTTTCTATGACGGAATAATTCTTTTGATGGTCATTGAGTTTTTTGCTGTAATAAGCAATGGGGTGCTCAATGCCATCCACAGTTTGAAATAAACATGCCCCGATCGCTACGTCAGATGCATCGACAGCGATACAGAAAGGCATTGAAAAATCTGGAGGGCGAAGGGTCGGACGGGACGCCAATCGAGACTTAAGCTCGACAAAGGTGGTTTCAGCGTCCTCGTCCCAGACGAACTTTGCCCCCTTCTTAAGCAAATTTGTCAGGCATGCTGTTATGTGTGCAAAGTGGGGTAGAAATTTTCTGTAGTACCCGGCCAGGCCCAAGAAGGACTGCAGCTGTTTTTTGTTGGTCGGGCGTGGAAAGTCCTGTAATGCCAGTACCTTAGCATTGCGAGGTGCAACTTTCCCAGACCAATGGTGTGGCCAAGGTATTCCACTTCTGCATTGGCGAAAGCACACTTTGAAGCCTTGATGGTGAGGCCTGCATGTTTGATTCTCTTCAGAACTTCCCGGATGTGGCAGAGGTGTTCATGCCAGGAGTTACTAAAGATGATTATGTCTTCAAGATAAGCGGCTGTAAAGGCATCTAATCCCAAAAGAACCTTTTGGACCAATCTCTGGAAGGTCGCTGGCGCATTTCTCTATCCAAAGGGCATGTATTTCCACTGAAAGTGACTGAAAGGAGCGACGAAGGCAGAAATGGGAATTGCCTCCTCATCCATAGGTACTTGCCAATACCCCTTGGAAAGGTCGATCTTAGTCAGGAACTTGGCCTGGCCTACTTTGTCAATCAGGTCATCTATCCTGGGCATTGGGAATGCGTCTGGCACTGTGACCTCGTTCAGGCGACGATAATCTACACAGAAACGGTAGGTTTTGTCTGGCTTTGGAATAAGGACCACGGGAGCGGACTATGGGCTAGAACTAGGTTCTATAACTCCCATCTTTAACATGTCGTCTAGCTCCTTTTTCATGACCGTGGCCTTCTCGTTGTTGACCCGATAAGGCGGTAACTTGATAGGACGAGTGCCAGGTTGTACATGCTTTGTGAATGTTGTTTTACCTGGGTCATTGCTAAAAGTATCAGTGAATTCTGACAAAACGTTTTGTAACTCTGAACGCTGTTGGGGCATTAGCCCATCTACTTTTAATTGATTGTCGGGTGAAGGCTGCAAAACGCAAATGGTGCTCACCGGATAATTGTGTTCAGAAGTTACAAACTGTGATGTAACAGTTAAATTTCGGTGAACGTACGGCTTTAACATGTTTACATGGCATGTACGTTCTGTCTTACGTTTATCAGGCATAGCGACAAGGTAATCAACTGGGCCCAATTTACGTACAATCTTGTAAGACCCCTGATACTTTGCCAGTAGTGGCTTTCCACTAACAGGAAGTAGGACTAGCACTTGGTCCCCTTCATCAAAATCTCGAACACGCGCATTTCTGTCATACCATGTCTTTGCAGTAGTGCGGGCGTCCTGCGCTGTTTGTCTAGCAAGTTCGCCGCACTTCGCAACATGCTCGCGCATGCTTAACATGTACTGGAGAACACTGTTTGGTACAAGCAGTCGAAACAGAGTTTTGCAACCAAGTGGACCGAACCAAGGACAAAGGACCTCGGACTGGGTACCCAAACATCAGTTCGAATGGGCTGAAACCAATGGTTTCCACAGAGATCTCACGGTATGCGAACAAAGCCCATGGAAGACAGTCACACCAAGAGTCACTAAAGTTGTCGACCATGGCACGCAACATGGATTTCAGTGTCCTGTGAAAACGCTCGCAAGATCCGTTAGACTCTGGATGGTATGGACTACAGCGGATCTGCATAATACCGAACTGATATGTGAATAGTTGCATAAGTTCACTGGTGAATTCGGTACCCTGGTCACTTAGTATCTCATCGGGAAAACCGAAATGTGAAAAGATTTGAGAAAGAGCCTTGGCAACTTCCTCAGCCGTATGCTGTTGAAGTGGAATGGCTTCTGGGTAGTGAGTTGCCAAGTCTATAGAAGTCAAAATGAAACGATTCCCAGATTTTGGACAAGCTGGCAAAGGACCCACTATGTCAATGGTTACCTTTGTCCACGGCTCTGACATCACTGGGACAGAGACTAGTGGTGCTGGTGGGATCTTCCTACCCTTACCCTCGCGCTGACAAATATCACAAGATTTGCAATAGTGCGTGACATCTTTAAGCATGTGCGGCCAGTAGAAGTGCGGCTTAAGGCGACTGTGCGTCTTTTTAATGCCTAAGTGACCAGCGGCATGGATGTCTTGTGCAAGTTGCAAGACCTGCAAGCAAAGAACGGAAGGGACCACCACTCTGCCCGCTGCAAAGTTTGTCTTACGGTCAAAAGTATGATGCATAAGTAAATCGTCTTGGAGGAAGTAATACGAGCTGCCAGTATTGCTGGGACTATCAGAAATTTTTTGGCGCAAAGCTGCCAAACTGCTATCAGATTTCTGCAATGCTACCAGCTTAGTACGATCCGTAACTGATTCAAGCTTTAGTTCAGGATGTACTGGGGATTGGAACGGAAGTGTATCCTCCTCATTGTCATCCGACTGAGTTTTCAGTGTGTCCTCTGAGGTGTGTTATTTACCCTGCGAGCAGCAGCACGGGTCATGACAGCCTGCTCTACAACCTCGTCAGGTAAAGGGTGAGCCTTCAGCCAAATATCGTTTCCAATTAAAAGGTCAATACCCTCTGGTAATTCATTTACTAACCCGCAAAGAACCGATTCATCTAAGAAATCAGTGTGCAGGTGAACTTGAACCAGTGGAACTGAGATCGTGTCACCGGTGATATCTTTAAGCAGGCAAGTTTCACCTGTGTTGCTGTAGTCTCGTACACCCTGGGAGTCTCTCAAAAGTGACTGCATCGCCCCCGTGTCACGAAGTGTATGGATGCGTTTGTGAGAACCATCTGGCCTAATCAGTGTGGCTGGTTTACAGTAAGGTGTGAACAAGGGATGAATGGACTTACTGTCTGTGTCATTAACGAGTTCCTTGTTCACCACTGGTGTGTTGCACATAAATGGAGAAACATACACATTACAGTTATTGTGTGCAACAGATTGTTTCTCATTAGCCATTTTTTGTTTAAGTTTTCTACACTCACTGATGGTGTGATTAGTAAGTTTACAGTACGCACGCTTGACAGTTTTTGGTTTTGCAAACGACTGTTTACCCGCTTTACTGGGAGAAGTTATGTGGCGAATTAGTTCTTGTGTCTTCGGTTTATCTGTAGGCTTATGAAATGCTGACAGATTACCAGTATCTCTGTGAATTTTGGTTGTAAGAAGTATTGCTCTCTCTCTCGAACATGACTTTGTTTACGTATTGCCACGTACTGATCAGCTAGTCTAGCCATTTCATCGACAGTTTTTGGCTTCTGATCTACAAGCCGTATTTTTAGGTCTGAAGAGACGGTTTGTAGAAACTGTTCCATGAGAAAAGTTTGACGTAGCTTGTCTATGACATATATTATCATATGACTTGACACTATGCAGCCAATGCTTGAAATAGTTTTGCATTTTAAATGCAAAATCTGTGAAATTCTCTGATTCTTGTTTCCTGACATCCCGAAATTTTTTGCGGTAATGTTCAGGACTTAATTCGTATGCTAACAGTAGTGCTGCTTGCAATTGATCAAAGTCCTTTACTACACTATTGGGTAGCTCTGAAAAAAACACGCAATGCTTTGCCCTTAAGTTGTGTTTGCAAAACTGCTGACCAGTGTTCTTTTGGCCAGTTATTGAGCAAAGCAATTTTCTTGAACGTGATCAAGTAAACCTCTAAATCTTGATCTGAACATAATTTTGGCAGTAGCTTGGTAGCAGTCTCTACCTTGAAAGATGTTGCCCCGTTATCCTGTGTAGGAGTATTCCTAGATTGAATCTCTAGTGCTCTAAGGTCGTAATCCAACTTCAGCTTTTGTTTTTGGTACTCTTGCTCACGTTCCTCTCCTAGGCGTTCCCTCTCAACTTTGTGCCTGAGGTACTGACTCTTTCAAGTCTGTAAGCTGTTGTCCGACCTCGGTTGTTAGACGTTGTAGAGGTGAGGGTTGTAACTTAGTGTCCTCAACCATTTCCAACGGATCTGTTTCTGTGTTTTCCTCTACTAGTTCCTGGACATCGCTAGAAACAGAACCCGATCTTCCTATGATCTTTGACATCAACTGATCCTTAGATAAGCTTTGTGTTTTGATGTGAAGTGACTGTGCTAGCTCTTTAACTTCACCCTTACTCATGCTCATTAGTTGTTGTAATGTAAACTCTTGCTTTTGAGTTTGAGCCATGGCTCTTGAGTTACTAGTATTGTGATTCTATAGTTACTTTGTGTTGGAAAGTAACGATAACTTGACGCGTTACGCCAGTTATTAATTCAAGTGCCGTATCTGGATTTGCTACAAAAACTAAGTCCCCAGCTAGTGAATCTAAATCTACATATATAAATATATA
>Ga0209780_1001318_pt1 | contig 16073 bp, 9 predicted proteins | sample WorMetexBAHAMAS2_FD_187384 | JGI IMG/M metagenome (GOLD analysis project Ga0209780, IMG submission 187384) | Marine gutless worms symbiont microbial communities from Max Planck institute for Marine Microbiology, Germany - Inanidrilus exumae... | ecosystem: Host-associated > Annelida > Digestive...
CCGCGATATCGCGTGGCACCGATCATGGTCAGCGCCATTGATGTAGACAAGACATAGCAGTGGTGATGTGCAATTCATCAGCTACAACTTCGGTTACATCCAACTCGATATCGATTTAATGAGTCAACAGAGGAAGCGCCATCAAAATTGGTATCGTTGAAGTTTTGCAACTCTTGATCTGCTTAGTTAAGTTATTAGCTTCTTTTTTCTTTAACTTTTTATTGTTTTTTGCGTTATTATATTTCTTTCTACCATTTCGGTGAATAAAGATGAATTAACCAATTTAACCTATATGTCCTCCGAACACTGAGCATAGTAACTGCGTCACTGTTTTGCTTCGTCGTTGACTGTAACGGCTAACGATCCACTAAACCTCGGCCATTGTGTGTTCCAGTAAATAACTACCTTTATACTACAGATTTATTGCGTATGTTCAGTGTACAATGTCGACTACATACGTATTAAATATCTTGAACCGAAATGCTGAAATTGAACAAAACTAATATGTAAGCAGAAAGAAAATAATCAGTAGGCTTTGTTCTTGTGTAATCATACAACTTTTAAGCGTATTTGCAAGTCACACAGATACGGACAAAGATAAATAAATTCGATTAAAATCACGAATCGCCCATCTCTGAAGCTATATAATGGTGGCGGCGAGCGAAGACAACCGCATCCTACGGCGGTGTTCGGTGGCGTATCTGACCACTCTGACTGTTCAACATCAAAACAACCCACCAGTCTTAGTCCCAACAAACAAGAGTCGCAGCTGCCGCTGACAGACCCGCGAGACGCAGAGGCTCAACGAATGCTCAATATTCCGTATCGCATCATATGGTAATCAAACCATTTCTTCTATACTCGGCCTAGCTGCTGAATACAGATCTCGAAGGTGAGTGTTATCAACAGTTGTTCGACGACAATCAGAAGTTTATGACACTCACCGGCGAACTAAGTTGACAGCGCCTGAGACGATCAGCCGTTCCAGAAATGTCTATAATCGCCGTTCGAACCTACCCAGCCTCTATTTGGCGCCCCCGTTGGGGGTGAACCCCGTTGGAATTTCGCCGAGCTTTTCGGCATCGGAAAACTAGAGTCCCTGGGCTATCGTACGGCGCTGTTTGCGTGATCGTAGGTTTAGCGGTCTTAGTAGAACACCGACTTGTGACGGACGGACGGACAGACGTTCACACGATGACGGCAAGTACCGCGCTAGCACAGCGTCGCGCGGGTAAAAATGTCAAAACTGCATGCGCCGCGGACAGCCGACACGCGCGGCGTAACCGACCTAATGGACGTCTCCATAAATCTTACATGCGCCGCCCACACGCCAGCCGCGAGAAAATATCCGGCATTTCCTAGATGTAAACACAGGCACATCCAGTCTTTCTCTGACCCAAGCGCTTCCTGCCTCTGCGTTCACGTACATCGTTGACTACGATACCTGAAATCTCAGCAGCTGTTTTGCGGTTCTTAACGAAAAAATGCGACAAAATTTCAGTGGCGTCCAGCGAACTATACACGTGTTGATAAATCTTTCAACGTTTGAAAAGAGTAAGCAATGCGTGATTTATTTAGGATTTCAGAAAGCAGGGCAATTAAATTAAAATTCAAAAAATTCCAGTTCAGTCAAGTCTTTCACATAACGTGAATTGAGTATGATCTGTCTTAGTTAATAGCTTTTCAAGTGGCTGTGGGCCAATGCTGCTAAATATAGCGGATGCAGTCACTAAAGTTTGGGTAATTTAAACACGAAAGCATGAGATTTCAGTCGCTATAGCAGCTTGCAGCTAACACGAAGCGAAAGTCGCTCGGTAGTCTAGTATAAAGGGCGTCGGACTTGCGACTCAATGGTCGTGAGTTCGATCCCGGCCGCCGCACTATCGGTCGGTTGGTACTGCAGGATGTGTGACCGTCTTCGGGCGGACATACCACATCGGTGTGTAACCAGCCACCCAGGCCAACTCTGCCTCCTACCCTCTGTGGGACGGGAAATTAGTACCGGCCAAAGTGCGGTGATGCGCTGCGGCAGGGGATCAAAGGCAGAACGTCTCTTTGCATTCGTGGATAAGCGTGTGGGTGGGTGGCAGGTAAAACTGTGTGATTCCTCGTTAACACGTGCCATTCTGAGCGCTTTAGAGGCGCGTATACTCATGACAATGCGCTATACAAAATGTCCTGTCTTAATCTTAATCCTGAAGCCGAGTTGGAGCGTACGTTATCTCAGAGAACATAGCGTAGAGAACGTAGGCTATACTTTATCAACGTTCTGTACGCACCCGGTCGGACTTTGCATGGAAGAGACTGTCACGTAATTATTGGGTCGCGCTCGGCACAACGACAGAAAACATCTGTGTTACAGTGCCAGGGCAAACGTTAAACCATCGTTGTTGCTATCAGCTGCCATAGCAACCATGCAGATGAGATGAAGTTTAAAGCGGCATACCTTGCGCCGACGACGTGCAATATCGAGATTTTTACTTCAAGCTCCTAAATAGCTGTTTCTGCGCATGTGCAGTGAAATATAGCTAAATATCGCCATTAATGCTGCTAAATCGTCAAAATTTTGAAGTCAATAATATGAAATCGACGTCGCTGTGTGAACGATCGCGGTAACGGTTAGTTTTAGAGCCTCCTTCACAGCCAATAGTGATTTTGCGCATGTGCAGACAGATCTATGGCCTTTAGCACTGGGCAGGACCATATTTTTGGCGGATAACTGGATTTATGTTGGTCGCAGACCCATAAAAGTGGACAGACAAATCGGCGTAAAAGACGCACCTTGCGATGACGATGTAGAACATCGAGATATCAGCAACGTCAGCAACATCAGCCGCTCCATCCACTGCCACGAACGACCTCGAACCACCATCTCTGTCGTCCTCCTTCCGCCGACGAATGATCACGTGACCTTCGGTGACGTCATCGCGCGACGAGACCGCCGATCAGCGGCAGCGGAGAAAGGACGGTCGGACGAAGTGCGAGCAGGTTGGACGAAACGACCGAACGACGCGATGTCGGCTGATCAACTGACTGCGAAGCGCCTCGCGACCGAGTCGTCGTATCAGCAAAGACAAATAAACGGAAGCAAGGCGGCCGGGTCGACGTACAGTCGGCGTGACCCGCGCGGCGCCTTCCTTGGTTGTGTCGCCAAGCCGAGCTGGTGCTCAAGCTGCGACCCTGGTCGACCGCTGACAGCCGCCGTCCGGATCTGTAGCACACACACGAGACAAATATATATACAAACTACCGTTAACCCGTTTTCGCCCTGAGTTCCAAGCAGGCAAAGCGACTAAGAGATTCGATGCCAGGCTGGCTGACCGAACACTTCTAGTTTTTGACTTTCGGGCACCCGGGAGCTCAACCCTGAGCGTCAAATCCCTAAAATGGGTTAATTGCTCGGCGAGATAGCGGCGTTCGGGCGCAGGCAAACCCCGGTCAGTGGCGCACTTTAGACAGACCGAGACCGCCGCAAGTAAGTGGAAAGTGCCCAGTCAACCGAATGTGTTCTGTTCTGCGGCACTGCTGTAAATGCAAATTGACTTTTAAAAACGCAACGCAATTTTCTCCATTACGCATTTTTATGCGGCACACGGCACTCCACGCTAGACTCTGTTTTGTGTTTCGAGACGACAGCGCGATTAGCAAACTGAGATAAGAGACAAAAAATAACCGATGAACAGTCATCACATGTTTATCTTGAGAATTTTAAACATAAATAATACATTTCTCAACAAATTCGTAACGAAAGTCGAACAGTAAACAAGACTTGCAATTTGTTAAGATGTAGATAATACTTACAACAACTGCCTGTATAGCCTAGTATTTGGGAATTTTAATTTTAATAACTTTATTTCGCCATCACATGGTAGACTATACACCAGAACTAAGGTTTCAAATGATGAGTATAGCGACATCGCGTCGGCGTCACTGACAAACTGTGCTCAACTGCTTTTCACATTTTGTCATATACATAGGGTGAAATGACGTAACAGCAATCTATGGTCATAATACGAGTATTACGATCTCCATGTTGTAGGGCACGACGTCGTAATTTACGAAGTTAACTGCTGAAGCTGAAGATGTGTTACGTTATTACTGGCCCGCCTAATGGGCCAGTACTGTTTTGGTCGCTGGCGTCTGTCGTCTGTCGTTGTCCGTAACGCTGTGGGCGGTCGGCCGCCGCCGGGCCGGGCACGTGTCGGTCTGGTGGCCGACACTGTACGGTGGGCCAGTACGGTTACGTCCCATTAGGGCGACGCCTTGTTTGAATAAAATTGAATCGGTCGGTTTAAGAAAAGCTTATTGCTAGCGACAGATCAGCCATCTGACTGTAAGTGCTGCAAAATGTTTGTATTTCCTTGCCCTCATGATGGCGGCCAAAACAGCTGACATAAATAGGCCCGAAGAAAGTACGTCACTGTCACCCTATGTATTAATGTTCATTGTTCTCCGGCACCTTATAGCAATCTTCTTTTTTGTCTCTGCAGCCACGCAATTTTTTTCTATTTTGCTGGTGGGGACAATTAAGTGCCCACTGTATTGTATCCGTTCATTTAACTCATATCACATTACGTTAAGACGACGCTAGACAAGACCCGTTGCACTCCCGCTGAGTTTCGACATGATTGAATTGTTGCTGAAAAGAAAGCCGAGTGTATGTGATCTATTGTCAGGCCTATGAGGAAGGATCCTGACTTACTGCGCGAAAGAATTCAGCAAAGTCGAGTTGAAAGTCGTATTTTTTGAACGCCGTCAACAATGGCCGACTTCACATCAGAGGCGAGCTCTGTGTCTGCGCAGTGTTATACTGCAAGCAGGATACTCGCGTTACAACGTGTCACGCCGGCGAGTCGCTCACTTGAAACGTGATTGACAGGAAACAATGTTCGACGGCTGGCGGACATGAAGGCGTCCTCCCGAGTCCGTCAGCTGCATGCACGACATGTGTCCACGCCATCAATGACCGACCCCCATGAAGGCGATCTGCGAGCCAAGTCCCACCGGGGTCCAGGCGGAATTCATGGGGGTTAGAGGACAAAACCCCAGAAAACTGGCTCTGGGACGAACCCAGAAGTGAGCAGTTTTGTATGTATGTCAGCGAACGTTGCCTGTCTTATTTTGTATACATTTTAAAATGTCCATAGACAAGTAGGGCGACTGCCCTGTTCCCGCCACCGCACGCGAAACTCTGCATGAATCTGCAATGAGAGTCGTTTAGTCGTCATGCAGAGCAAACAATCGCTCGCAGATTTCCATACTTCCTCACCCAAACCCGACCTAATCGTCATATAGTCAATTCTTTCGAATATATATATAGGAAGCTCTGTTGACTTCATACGAGGCTTTCTCTGAATTGTACGTTAAACTCCGACTAACTCTGAATTGTACTCGGTTTGTCTCGCTATTTGAATGCGTCTGAATGTTTCAAGAACGATCCGATCCGACACGAAACCTGTCGTTGAATGTGTGACAAAAAATCAGCTTTATGCAGTTTTTTGTGCCTAAAACCCGGTCCACTGACTAATGAATAGGCCCACTGACATATTTCAGGGAGACGTCCAACGTGAAAAGTTCATCATTATTATCATCATCATCATTTTAATGGCTCACATGTCGTATCATGCAGTGACATATACACAAGACAAGCAGGAAACTTTATAGGCCTAACGAGCAGGACGACAAGGCACAGAATAAACTGGCTCTTATAGTTGTCCTAGACAAACAAAAATAATTAAAACATAGTAAAAACATTGTAAAACATACTACACGACATCAGGTTGTAACGTTCCGAAAACAACCGAAAAACTGATGAACTTATATTCAAGTCGCGTTCAGTTGGCGGATGAAAAGTGAATTTTGAACGAGCTGCGCCTTTCTGAAATTCAAGATATGACATTAAGTGGACGTGTTATCTGCCATGAGGGCGGCATAACGTGTCAGTCGTCGGGGCCATACTTTCTTGTTCAGTTCACCGCCCACGCGCCACAATCGGCTGAAAACAGTTCTTCACTCGTCCGTCTCCCCCTAATTTTCTCGGCGGGTTTGCGCCCGTGAAGTGGACACGTGGAGGTGACAGCTGTGCGAGGATGACCTAGGGGCGGGGCGCGGTGACGTCATCTGGAAGATGACCGCTGGACTGACAAGGGAGTGGTCATTGGTGACAACCGTCCGTGCGACGGCTGCCACGTTCGCATTTGTAGGGGGCCCGTAGAACATTTTTAGACAGACGGGCAGATTGTGACGATGCCGGGAATTTCTAGATCTCCAGTCTCGTCGCTGAAGTTCTCGTGTCCATTCCGTCGCATTTCCGCGAGGTTCAAATCCCCCACAACGCCACGCAGTGCTGAGACGCCAAGCAGTCGGCGCTCAGCAGAGCGATTAATGCGGCAGTCGGCCAGTAATGACTCCGGCCGACCAAGGCGACGGCTCATCAACAAACCCGCCTCTCTCCGCACCAGACATCTCCTCCATAGACGATTCCTCCGGATTCTTCCTTTGTCCGCTGCAGTCGGGCAGCTGCTGTGGACAAGGATTGATGAATGACGTCGAGATGAAATGAAGCCGCCGTGATCGGTCCGTAGTCGGTGCGAAAAATAGTAAAATATTTCTTCAAATACTTTTTTTCACGCCGCACATATAGGTGTACAGAGTGGTGCCGAAAAACCGCGTCGTTGTCCACGGTGAGCAAAAAATGCCACTAAATGTACTCTGTCCCGTAATTGATCCAAATACAGACCGATTTTCAAGAATCTTTCACCTGCAGACTCGGTAGTGCATTTATAACTAGGGAAATGTGCAGTCACGTCGACATGCAGACCCACGCCGGGCGAATGTAAGGGTTAGGGTTAATATTTAACCTTTGATCTTTTGACCTCAGGGTCAGTGCATGCCAATGTCTTGCCGACTGTGGTGCTGATAGCTCAAGCCGTTTTCCTTTTACAGCGCGGACAAACAGACAGAAAAACACAGACGCGACTGAACGCCCTACCCCACGCCGACGGCTATACAGCCGGCGTGGGTAAATACGCCGTCAGTAAAGATAGAACCGCATATTAACTATGTTGCCGTATTATCTCATGGAGTTTTTTTAGCATCTCCTTAACTAACGTTGGTCTCAATGTCCCGCATTCAGCGCCATTCTGCTGTGAAATTTCGCCAAAACATCCGCCACACTTCAATTAGCACTTGTCAGTTTCTCTCTTTCTTGTTCTCTTTCTACTTGATAATCAGGCGAGATTCAATGGATCGTTCAACATGGCCATAGAGTCTCTGTTCATTCCGTGAGCCGCCGCCACGCCAATTTACACGTCGAAAAGTCGGCGTCCGCCACCCAAGTCTCGGCGAGTCTAGCATACGTCAAATTCTCGCAGTGAAGGCGTTACCGCCGGCGCTGCAGAAAACCACCCGACAACGACGCAAGCGGAACTGTAGCCGTCGAGGTATTAGCCGTTTGACTGTACGCTGCGGCAGCCAGGATCAAAGGCACGGCGGCTGCGAGCTATAACCTCGACGGTGAGTTTTTCAGCAGGCGCTGCGTCTAGCAACAGTAGCTGTGTTTTCCATTCACAACCAACAGACTAAGTATGTAAGTAAGTAAGTAAGTAGGCGAAACGCCACAGCGACGTCGCTTCCGCAGAGATGACTTTTCCTCGCTGAACGACTTTTGAGCGGTTGCTAGAGCGAACGAACCGATCTTAGTTGTTTTATACTGTGGGGTCCGACTGTTTTAAAATTGGTTTTAGGTTCTAGACACTGATATCTGTAATGTTGAAAATGACGTTTGCACGTACATCAGTAAGATCCTTTCCATTTCACACCCCCTCGATAAGATCCCCCGAAGATACCAACTCTGGTGTTTGATGTGAACGGGGATAAAACGTGGATGGAGACAAATGTGTGCGGGGAGGAGGAGGGTGAGGTAGGATCGGTGGTACAGGTCATCAGAACGGTCGCGCGTGACTCGTTAATTAATCATCGTCTCTGTCTTTACTGTATCCAGGCCCAGATACAACAGACTGTCGGTATACGATGATGTATACACCGAACCACGGGGCAGAGAGTAAACCGCCATCTAGCGAGTAGCGACTTTACCGAGTACCGGAAGTCGGGCGACATAGCGCGACATTCGGCGAAAGGCTTAAGCATTGGTAGACGTGCTACCGCGGGGTGATCTGGACTGGCGACGGATAGGTGAGGAGAAAGTAAACACACACACACAGTCAAGGTAGCGGCCTGCTATGAAGCAAGTGACATACTTGAAGTACCTAGCTGTGATCTGACAGGCCAACTGCTTGATGGATGCGTATTCAACGGCGGCATGGTTTAGTCGTAGCGCGTTGGTCTCGATCAACAAAGTTACTCGACGAAGAGCCCGGTTAGTGCTGGGATGGGTGACCGTCTTCGGCTGGGAAAACCACCTCGGCATGTAATCAGCCAGTCAGGTCAACTCAGCCTGGCCATCGCTCCGTGGATAGGCGAAATGAGTACTGGTGATGGTTTCAGCCACCGGCAGGGAAGAAACAGCGAGTTCGGCGTAACAGCAGGCACTGTTACCATGCACGACTGTTGGCATACTGATCTAGTAAAAGGCGATACTAGTATATAAGGGGACGAGCTACCTCGTAATGAACCTTGCAGTTATTGCAATAATCTTCTTCTTTTATGTACGAGTATCAACTGTGAGGAGATATGAGGCAATATTTCCATTACTTTACTAGGATTAGTGAAATGCATTCTCAAACCAACCTCATACACCATTCTACGTACCAAAACGTGCACTCCTGACCACCGATATAGATTCCTGCATTGTCGATTAGTTGTCAGCCTGTGATGTTGATGGTGGCGAGTGTACAACGTCGTAACTTCAGCTGGCCTGATCGTTGACTGTGTCTATATTCACTTACATTGCAGCCTCAGCCGAATACGTTCCGCCTAACTGCCGACCAAACTGTGTACGGTCACTAACAGATTTCACGGAAATGCCCAATCGCGGTTACTGCAGCCATGACGAGAGACGATTTCTCAGTGTGATGACTATACGGTATAACGCAACACATTGCTTCGTCACGAACATTCATTAATGTGTGGAACAAGCTGCCGGAGTATGTCGTTGAGTCTTCTTCCGTCGTCATGTTCAAGAAAAGACTGGATGATTGGAGCATGGATGTGGAACTATAAGCTGTGCTTACATCCACTAGGCCTACCAGTTACAAGTTACAAGTTACCACAAACGCTGTTGTCGTTGTTACGAAACAGTCACAGTAACTCTCCCGGCGTCTGTAATACAACGCATTTTCGACAGTTCGTTGTCTGAGAAACAGCAACTCATCAGGCAACACAACTAAAAGTTATGAACGTCATTCCACTGAAGTGACGGTTGGCAAGTTTATGAGCTGTTGCTTACGTTCAGTCATCGACAACCTAAGGAAGCCGTTTTCTCGACCACACTATTCGGTTAGCATATTATGCACGCAGCTAACATCTCCGCTGACTCTATTTGGGTCCCGGCCCTACCAGGGGTATAGGCTAGCCTTTGCCACGCTCTGATATCAATACAGCACAAGGCTACTGCAAAATGACTACAAAAAACTGGTGAGGTGGATAAGTTTCGTCAGCCGAACGTGCAATGACGTCATATGCTGCGTGCTTTTCTGTCAGTAAATTTAACGACACCCTTTATAGCCGAGACGTGTATCGGCCGAGTGGCCCAGCAAACAGCCGTATGGTAGTCTGTATATAGGGTGAGCAGAAATTAATCGGCCGGTAATTAGTCGGGAACAATGAGATCAATTGTGGCTCATGATGATCATCATCAGCTGCAGCAGCGGCAGCAAGCAGCAGTCGTGTGTGGTGGCATGCAGGCCGGCACGCTCCAGTTCACCGCTAGTACTAGCAGACCGACTGGTAATTAGAGTTGGCGCCAGCTAGACGCTGTGATGCCACAATGACCACCTCTCATTAACATCGCCCACTATACACATCGGAGATGCGCCTGCCACGATACTACTCTCGTCTTCTCTAACCAACCTCTCCGAAGTGACTCTACGCTCGACTTACATACGTAGGTCGAGTAACTTATTATTTATTTATTTATTTAATAATAAAAGCAAAAGGACCCGAAAGCTACTTACATCGCAGTAGAATGCATACGATATAGCTAGAATATCACCAGCATGCGACGCAATTAAAACAAATTTAACATACACCTGAAACTAATCTTAACCGCGAACCTTTGGGATTGCAGTATATATTTCACAGGCCCGGATAGCCTGCAGGTAAGGGTCACAAAGTCCTGAAAGTCAAATCAATCAAAATGGGCAATAAACCCGTAACACATGTGAAGTGTGTTTATGTATATATGTACAATTGTGCATATACCTTAAACCTGTTGACATCGGTATTGCTGCGGGTTACGGTATACGAGAGTCGTCGGTATTTCGCGCATCACTAGGCCCTAACCCATCTCTTCGCCCCGTGGTCTGGTGCACAGTTCATCCCTCGTGAATCCAACTCTTGTTCACAGCTAATGAGGTCTTTCCATGTACAGACCACTATACGGATTGATGTCGCAGCTTACGGCTCCAGAAGCTGCGTGGCAATCGAGTAACGGCACCAGTTAGAAGCATCGTTTTATTGCCTTGTCGACTTTGATCTTCTTCACAGAAACAGCTGTTACTGCTGCTGCACTGTCACATCCGCTCTTCTTTGAGCAAACAAGTGCATCGTTGTCTACTTTCATTTCGCGCCGCAGGAAGTAACGTTTAAAGACTTTCGTGGAAACCGGAAGCCTAGTAATGAGTAAAAACAAAGGACAAGACGATGCACCGTTGTTTCCATTCACCGTGCTATAGCGTTTATTACGTAGAGTCATTCGGATCACTATAGTTTTTACCGCGCGACTCACAAGCTGCGATACGCATAGCGCAACATAGTATTACGTTGTCCGTCTGTCCGGCTCTCACAATCGTGTACTGTCTGTATGAAAACGGCTTCAAGTAATCAACACTGGACTTCATGGGATCCTCACACGGGACGTTGGTGCATGATGTTTGTAAAAGTGGCGAGTTCAACATGGCGACAAAGTCTCTGTTCATTCCGCCATGCCAATTTACACGTCGAAAAGTCGGCATCCGCCACCAATGGTAACAAATGGTAACCAATGGTTACAAAGATGCTGTTAAATCAGATAAACCGTACGAGATAGAGACAATTTTTCACGCACTGAGAGGAACTAACGTTCTGTGCATGAATCGGTACAGCTGCATAATTCATATTTGCTATACACAACAAGATTACATTTCACTATCATCAACCATTATACGGCCAAAATTAACTTGACAAGTTGATAACATCTTCAAGTAACGGCTAGCCTCGCGCGGTCCCTCTGCTACAGCTAAGCCTCTTGTTGCTGTTGCCTTTAGCATTCGTTATTCTAAAGTCTGCAGATATTTTCACTGATTTACATCGCTGTTTCAACTTGAACAGTCGATAAAGTGGTCGCTACTAAGCTATTTTTGTCCATTTTTATTCATCGAAATCATCGACATTGTGAAAGCATTGTCATCGTTTTCAAATGTTCACATGCTATGGCCACGCTATTTTCTCTCTTCCATTGTTCTGATAATCTCGTAATTCTGCTTTTGTTTTGTTAACTAACAGCATTAATCCTACTCTATCCTGGCGTCCCGTTTGCTCTCGAGGAGATCCAGCCAAGAAGTCCTATATGCTATTATATAGGACTACTTGATCGAGTTCATCGTTTACCGGTGCCTCTCAACGGCAGAGCTAACGCGAGAGCTAACGGAGAACGCACATTAGCACCGTCCAACGACCCACGGGAGCACGTGATATCTGTCAACACGTCATCATCGCTGCCAGCTGCTGGATCCGTCCTATCTCCCAGCATCCTTCTCACCTCTCTTCCTTGGACACGAGACACAATGGTAGCTTCTTTCGACCATAGGAGTGGGACATCTTGGTAGCTGGCGTGCGTCAGGAAAACACGCCGACGGTGTAAGTTAACGAAACCTTGTAAAGTCCTGTGGAAATGATAAAGCCATAGCGAAAAAATATGGGTAGTGTAGCTCTTGACGGATGGGATGTAACATCTATTTTGGTATAGCGAGGGCTGGGTCTCTTCACTAAATCAAATGCAACAAGAGACACTGTACCAATTATGGTATTCCTCTAAAGATAGGATGACAGTGACGTAATTTCTTCATTCCTATCTATGCCAGCCGTTCTGGCCGCGATGATGTAGGGCACGAAAATGTAAACATTTTGCACCAAATACAGGCAGATCGCAGATCTGGCACTAGCACTAAGCTGTCCTTAAACCAGTTGATTCAGCTGTTTTTAATTAACGCCCGAAATCTTCACCAGTTAACTTTGCACAGCACTACTCGGACATCATGCCCTACAACATGGAGATCGTATCGTGAGTGACGAGTGACGTCACTTCACCCTGTGTATAATTGTCCTTCTGACAGCGTGAAGTGCTGGCTTGTAACGTGCTCTCTGTCTGCCGCAGCACCACATCAGAACCAGTGTTCGACTTCCGTGCAGCCAAGCCATCAGGGTTAATCCCCATAATTAATTCCTGTAATTCAAACCGAAATGTAATGCCCCAACACCACTGACTAGGAATCAACTTCTCTGAAGATATTCTAATCGCTGGTTACTCAGACTAAGTGCGAGGCTATCGCAATACATGTATGCATATTTTCGCGCAAAACTGTTGTCGACACGCAAACAATCTGCCACTGTCTCCCCAAAGCCGCAACCAAACCGTCTCACTTACGTATGTCGGGCGGCTTCCACGGTGTTCCACAATGATCTTCCTATTCTCGTCCGGTCTTACGGGCTGCCGACTGCGGAGTCGGGATATCGTAGGATCAATACGACGCCCTACCGGCGTCAGATGTCGTAAACTGGCTGTTAGCGACACGGCACGCAAGATAATACGGCGTTAAACTGTCGTAACGCGCACCTCAATCGCCAGGTGGCTAAATATTGAAATCCGACCAAACGTTGTCTGCCTGCAATAACATAAACAGGCTATTTTTGTAATTTGCTAATAATTCCGAGAAAACATAAAATTATATGATAACAGCACAGACATTTTGCTGAAAGTTTCATGCGGTTTTCATCGCAATACTATTTATTTATAGGCCAATTAGGCTACGCATGCTCAGACTGGGAAATGACAGGCTAATTGCCAATGTTCTAGTTCAATTCATACTCACATAGTTTCTATACACAAAGTGGCAAGTGCTCGTTTAATCTGTCGTTTTATCGCGGTTAACATTTTTTTCTACGCATTTGTCTGAGAGACACGGTCACCGACAAACATTTAGTTCGAATGAATTTCGCATAATCGGAGTTGTTATTCGTAAAAAAAACTGCACATTAGCAAGCTGGCAAGTAGCGACAGAGCCACAGCGTCAAAGAAATGATGTCATTGCTAGTCGACAGGGAATTTGTTGTTCTAGTGCGACGAAAGATACACGGTTAATTCCTCAGCCAACAGTATGCCAAAGAGCACTGTCATTGTTCTTGACCGGTACCCATTTCCCATTCTGAGGGTATTCGATCTATCTACCCTCGTCTACTGTTCGTTGGCCGGTACTGCTCCTGCGTACCTAGCTGATTCACTGTCGCTGGCCGCCGTCCATTGCGGTCTGCTGACAGTCGAATATGCATTGTCAAGAGGTCACGTAACCAGTTCGGCGACCGCTATTTCGCCACTGCTGGGCCAACGCTGTGGCACAGTCTGCCTGAACAGCTTCGGCAACAGCACATCACCTTCGGACAATTTAAACGATTGCTTAAAACGTTTATGTTTGGTTAGCAGGGCCGCGGCGCCCTGTGCTAGACGTTAAAGGCGCCGAATAGAAAGTTTTCTTTCTTACTTACTTACGTAAAAGGCTAAGTTGGCCTGAGCGGCTGGTTAGGATAAACTCATCTCAATACTAACCGGGCTCGGCGTATAGAGTAAAAACGTTAACGGGCACATAGCGGCCCCAAACCGACGCCCCAGGGCTACAGTGGTCAAACGCAATCAACCGTCGACAACAGTTGTCATCCGTCCACAACTCGGTGCACGGGCCAATTATCTTAATTAGTTCCCACAGGTTTCGGGTTAAGTCTGCCGCAGCAGCTACCGAACCCAGGACTCACCGTAGCGAATAGTGGACTCGCGACACGCCACCTACACCTAGTAAATACAGCTGGTGTGGCAAGTGGTCCGGTCACATCTGGCAAGCGACAGCACCATCCGCAGCCAGCGACAGATGCATGCACCCGTCCAGTTGCGCACCTATGTGTGACTACAGCTAGCTACTGGCCACATAGGACGCATAGGATTGCAACGTTTTGAACTTTAACGTGTGTAGATCATGAAATGCAGATGTAAGTGAAAGCAATCGAATAGAAAACGAACAAAACTAAGAGTCTGGTAAATATCCAGAAAGATGGGTGGCCTATACAGAGGCAATGATATGAGTAACTACTACTGTAAATATCATTCACTCATTGCAAGCACATCTCTACCTCCAGACCCATTTTCTGTTTATTATTATTATTATTATTATTATTATTATTAGACCTACAGCAATAAAACGCTCGCACAGATCACTAGAAGCAAAGTAGCAACTCTCTTGCCAACTCACTATAGGTCTAAGTCTATACTGTCTTTGCCGTACAAACCATTAAAAACTAGAACATCAGGGGCGTCGGAACAGGAAGAACAGGGTCAGCGACTGATCCCGTTGGGGAAGCACTGCTCCCTCAACCTTTGGTGCACTGGAGCACTGCAGTGCGTCAGAATGCAGCATTTCGAATTTAAAATTTCAACAATTTTCCCGGGATTATACCTCCGTTCCCCGGACACACGATACATGCTGCGTATGGGATCCCTAAAATAATGCAATAGAATGCACCACAATACGTCATTTTCGAGTAAAAATCCAACTTTTACCGGGAAGAAGGCACAGTCCCAGCCCCCTGTGGGGAGACAGTACCCCCTCCACACATCCGACGCTCTGCTTCCCAATTTCAAACTACTTCCGATGCCGCAGCAGTATACAAAAATTCTTGTTTAAACTTTACGTTATTCACCGCAGACACACATAGCCGACGTAATCAAATTAATATTGTTAATGTGAAATACTGCAAACCACTGCCGTGCGCAATGAAAGATACGCAATGGAGCCGCTAATTCCCCTGAAGGGTCACTCACAATGGGCCCGGACACGGCGGCAGCCGTAATAACGTGGATACAATTAGAAGGCACCACGCTAGCGAGCCACAGTTCAACTACCGTTGAGTATTGTATATCGTTCAATTGACACGCGGTCTGAATTGTCCCGGAGGGACGAGGTGTCATCGTTAAGGGCGCTCGACGCCGGACAGAAAGACAGACGCCCGCATTCGCAGGTCATTTCGGCGACAAATGCTACTAGCTGCATTGTCGACTTAACGTAGGAGAATAACGGCTTTGTGATTGAGGCAGACGACGACAAAGCGATTTTCACGCCTTGCTCCGACGAAGCGTTATGAGCCGCACGGTAAAGAATACGTTCTAACAAGCTCGGACACGTTCATCAGTTTTCCATATAGACGTCTTTCGGTAACCGTGCTTTAATATTTCCCGCACAGAGCTACTACACTGTGTCTCAAAAAAAACGTCCCACCTGTAAACTGTCTCTAACTTTGTCAAATCTTAATCGATTTTCAAAATTTTTGCACTGCTGGAAAGCGTATGAAATTTGCTATAAAAGCCATATGACAATACCCACCTTACCTTAGGCATGTTGCTACACTACCTTGGGAAATTAAACATTCCAATTTTATGCAGATATTCAGCAGATACGAAAGAAAATGCAAACAAATTGCATTTTTTAATCGCCTCTAATTGATTGCGAATAATTTTCTCCTTATCACTATTCTATTACTTACTAACTTTTACGATCAATTTGTGGCACCGGAAATACGTCACAGCAGACGTCACTGCAATGTTTGTCAACAATCAATGGTATTCAACGACGAGGACAAGAATTTGATAAAAAGTT
>Ga0209780_1001319_pt1 | contig 16066 bp, 9 predicted proteins | sample WorMetexBAHAMAS2_FD_187384 | JGI IMG/M metagenome (GOLD analysis project Ga0209780, IMG submission 187384) | Marine gutless worms symbiont microbial communities from Max Planck institute for Marine Microbiology, Germany - Inanidrilus exumae... | ecosystem: Host-associated > Annelida > Digestive...
TTTTTTTGGGGGGGGGGCTGACTTGGGTGAGCCAAAGAACCGCATATTAGATTTGGGTCCAGATGCTACAAGGGGAAGGGAAATTTTGGGGATTGTCCAGCTCATTCGAAAGCATTGGAAGTCTTGCTGAAGTTTATGCAAAAACGGCTGAACCTATTGAGTTCCCTTTTTGGGGAGCTGACTCACGTGGGCCCAATGAACCATGCATTAGATGGGGACGAGATCCCCCATGGAAAGGCGCAATTGTTGGGGGTTATCTGGCCTATTCAAAAGTATCGGCTGTCTCTGCTGTGGTGTTTGGCTGTTTGCAGCAGAAGGGATCATTCAGTCCCCAATAATGGCTCAGCAAAAGGAATTATTCCATGGTCAGTAGAGTTCGTTCATTCGATCGTTATTGCGGGCAGGGGTCCAGCCTAGTCTGGACCCCAGTGCTGAGACCTATGTAGGACCTATGTAGCCCAGGAAAGGAAGGGAATTGGTTGGTGTATGCGAGTGTGTGCGTGATGTGTAGAGTGAAGGAGGGTTAAGTAGGAGTGAACAGCTTGTCGGGTATTTCTATGACACGCCTCCTCTAGAGTCTAGGCATGGCCTACTGTCTGGCTAAGTCCTGACTGACGCTTATGCAGCACCAGCCCTGACTGGCACTTACGCAGCACCAGCCAGTAGACTTGCCACATGTATCTTCTTTGGCTCACATCAGCACGGCTATTGCTTGACGCTGCTAATTAAGGCATTAGCAACAGTCGCAGTTTATAGAGGACACCATCGAACCCTTGTTTTCCTGCCTGGGATTATCTTCCTGTTCATTATGTGCATAGGAATATGGTCAGTAGAAGTATGCAGCAAAAGGGATAAATAAATCCTCCATCGGCACGACATGTAATGCGACCTTTCGTTAAAATTCTTTGACTATTTTTATCATTATTATGAAATCATAAGATACTGGTATTTTTAGAAAAGCAAAAATGGAGAAAAGGCGATCAAGTCTCGGTCGAGGACGTGTTAGCATTGGGCGTCTGTCGGATTTGAACACAAGTGCTGTTAAAAATGGTATCAGTACATTTGTAATTTTCAGTTTGACTGTTTTTAAGATGGCTCACTATTACTGCCTGTATAATCTCTGATTGTTATGTGATGCGTTATGTGCAAGGGTGTCATAATTTTGTTAATTTGTCTGTTATAAATCTTAATTTGCTTCAAAATGCTGAACTTGCTGTCAGACGTTTCTGCATGTCTTAGAGTCCTGTCATTTCAGTACCTGTAAAACACAACTTAGTCACTATGAACTAAGCCAAGAATTGATGTGCAAAATTACATGTTTCCTAGGAGTGTGTAAAAACACAGTCGTAAAAGAGAAATATCAGAATAGAGCCAAGAATTTACTGTTTATATTTGTATGGATGATGGCTGCAATATCATTAAAAACAAAACATTAGTAATTAATTACTTAAATGTTCTTGTCGGACGCCTTGGTTGGATGGATAGGACAGATTTTTTTCTGTTGACAGCCAAAACATACTTCAGGAATTACTATTGTTTTGCTTTTACTTATTATGTAGTTATCGTCCATTTAAATATTAGTAGTATGTAATTCTTAGCTCCAGTTTGATATTTTAGGCTGCATTGCAGGCACACAGTGAATAAGATGCAATCTACTGTTACAGGCGGAGTATCGTGGTGTGTGTGGGTCTGTTGGTCAGTGGTCACGTTCATGAGCCATGCAAAAACAGCTGAACCAGTCAATATGCTATTTGGGGATTGTCTCCGGTGGGCCCAAGTAACCATGAATTAGATAGAATCCTAGACCCCCAAACGGGAAGGGAAATTTTAGATGAAGAGAATGGTAAAGCATAGGAGTTGGCGGGTGTAGATAAAAGTGCCGAGCCCTGCAAAAAACGGCTGAACCGATTGAGATGCTATTCGTGAGGCTGACTCATGTGGGTCCAAGGTACAGAGTGCTAGATGATGGTCAGGATTGGATGAATCCATTCTCAGCAGCGTGGGGTTAGAAGTCCGTGATGCTGACTTTTGCCAAATTACTTTGGACACTTGTTCTCTTTTTATGTTTGCATCATGCATGTATGTACTATTTAGGGAAATTTTTCTTTTTCCACTTTAATCACTGGATTAGTGTTTAGCGATTTGTTGTCTTTTTACCCGGGATATCAGTTTCATGTTGTCATCAATAATTGTGGTTGAAATACTTCTGACTCTTCCTGGGATATGTGCTGGCATATGGCATCCGACGCCGTCCGTCACCATGATGTATATTGAACAAGAAGCTCAGCTATCGCAGAGGGACCATGCGACGCACTGTCAGTTGAAATCTTTTGAACTGCTGTACAGCTGTGCTAAAAACACACAGGGAAAGGCTTACAGTACGTGAATGACCTTAGTGTGGAGTTAGAAAGGTTTCAGTAAGAAAAGTGACCTTCAGGGTCATTCAAGGTAATTGCTAAAATGCTAATTGTGTCATTCGACATTCCACGTACGATTTCTTATTAGTCTTCCATTGCAATTATGTCTCTATATTGCACTGTATTGGAGTAATTATTTACCAAAATTTAAAGAGGTCACGTGACCCTTGGGCCTGGACACATCCCTTTCCTGAGTAATCTATCATGCATGCACTAGTACTCCTTAGTATTAATCAGTGTGTGAAATTTGAAGTGCCCAGCATCACTGATTCCAGAATTTAAAAATGAGCAACATAACTTGACCACGCCCATCAGGAGGTAGATTGTCATTGCATGCTTTTATATATTCTACCCATGTACAAAATTTGACGACTCTAGCTTCAGCCATTTCAGATATATGTTTGCGGTCCTTAAAATTTCCCTGTACTTGTTGTCCCCATTGAAGATGACCCCACTGGAATTTTGCTGCGATCTTTGGCATCGGAAAACTATCGTATCATTCGTATGGTGTCTCGGCACTGTCGTACGATGTTTCGATTAACCATTTTGGTACAGTATTGGCTTGTGACTGGCGATCGGAGCGACAGACGGACAGACGCACAACAACAGGATATACCATGCTAGCATAGCGCTGCGCTGTCAAAAACATTTGGAAAGGTTTGCAGTAAGTGAATAAACATTGTAGATAAGATGTGCTATATTTCTCGTGTGTTTATGTTGATTGTAATGTGGTGGTTGTCTGTGGACTGCTTATTACTGTGAAATTGTTTATGTGCACAGAAGATGCTGTAAGTGCAGAAATGGCTGCAGAGATGCAACCTTGTTGCAGGTCTGTTGTCAGTTGCACTACTAACAAGTTGTGACTGTGCTTCAGTGCATACCTGTGTATCAGATGTTCAAATATTTGCAGTGTTCTGTTCATGTAACTTGATGTAAGTGTAGTTTTGGCCAAGTAGTTGACCAAATGTTGCTGTGAACTATATTAATGTTATAATGCATCTTTATTTATGCATCAGACTGAGTTTAACTGAGTTTCTTAACTTTACTAACACATATCAGTGAATCTTATGTATTTGCTTTAATTAATTTACACAACCTATATGATGTCATGTGTTGTAACATTGGGCCTGGCCCTGTACCACTTATAGGTGCCAGACATATTATGTTAGTAGTTTCGTGCACATCCGAACTATGCCAATGTGCCGGCATGTTTTCAGTTTATTAATAGCCGAGGAGCTGACATGATATCCAGTTAGGTGAACAAGTCAAGTACTCCACAGTCCACAGTCTAGTTGCCCACCGAGACAAAAGGTTGACATTGACTGCTTTATCTTTGTTTCATGTAGAGGGTCGTTTGTGATGTCAACCTTGGCAACCGTTACAATGTTCCTTGTTCCCATTAAGAAGAGTTTATTCATCCGTGTAATGTATGTTAACTAACGCTCGGATAACAATAGTAATAATGACAGCATTTATAGAGCACCGTCGGGTCTGAAGACGCAGTGGCACTGGTGGCGGTGAGGGGTGACTACTTAAGGGCACTGAAAGCACAGCATGCCACATCGGTGTTTGTACGAGGGGCAACAACCATTTGTGGAGCGTCACACAAATGTGTAACAGGTCACTCAGGTACGTCGGCGTTGCTGTAGCTTGCACCTTGTGGGCTATAAGTGCCGTCTGGTATGGGACCCACTGCCTTACTGGAATCCAGTAGAGTGGCCTAAGCATTGGGCCAGCATCAGTGCATCCTCCACGTTGGCAGACAACCCTGACCAGGTTGTTCTGGATATGCTGAAGGTATTGATGGTTAGGTGGATGATGATGCGTAAATGAGGCACTTATTACTGGCCCGCCTAATGGGCCAGTATTGTTTTGCTGGCTGGCGTCTGTCATCGTCTGTAACACTGCCAGCGGGCGAGCCGGCCGGCTGCCGGGCGCATGGACGGTCAGCGCGCCGGCGGCCGGGCGCGTGGGCAGTCAGGCTGCTGACACTGCATGGCAGGCCAGTACGGTTACGTCCCATTAGGGCGATATCTTGTTTTAAGATGAATAAGATTTGTATTATAACACAAACAAACTAACATTGCTGTGTCTAACATTAATTGAATGTTACCATAGAATATGTGGGAATTGTGCAGCGCTCTTGTGTTTACAATAGACTGAACACGTTGCTTCTTGGCTGATGCAGTTTCATGTTGAACTTCAAATATTCCTGAAAAATACACCAGTAAATGTTTATTCAGTAAGAAGAAGAGTATTTCAGGATGATTTCTGAACAGTTTATTGTGTTTTGAGCTTGACATTCTCAGTCACAAAACAAGAACGGGTAAACTCAACATATGTTGACAGAAACTCGCTCGACTTGTTCACTTTGTGACGAAGTTCACTTCTTATCGACCTCTCTAGAAGATGGCTTATTGTTGATACTCAGTGTATTCAGAGTCGATCTGCCGTGGGGCATGCAGTCGCCACTCGCCAGTTTGATCAAAATGGTGGATTAGAACGCTTCAAGTTGAACGTAGAACACTTTCTTTGGTGATGTAGATTAACGATAATTTTAAGCAATGTTCCATGTTGTGGTGCATTCTGCAGCATTTTCTGCTTCTTAAAACTACTTCCAGTTTTACCCAATCCATTACTGGTCAAAAGTACCACACCAAAATTAAAACACTTTTTCCTGCAAGGCATTTCAATTCTGGCCTTGCGACGTTGTTTATAGTCATTACCATGCGATTTCACACATTTCCAGTCCACATGGCAGCTAAAAATACTTCCTGTTTCGGTTTTCGACAGCATATCACAGGCTGGCACATTAATTGCCAATATGTTAGTTTTGATTGTTGCTTACTTTATTAAAACAGCAATCATTCTGATTATGTTTATAACTGTAAATGTTTCAGTCAGCGTGACGTCAAAAATAGCCAGGAAGACAGTATGTCAGAAATTGACTGCAAGTTGCATTTCATGTCTGCCTATAACAGTAGGTATGTACACAGTATCGTAGCAGTTCATGCTATGTGTTATGCAATATACAGCAAGAGATGCAACACGCTGTTAACATATAGAGGTACTGTTGTTGGAGTGCGATAAACTGTTAGCAAAACCTGTCTCTGAAACTCATTTATGTATGTCGCCGAGATATTTGGTGTCAGAAAATTATAGAGTCTCTGGTACGGCATTGTTTGCATGGTCCTATGTTTAGCAGTTTTGATAGAACACTGACTAGTGACAAGAGTGCCAGACACGATGACAGCATGTACCACGTTAGCATAGCGTTGCGCGGTAATTAAACAGATTAATTGTAACGGTCAAAGTGAATATTTGATGGTAATTTTGAACATTCAGATTTGATGAGGTAATGAACGCATTTAAGGTGTAGTGGAAATTTATAGGTATGGACCGTATTTCATACAGAATCTGCCAATGGGATAAGTTTGAAAATCAGTTAATTTTCGACTGGTATATAATGAAAAGGTTGCATAGATTTTTTTTATCAGCGTACAGGTAACACTGAACTATCTGCAAAGATTGCTGACCTACATTTGGTCACTAAATTTCGTGGAGATCCGATTTGCGGCTTCCAAATTGTAATGAACTAAATTTTCTGCTTGTGTAGCATGAAAATGAAAATGTTTTAGGTCAATTTTTGGGGAGTTTGGGGGATTTGATCACTCTTGTGGCAGTTTGTCTTTGTGGTAGTGTAGTGGTCTCAGTCAACAAAGTTACACTACGTCGGATGGGCAAACAAGCTCACTCACTATATGAGTGACCCAGCAACCCAGGTCAACTCAGTCTGGTTATCCCTTTGTGGTTAGGCACTATGAATATCAGTAAAATCTGGGGCATGCGATGCACTAAACCCATATCCATGGTCTCACAACGAACGCTGGTGTCTGGCTGAGGGCTACAGAAGCGTAGATCAGTGCTGTCTTATGGGCCTGAGAATGCTGCCCTGGCCTTTGTGGCTCTGCTAAGTGCTAAGGAACCAAAGTGTGACAGATCTCATACTCGTCCAGACCACTACATTGTCACAGTGCCACATGCATGTGTGGTTATACCCATGACATACTTACCGGTAGTATCATTGAAATCTTTTTTGAGGTTTCGGGGCCAACTGGAGTGAAAAGTTTGCCATTTCCGCTTATAATACTGTACATTTAACAGCGTACTTGTAGTTAAATATTGTGGGTTAAACGTTTGCAGAATAGATGCACCATTGATAACTGGACTAAGAACTTGATAATCTGTCATTTTTGGTTACCACTGCAGTTATTGTGATCTTTAGGCATGCTGTTATCAGCTCAAAAATGTAAAACCTGTTTTTCGTCACTCTCTACCCTGTTGCTTTAAACGCAATACAATGCTGACAGTGGCACTGAAATCATACAATGTAAACCTTTTCCTCATACTGACAGTGATTGGTGATTTATAGTGATTGATGGTTTTCAATCTACAACACTAGCACTCCACCCTCGAGCGTAGAGTGTGGTGACACCTTGCACCTACGGCACTCATTCATAACTTGCATTTATGGCGCTCGATCCATTACGGTTGCTGACTGCTAGTTTTAAATTCCCCGATGGAGCTCGCCATTCATTCGCAGTGGCATATGGACAGCGTGCGCAGCATGAGCCTGTGGGCTCCAGCGGCACTTGCTAACCCCCCTCATGACCATCTGTAGGGTGTAAGGATGCCACATGCCAAATTTCATGCAGATCCCCTCAAAACTGTGGCCATGCATAAGGAACAAAGAACAGACAGACAGATCCGGTTATATGTAAAATGTGTCACAGAAACAAAACACCCAGGCATTTTTAGCTGTAACTTGAGCAATCATTTTCCCCTCTGAATAATTTTTGACAGAAATTATACGATGCGGTAGCATCGTAGCCAAGAATTAAAGGAGATGCTACCAGCACTGGTCTTAAGTATAGCGATTAGGGCTGAATTTTGGCGACCCCTTGAGAAACAAGGAAAGGCAGAATGGATCAAATATTAGTATCAGTGTGCTGTCCTCCACAGGATGAACGCATAGACATCAAAAAAGTTGCAAATAGTCATGCCGGGGTTACTTTAAAAAGTCGTCAAAAACGCCCCAAAACTCATGTTCTTCTTTTGCTTCTTCATCACACCTTTTTGTCCAGGCAGTTTCTCGGGAACTACTACAGACACCAGCATAAGTAATATACCACTAGAACCGCTATGACCCGCAGATTTAACTTGTGTGAGATTGGTTAATATTGTATCCCATCTAGGGGGTCAAATCCCCCAAAAAGGGCATGAATAGGCATTTTCGAGCCAAACTCGCAAAACATTAAAACTGGCATATTATCGAAACCACTGCTTTGATTCCAACCACATTTTGCACAGTGACAAAGACCGATGCTTTTCATGGGTGGTCCAAATACACGTGAAACAAATCCAAGATGGCGGACGGCCGCCAGCTTTTAAAATCGAAAATCGGCCATATCTCCGCAAAAGTATGATCGATCGGCACAAAATTTGGCATGGAGATGCACACTGACTTTCCCTATTGTACTGATAGGTAAAATTTCGAACTTTTAAAAATACAAGATGGCGGACTGCCGCCATTTTAAACACTCAAAAAACGGCCATATCTCAGCAAAAGTCCAAGCGATCGACACGAAATTTGGCGCGTTGATGCACATCTGCCCTCTAAAAATCCAAGATGGCGGACGCCGCCATCTTGAAAAATTGAAAACGGTTATGTCTCCGCAACGGTTCGACCGATCGGCACAAGAATTGGCTTGGTGACGCATATTGGCCCTCCAAACCGGAGGGCAGTTAAAATTTCGAACTTTTCAAAATCAAAGATAGCTGACGGCCGCCATTTTGAAAAATCGGAAAACGGCCATATCTCCGCAACGGTTCATGCAATCAACACGAAATTTGGCACATTGATGCTTAGTGACCCTCCGAACAGGTCCAGCAGTTAAAATTTCCATCTTTTAAAAATCCAAGATGGCAGATGGCGGCCATGTGAAACTGAAAGCCGTTAACTCGTAATATCTTAGCAACTGTAGACAGTGTAGACCGGTTGCTGGGAAATACGGCAAGATGACGACACTGGCCCAATGAACTTTACTCTACCTCGTACACTACGCTGACTATATTACGTATAAATCTGCAAAAAAATGTAAAACAAAAACTGGCTTCATTTTCTCTTTGTAAACCGCTGCTTTCAAACAGCTATCAAATGTCAAAATTTTATCCACAAATTCTAAGCATAGAGGCTAGTTGTTAACATTTACGACAAGCCGCTGCCTCAAAAAAGATGTGATGTCTAGCTCTAGCTTGTGTGCGTTGAATTTGCGGAAAAAGTTGATATTTGCTCTTTTAAGGCAGCGGCTTCTACAAGGAAAAATGAAGCAGATATTGATTTTATAATCTAAAAATGGTGACCATTATATTCAGGGTCGTTATAACTAAGGACTGCCATAGTTATAAGCTTTTAGCTTAGGTTTACTGTTATGGTTGGTGTTATTTGCCTTTAGTGCTGTATCGTGACTAAAATGTCGTGCCGGAGAAAACTGAAAGTGTCAAAAGTTGTCTTAAATGACAACATCAATGACATTAGATTGTCTGCTTTTCCATAAAGTAGAATGGGAAAGGATAATTTATTGAGTTTTGAATAAAGTCCGCTGACTTCAAAAATGAAGCTTAAATATTGTTTGGTTGTACTGAAAATAAGTAAACGAAATTACATGCCGTAAAAGCGACACCAACGGGTGACTTTCTTAAAACAGCGAATATTTATTTTAAAAACTGCTGATAATACTAATAATAATGTTCTAATCATGCTGTGTAAGCCAATGCTCTGAAACTGCAAAAACTAAATGAAAAAAATCAAATGCTAAATTATAATTATAAAACATGTGTGCTAGTAAGAGTCAGAAGTATTTGAATTCAGATTGCTTATAACAGAATTCAACTGATATCCCGTAAAAGATGACATAGTCACTGAAAACTGAGCCAAGAATTAAAGTGGAAAATAATAAGTTTGCTTCCAGATTACACGCATACAAAAATGGCCGGTCGTAAAAAAGAAGGATATAAAATAGAGCCCAGAATTTAAGTTCTCTTTATGCTGGAATTGGAAGGTGAAAGCAAAATCATTAAAAACTATTAGTGATTAAAGAAATATGTTCGTGGCTGCCTCCTGGGTTGGATGGACGAAAAGTTTGCATATTTCCAGTGCGACGCTAGTTTTGGATGTACCGTACTGATCGTTCGGGATGCCTATGGTGTAATTTGTGTATGTTATTGATTTACTTGATTTATTGTTGTAATTTCGGCTATTTCTAGCACCAAAAAGTTCCTATATTCCTGTATTTTTGTTGGTCATTGACAGTGGGCACCCTGAAGGTAGTGCAGAAACATTATCAGGGGTGTTTTTTCTGAGACAGTGTATATATAAGATATATTGTGGTTGATAAAAGATTTAAAAGATTTGTGACTGGCTTTGAACGATTTACGGTTTGCAGTATTTGACAGGTTCAAGATTTGGCTATTCGACTTAACTAGTTAAGATCTTTTTGGCACAAGATTTTAAATTTGAATACAAGATTCATTTTAAGATTTGGCTATCACTGGTCATCATAAACAACAGCCAGATCAGTCACGTCTAAGCTGTTTCATTGTGTCCTGAATTAATCCAGTCTAGCATAGGAAAGTGCCTAATGTAAAGTAGTGTTTTAGTGTTATCACGAGCAGTTTTCACTGATGATAAGTAAACTTCCAATAATGCCGGCAAGTTTTAGGATACAATATTACAACACCTATTGTCTGCTGATATGTGTCATATTGACTGACAGAAATGTGAATGCATTCATGTGAAGCACTAGTCAGATATAACGTGTTGAACGCTGTTGTTGTTGCTGTACAGATTGACTGAGGAGCAGGCTGCATGGCAGAGGCTTGTCGACCAACATCAGCAGCAAGCAGATTCTGCCGAACAGTAAGCAGATTGCTTATATACGTCGTGCCAGTCTCATCAGTGATACAGTAATGAACGTATTGTGTTTATTGGAAACTGTAAGCAGTTTCTCAATGCCATTGCAACGCCGGCAGGATATCTATACTGTGTTCCAAAAACATGTCCCACCTTTGGCTTTGGCACATTTCTTTTCTGTTTATTGACACTGTTGGTTTGGAGATGAGTACGGCATCCACCTGTGAAATACCTGCTTCTGTTATACACGTGCTGGGTTATTCATTCGAAGCTGGCTGTTTATAGTTGTAAACATGCTACAGCCTTTGTTTTTATATTATTACGCTTGTAACTTATTTGTTTAATTTTTGATGGTTTAGAGCATTGCCATGACATATGTAGACTGTATGCAGTTTTTCTCTATTATAAGTAGTAAGGGGACATGTAGTGTTTTGAAATACTCACATGAAATATTATTATGCCCTGCTTCTTGTAAATGTAAATTTAAGGTTATATACAGTGCAAGTCAATAAATACACTTGACTTTTGATTATAACTTTGGCAAATGTAGACCAATTTACTAAATTCTTTCACTTTCAGATTCCTAAGGAAATTTTGTACACATATATCATAAAGATGCTCCACCTTACCCTAAGTATGTTTCTACACTACTTTGTGAAAACTGACAATTGGAATTGCTGCTGATTTCAATGGCGTGTTGCATGTGAGACCTCAGAATTCATCTTGCAAGATACGAGGCCAGCTTAATAGCTCAGGTCTGAATCCTGTTACTATAAAATCTGGAAAACAGTGCAGCACTGCTCAGAAGAGGAATCTTGATGTCAGCGAGCTGAAAAAGTGGAGGCTTGACATGTAACATGGGCTGCAGCAGATAGTCATTGATGAAGCTCGCCCCAGTGAAAGGCATAAATGTCTGCAAGCTTGCATTTGTATCCGAGACGGACGTTTTTAGCAAAGGTGAACGTTAGCGAACGTGAACTCACGTTCACGTTCGCTATATGCAATCGTCCGTCCGTCTGTCTGTCTGTAATAGTTGTACACCCTACTCGGCAGGTTGAAATTTTCGGCAATATTTCTACGCCATTTCTACCTTGGCCATTTGTTGTCATTTACGGAAAATTTTACGGAGATTGTCCCAGGGGAACCCCTCCATCCGGGGTATAAATGCAAGGGGTTAGCGAAATATTGCGATTTTGGACATATCGAATGCTGTATCTCCGATACGATGCAAGATAGGAGGTAAGATAGTATTAACCCCTTTACCGGGTAATAAAATTTTTGAAATTTTTTCACACATGTGTAATATCTGCAACACTTGCCCGGAAAAGGCTGTCACAGCATTAGGACGAGTTATCTCGGGGTACCCGGTGTGCGAAAGATTTAGTTGGACGAGATAACTCGGGGTTCACGGTAAAGGGGTTAATAGGAAGTCGTATATGAGCTTTTGATTTGTACCAAAATCGGTGACCTTGAGTGACCTTGAACGGCGAAATGATTCTTATTTGGTGTTATTTCATGGAACTAGGCAGCTTCCAGGGCACATTGCGTAAAAGTGGTTGAAGATATACCTAAACTTTCTCTGACAGAAATGTAGCCCAAAGCGTCTAGTTTTTAGCGATATATCACTTACGATGATACCATATACATGATATCGACAGTTTAGAATCATAGGGGCGTAACTCCCAATTTTGTATCAGTATTCCTATTGCTTACTGTTGTTTGTTCAATATGACCATGGCCAGTTGAGTACCAGCTAATGTTGGCGCTCGCCAGGCCGCGCCGCTGACTTAAGTACGTAAGACGTAATGAATTCTTTATTGTAGCATGTAATTTTGCACGATTTCATACTTTTATTAATTAGCGCTGGGGCTGAGTCGAACTCTGGCCACTGAGCACGTCACGCTCTACTGCACATGGCGGCCGAGTGCGTTAACCACTCGGCCACAAGGGCAGGTTCCGTTTCTGAGATGTAGCGAGATATTGGTTGAAAATCGTCGCGTTTAACCTGCCCCAGGTCTGTTTTGTGCCCCCAAGTGCTATCCCACGGATGGATGGCAAACCATCCCCGAAAGGTACGTGGTTAGGTCATGTGAACCATTTAAATTTTGGTGGGCACCAACCATGTGAGCTTTTATGTCAATCGTCTCACGTTCTGTCAACTTAGGTGGACGGTCAGTGTGATAAACTGGTGATGGTCGTCGGTCACCAGTTTATCACACTGACCGTCGACATATGTGTACAACTCGGTGGGCATAGGGCACTGCGTTGCACGGTGGCAGTGGAGACTTGTGTTTAGTTATGGCCTGAATGTTGTTCCTGTTCCAGGATAGCAAATGTTATTAGTCCACCGTCAGTTCATGATTGCAGTCAATGTGACTGTCTATCGACGATGCCAAACAAGTACAGACAAGTGCTAGCAACACGAGCTGAACGTTACGCCGACATCTCAGAATTTTTACTCACTATGGATTTATATAATGATTATGCTGTAAGAGAGTCTTCTATCACACATTCACAGAAGTTTAGTTTTGCTGATTGTTAAATGACATTTGCCTATTAGTTTGCTGCATTTGTTACAGCTAAGTCAACGTCATGTTGCATTATTGAATGATGTTGCAACAAAATTATGTAAGTTTTTACTTAGTCACCAGTACAGTGTGAATGACTGTCATCGGCATGTCTCTATATCTGTGTGTCTGCTTGCATATGTGAAATATACTTACTTTATCTTACCTGCACTAAAGGACTCTCAGTACTGAGGTCATTCTGTTTTTTTTGTTGTATCTGTTAAGAGCTACAGCTACAAAAACTGCTACATGATCGACTGCTGCACAGTGGTGTAGTTATTGTTTTGTGTTAATGTTTAACTATTTCTACTGGAAATGGACCAAAATGTGCCATGGTTGAAAGTCAAAAGTAGAGAGGGAATAGGGAGAGGAAGTCAAAAGTTATGGGCACAATTATAACAGTTGTTTTCAGCTGCATGGACCTTCGACCTTCCACTGGGTTAAGACTCTACTCGGCTGTCTTTCAGGTTGACAGGTTGATCAAACTTTGCTTTTGTTGAATTGTTGCTTATGTAGCAGAAATTGTAGGACTTGGAAATGATTGCGGTTCCACATAGTTTAGTGGAAAATACAGGATGCTGAATGCAAAAAAGACTGTTAACGTGCACCATTGCCGAACCCTCTGATCCCCTGTTGTTGGCATATACTATGTAAGTGCACGAGGTTGTTTTGTTTAATTACTCGGTAGTAAGTAAAGTGGCGGCAGTTGCTGCAAGATCAGGTATGCTGTGACAGCAACGAGCTCTAAACTTTATTGCAGGCAGTTTAGTGTTATCTATATTATTTTTGCTGGTAACAGTCATGCCTGCTGTGTTTAGGTCCAGAACATCAGCAATATAAGAAGTGAATTGGGACGTCGTTGTGACAAAAGCTTAATGAAAGTTCAGCATCAGCTGGATATGCTCGGTAAGTTTCTTATGGCAGCGGTTCTCAGGCTCTGTTAAACACAATTCAGACATATAGCGGCCCACATGTCAAATAATAAGGCTTCACTAGCATATAATGTATTTACTCGGCGAGAAGCTATAGCTTCGCCGAGTACTTGGAGAGACTGTAAGGCGCATTTTGAGGGCTTGCACGAGGCCGGTTATAACTTCGCCGAAAGTGAACCGATTTGGGTGAAATTTGGAACGTTGTTAGCCAAATGTTGGGGATGGCCATGGCAGACTTTGGGCGCGATCCGCGCAGTAGCGACAGTTTGAGAGGGAGCCGAAATTTTGTTGTTTTTTGGTCGCGTGAATAACGCACGATTTCACCGATTTCCCGTCGGACAGTTTTCACGAATTCTACACACAACGTCGATCGGTGTCGCGATGTAAACTTTCCAAACAGAATTTTGAAAATTTTATCATAAGGGGTCGTTCATAATCTGGCTTCAGGCCGCCAGAACTCTGCAATGAACTCTGACGTCTCACGGTGACCGTGTTCAATTAGTTGTTGATGTCATAAAGAAAATGACAAACAGTACATATATACAAGATATTTACACAAATCATCTCACACAACAAATGGTTCAAGAATTGCAAATTAGGCTACATAAGACTGTCTCAGATGATTACAAAATCGATTCCACTTACAAACCGACAGACAATACGACTGCAGAACTGTTTAAGCCACTGACAAGAATGAAACACTTGACAACTCGGCAACTTCATCAGAATCGTTCAGATGCAATCACCAACATGGCACATATAGTTCAGAGTGTCAGCACTTCATCAATTAACGTCTTTGCACGTCTGCCTGTTGACTGACTATCAACAGCTATTCAAACAAAGACTGACGTCTCTATACGTCTGCACGTTGACTGACTAACTGCCAGCGACGCGTGTCGGCGCGTCGCCTCACTTGATTAGTCACGTGACCAGATCTGCCTGGCCCACAGTTTGATAGACAGCTGACCGTGACAGATCGCCGGAAACTCACGGCCATAATAAATCTCTACGGGATGTCTAGTTACCATTTTTATCGTTGGAATCAATTCAAAGTCATTCGCCTGGTCTGTACACTCCATACCACGGAACGTATATACCCCAGGCCCCAACAGTTTCGCTGTTGATGATCGGATGCAGATTACGCACTATGCGATATATTTGTAATCACCAGGTGGCGCCATGAACTATATACATACAGCAAATGCAAGCTATTTGGCCTATTTCGTTTACAATTAAAAACAGTAACTGTGCAAAAGATAACCGGTAATTTGTAACGACTAAATAACGGTAATTTGTAACGACTAAAGATTTACATCATTGCATCATATGTGCCAACTAGTAGCGTAAGTCTACAATCACCTTCCATTAGGTTAAGGAAGTATATAGTTAAGGGCAGGGGAGCCACACGTTGAAGGCGGCTCGCTGAGACGAGTTTTTAGATATTGCTGCTGCGGTATGTGGAGATGCAGGAAGGGAGAATGTCACGTCCTGTGGAGTGACTAGTAGACGTCTTCAGCACAGGTGACAGTTCTGGAGCTGAACTGTATGCCCGTATTCTGAAATCACTTGCAAAAGCTGCATGGTGCTTATGGCGCGTTTCGACGGTGTTCACGCGTTCGGCTACAACTCCGCCAGAAGTGAAGCGATTTGGATCAAAATTGAGACACTCTGAGTATGGTTAATAGCCACTGGTCCTGGCAAGGGACACATTGCCATCAACTGTCGAATTACATTCAACCATCTGTCTACAGCGGCGATGCACCTAATATCAAATTACTGTCACCACTTGTTATCATTGAACGCCCAAATAGACAGTCGCACAGATAGCCAAGTGCTTCGAGTCGAGTACTGTATTGTGTTCATTGAACACAATACAGCTATCTAGTTGCTTATGTTATGATTTATAAGCATTTTTTATTTACAGGTTTAGCTTCCCAGTGCTTGCAACACAAAAGTGACAGATACAATAATAAACAAAGAGACAACGATAATATTAGACCTATTATCTGGTTTAATTAATTTTCATTTTGTACGTTAGCAAAGTTGTCAAAGATGGTGCTGATTAATTTTCCCATTAACTATTTAATAATTAAATAGTTAACGGGAAAATTAATCGTTAATATCTGCAGCCCTATAAAACTGTCTTTGAGACTTCAGCGCAGCCCACCACATTGCCTG
>Ga0209780_1001320_pt1 | contig 16066 bp, 8 predicted proteins | sample WorMetexBAHAMAS2_FD_187384 | JGI IMG/M metagenome (GOLD analysis project Ga0209780, IMG submission 187384) | Marine gutless worms symbiont microbial communities from Max Planck institute for Marine Microbiology, Germany - Inanidrilus exumae... | ecosystem: Host-associated > Annelida > Digestive...
GAACACGTCAGTGAGAACGCTGCATTAATCCCGGACTGTTGACTGTTACATATGGCAGAGCGTTTTGGGGCCGTATATCGTATCGTATCGTATCGCGATATTTTGTGCAGTATCGTATCGTATCCATCGTTTTCCCCCACGGCCATATCATGCCATCACTGGTCTGAATGATGTAATAACAAAACGTTGCCAACTGTTTTACACTCACTTTGCATATCTTATGTTTTTGCAAGGTGAAAATTGTAATGGATATAAAACTAAAGAAAAGTATAAAGAATTTCTATTTCGTGGTGGATATTCTTTTTTTCATTGTGTTGTTTATTGTCTAATTGCAGGTGTTCCCAACCTGGGGAACTCCCTAAGGGTATTTCAGGAGAAATTGGGACTACAGATTGGCAGACTCAGATTGGTGGGATATTGATCTTTCAGCAGATTTAGCTGAAGTAATTTTAATCATTTTCTATCCAGACTGAAATTTCAGCATTATACTGATGCCAATTCCTGCATAGCGCTTAAGGGCGGCAATCTACATGGCACATTTTAGTCTTGAATTATATGTTGTTTCACTGCATAATGTCCATGTTATTTACAATCCATCTTCTGAGTGGGACAGTCTTGGAAAGGAGGAAATGACATTCCGGTGTATGGTAAAAAGGGCAAAAATGTTCGGGAAAACACTGGTCTAATATTATTTTTTGTAAATATGATGTATGTATTGTATACAGTGAACATGAGATCGGGTTTGCTGCAGTCGTCTTTTGTGAGCATGTACATTATGTATCTCACCTGGTCGTCTTTATCCAGCAATCCAGGTAATGCTGTCTTTATACAATAGTATTATGTAATTGTTATGGTCATGTTCATCGCATAATGGATCTACCATTTGTGTTAATTTTGACTTCAAAAGCCATGTATTAACTCCATGCATAACATTGAATAGATCTGATCCATTTCCTGTGCAGCTGAGACAACTACGTCACGGTTATTTGTAAGTTTCATTAGGTTTACTTCTTTGGCTTGCCTTATGTGTTCAGATTGTCGCATTTGTTCATCTGTTTGTCAAGACAAATGCTGTTACCATGATGTTTTATGAATTGCTTGAGCAATTTCATTAAAACTGACGGGGAATATTTACTTGCCCCTACTGTTTACCTGGTTAGATTCTGGCGGTCTGGAAAGCAACCACATCGATGCTGGGGCGTCGAAGTCCATCTTCTAGTTGATGTCAGTGGCAGAGCCAAACTAGAAGGCTGTATTGTGTTGAATGAACACAATGCAGTGTTCACCTCAAAGCAGTCCGCTATATGCAACAGGTGTTTCCCTGGGGCCACCCGCGTCCTTCACCCAAATGGCATCTCGATCGCTTCAGCCGCTTGTGCATGGCTCACTAGGTGACAGACCGACAGACCACGCTACTCGGTCGATGACAATAGGCGGAGCGCACAGTACAGAAGACAAATTCTGTTATTGTCTACAGCTACAACGAGTATTTATTGAAGCAGTCGACTCGACAGATGGATCAGCTTCAGCAATCAGCAGCTATATTCAGCTATAATACTAGAAGGGTTGAAGTGTATGTGGAGACACACTACAATATAGCCTCGAAGAGAGCATTTCCCACCGGCGTCAGTGGCAAAGATGATGTCGGTGGCAAAGCGAAATGACTGACGGTAAAACACATCGTTAAAAGAGGCCTGTGGTGTGTTAAGAAGATCATCATCATGAAGAATGATGTAGAGAAGGCGTTACATGTTACTCAGAATCGTTGATATTGTATTTATATGTGTCGTTTTGATGTTTTATAGTAATAACATTGGTGGTATAAAACCTCTTTAACAGTCCACAGAGATGATGACATCATTGTTGGTCAAAAAGTTAACACTGTGTGCTTGGAACAGATTAGCCAGAACCTGCTAGGTCATAACTGATTTATCAATACAATAGGTTTCACAAACAGCTGCCATTAATTAGTTCAGTAAATGTGAACATGTCAGATATTTCTTTTTATAATTTTCATTCTTACCAACCACTTTAGTGGTCCAGCTAGAGCACACGGTCCTGTGTGTCTGGACAATAACTTTCAAACTAAATGACCTAGATATTTCATGTCATTTGAAGATTAGGTTCACAGATCAAGGTCTTGGGATGAAAATGTTACTAAAAGTGGTCTTGTGAGGGCTTTCTACATCTACAATGCACTATATAAGTCATGTTATCTGTGCCAAGAATAATTATGTTTTTTTGGTTCATCTGTCTGCCTGTAGGATTGCTCACAGTGGTTGTAGCTTTTTAAGAGATTGGCGTTAAACAATTAACAGTCAATTAAATTTGAAAGCAGTGTTTATCCTGGTGTCTAGGATATTTGTAAATTAGTCCCAGAAATTGATGTAGGCGCGATACTTAGTGAAAAATCGGTCTTGTTCCGGTTTTGCAGTTTCTTCTGAGTGTTTTTATAGTTTCAGGTACAGTGTACATGCTGTGGCCTGCACACTGCACAGTTAAAATAAGCAGTTTATTTCCACATTGTGTAGGCCTCATTTTGTGCAGCTATTTGACTGTGTGCAGATCACGTGTGCAACTCGGAGATATCTTGCGTCCTCACTGCAGTCTCTGTGAATGACACGGTAACTGCATCATCATCTGGACCATGCGCAAGGGCTGCGTTTGATCACTATAGCATTATATCATTGGTTATTCTTCTCATCTGCATATTTTATGTTAGGTTTGTATTTCATACCATGCTTCATATGTTCGATTAATCTCATGCTGTTTTCTTGAAATAATGTACTGTATTTTTCAAGTGGTTGTTTTTTTCCAAAAACCCGAATCTTCTTTTTCTCAGCTTTTTGTGCTGGCCACATGTGACCTGCACATGTAGTGGAAAGTGTAATGTAACAGTCTGGTGTCTGTCCGCTGTCCGTATATCTGTCTCTGCTATTGGCATACTCACCGTGACTCAACAGGTGGCAGTATGCAACGTGGCCAGCATACATTTTGGCCGGACAATAAAGAGGACCAACATACTTAATTGGCCTTATTTTATTAGTTCCCATAGACAAAGTCTCTCAAAGGACTCCCTAACAGTACCGGTGGAAGCCTTTCAACACTAATGAACTGGGTTACAGGATAGATACCTTTTGTAATAACAGGGGATAATGTATATATAAATAAAGAGTTGTAATTTGTCATGTAAATAGACGTGATCAGTTACCTTGTTGGCTGATCCTAAAATCATTCATGTCAACCTGTACTCAGACTACAAATGCATTACACAAATTAGATGGATAAAAATATTAGTCCTGGATGATGTACAATATTCATTTATCATATTTTTATTCTCTAGAGTGTTGTTGAAAAACTTTGACTGTGAAACTGGCTTGTGACAAAATACATATAGTAAAACTTCGTCAGAACGCACCCGGTTATAACGGACACTCGATTAATACGGACTTTTGTTCTGGTCTCGGCTAAGTTTTTGTTAATTTCAGTGTATGATAATTCGGTTAAAACGGACTCCGATAGTACGGACTTTCGTTTATTACGGTCCAGCTAGTCAATCCCAACATTACAGACAACGCTGGATACAACAGACAGATTGAGATCATGACAACTGCGGACTCTCCTTGCTTACACAGCTGTTACGGCCGTCTGGCTGACAGAACGGCCGTCGTCGCATCGTGATTATGTAATCACACTGGACACCAGCCATCAGCGAGTGAGATCAACTGATATTATCACTAAAGACCCTGGCGCCCGTTTACAATTGCCTGGTGTGATAGTGTTATCCGTCATGTGGTTGTGTCACTCATGCCACTAGCCATCTCCTGTCCTCAGTAAACAGACGGTCACAGCCGGGATGGGAGTAGGCAATTGTGTTGATTGTAAACTGTCTGGTGGCTTGTGAAACTGAACAAACATTTCAAGGTCCTGTCTTTGTTGCAGTCTGTAATTCCTCTTAAAGTCTGGTTAACTGTCCGTAGCCTAGTTTGGATGTGACGGACTTTGGATTAAGGGACCTTTACAGCGGTATCCAGAAGTCTGTTATAATGAAGTTTTACTGTAGCTGCAGTAGTAAAGCACAACTTCTTTATATCTGTCTGGTTGATGTAAGTGGATATAATCCAAAGTCACTGACTTGTCCGTTACTTGTTTGTTGACAGCCTGGCTAGCAGCAGTCACACTCCAATAAATAAAATACGTGGTTCTCCTGAAGAGGGTGAAAGCAATTCCGGTAAGTTCAACTTTTGTAAGTCTTTATCTTTCACACAAAACTGTTAGAAATATACAAATAACACTTTTAAGACATTTCTCTGTAAAAGTTAACCCAAACAGTTTGTTTTATGGTCATGATTCTAGGATGGTAGAAGACCTATTGCTCAGTATTATAGCTGTTGAGTTAACATATATTTGCTTCTTCTTTGCAATGAACTGTTGCATCTTTCTTGTTCACATGTAGGCTTTTCAAATTTTGTAGGACATTTTGGTAACTGAAAATGACGGTTTTTAACAGAATTTAGACCTGAAGTATAAATGTTGCTTCTTCAAACTTGCAGTAAAAATACGGGCTATGCCATGGCCATAAATCATGCATAGTGTCAAACCACCCAAATTTCAGTTTGTTATATGAAATCACAACTAGTACAAGGTGAATGAAAATGATAGGGATAGCAGATTTAGGAATGGAAATAGAAATATCCCTGTTCCACACCTGTTCTAAGAAAAGCTGATGAAGTCATACAGGCATATGCCAGCCAGCAGCTGTCCAAGTGCCTACTGTTTTATAGGAAATTATGGTCACCAAATCCACCGATGTTGTCAGAATTTTGACTGGAAGCTCCCACTTGCTGTTGTACACATACGGTGAAAACTGAGCCTGCTACCCTTATTGGAGTGAAAAATGAGTACCGTACTTGACAAGTGACAGTGGTCTGCAGGTGAAAAGGCAGCCATAGGTCTGACGTTGCACCAGCCAGGCGTCATAGTCTTGTGGTGTATATCTAGTGATGCGTCATTAGCCTAAGGAAATGGTATGAGCACCCGCCTACACTCCTCTAAGGAGAATGGCATTTTTTATTTTTATGATGAAAATATGGCAAAAGTCACCCACAGTGTTGTCAGCTCATCAAAATTTCAATTTTTAGGTCGACTCCTCCGAGTCGACATAATAACGTGTGTAAAATGTCCATACGTCCCTTAGTCCACAAAACGTTTATTCGATTTCAATGAAATTTGGTGTGTAGGTAGAGGTCGTTGAGTGATGCATGACGGTATACAGTATGACCTGATCTAAGGTTTCTCTGGCAAATGACCACAGATTCTTAAATTACGGCAATACCTAAAGGTTATAGGGGCCGAATTTTTTATTTTTGTCCTAGTTTTTATGTCACGTGACTTTGAAGTTGGCAGTAAGTAGCCATCCATAAAAAGTTTCTTCGATTTCAATTAAATTTGGTGTGTATGTAGAGATCGATGACTGATGCATGACGGTATGCAGTATGACATGATCCAAGGTCAAGGTCACGAGCCCTTGAATGTCTGAAATTCGGCCATTTTCAAAGGCTATCTCCTCCCTCCTTTATAATGAGGACTGGCAATTAAGGCACAATACCTAAAGCTTACTGTGGCCGGATTTTTGGTTTTTGTCCCTAGTTTTTTGTGTCACATGACTTTGAAGTTGGCAGTAAGTAGGAGTCGACCGCTAGTCCCATACAGGGCTAATTTATTTTTTATAGGTAATTATATTTACTGAGTATGACAGTTATAGCAGATGGCGAGTTAATTGGTGCACAAATGCAGATGTTGGCTGTCGTGTTTTAGTGTTGTTCACCATTGCTAAATTTACAGCTAATACAAAACAGCAAATGTTATTGTTAAAATATCCATAGTTTAAAATCATGTGTGGAGATGACATCACTTACATCGCACAACTACACTTGTTTAATTGTCTTCTTTCCTTGACAACCTGGGTAAACCGATACCAACCAGAGAGGTTTTAACTGAAGCAAGAGATGATGGAGTGGCAGTGACATCAGCCGGACCATGTGCAAATCATTTGCACCTCGCTGCCGACAGTTAACAATGCCAGCATCTCATCAGTAACTTTATCACTGGATGCTGTTCGTGACGCCCAGACAACAATGTCAAAACACTGAATTACATCACACAACTAAAACATCAGAAGCCAAAAAATGATTACGTTGGAGGACATTGATACTATGGTGATGTGCTAAAATGTGTTATCATTAGGTCAACTCTTCAACAGAGTAGACCTAATAAAGCCAGTCTCAAATGTCCGTCCGTCCGTCCGTGCATGTGTACGTCCGTCCGTCCATCTGTCCACAAAAAGTTTCTTCGATTTCAAGGCCTGCATTCTCACGGCCATTTTCTGGGTGAACTGGAGTTAGTTGGTTCAAGGTTTTCTTCAGTCATATTTGTGGAAGTTAACTTTTGACGATAAGTAGCACAGGTTTTTTACATGCTGGATGTCCTTCATACCTGTCACCCAACGCAGCACTGAAGGAAACACAAAGCAATGACCCCAACCTATGGCCTGACATCATTCTTTCGTGATCCACTTTGGGACGTCTGATGGAAGGGACTGTGCTGCCTTTATGTGGGCTCTTCGATGCCTGTAACAGAATCACTATAAAACTGTGAACTGTTATAACAGTGTAATATCATTGCAATGTACCCCATAAATTCACACCATTCCCGGTTTGTAGGAACTGGTTCATCCTCATTATGGACGATGGACAACAGGATTTCACAAAGTGGGGGTGTAGACGAAGGGTGTACCGGCGGGTCAAAGGAACGGAAGCGGCTGTGTTAAATCACGAACCTGTTAAGGTGCCGTGACTGAGTACAAGTAACCCAGTAGCACTATGGAGGCCGAACAGGGTACAGTCTACACCTGAAACATTTTGCTGGCTAAAGACAGTGTGGTCAGAGGTGCAGTGGCAGTACAGCTCTGCAGGAACGGCAAGGAGCTCCACAAGGAAGGTAACAGGAAAACACCTCGTTATTACTCCTTAGACATGACTTGTTTACTCAGAAACCTGCTGGCAACAGCAGAAGAGCAGGGCAGTGGAGGAAGGAGGATCATTGCAACATAGTGATTGTATCCAATGTATCCCACCTTAACCTGAATTCCATACAAGGTGGCATATTGTTTGTTTTAACATCATGCTTCTGTGCAGACATGCTTACCAACGGTAGAAATTAGTCATGGTATAATATTGAATGTGTTGTCAGGTGGTCCGGAGGCTGGTGAATCGGACAAGCAGGGTCAGACTGTCTGGGATGATGAGAGTGATGGTGTTGCCTACAGTTACACGTTCTTTCACTTGTCTCTGTTTCTTGCGTCGTTGTACGTTATGATGACGCTGACACACTGGTACAGGTCAGTAGTACGCTGACTGCCTGTGTTTGGAGCCATAGTTTTCCTAGCTGTCTGAGATTACACATTGTTGAGTGTTGTTTCCATGTTAAACCATCTTGCTTGTACAGACCATATCCTGACCATAGATTACTGTGACGTCACTTCAGACATTACTGTGTTAGGCACATTTTTAGATCGACTCTTCTGAGTCGGCCTAATCAAGTGGGTCTCAAATGTCCGTACGTACGTCCGTCCGTCCGTCCACATAAAGTTTCTTCGATTTTTAGTGAAATTTGGCATGTAGGTAGAGGTCGATGAGTGATGCATGACGGTATGCATTATGACCAGATTCAGGGTCAGGTCACGAGCCCTGGAAAGTTGGATATCTTTACATTTTCAAAAGCTAATCTCCTCCGCCATTTACAGTGGGAGCTGGCAACTGACCACTGATTCTTAAACTAAGGCACAATATCTAAATTTTGTCTGCCAGATTTTTATATTTGTCTTAGCTTTTGTGTCTCATGACTTTGAACTTTGCAAAAACGTCAGTTGCGAAGCGTCCAACATCAATCCCGCATGGGGCTAATTTATTTTCTAATTTTCCTTTACGCCATACATGGTATGGAGATGGTCTAGGTAACACCATTGAGGAAAACTCCAGTGTTTTCTCCCGAATTCAAATATGCTAGTTGTTATGAGCAAGGGCATGCAGGCAGTAAAACTTTACTCCGACAAAATCTTCAGTTCTTAACCGGAGGTGCCAGAGAACACAGGTTGACCTGGCCCTAAACTGGTTGTTTAGTTCACGCGGTAGTTTCTCCATCTATCTATACAAGGAGATAGCAGTGGTGTTGTCTTGTGCAGGCCCAGTGCTAGCGTCGTGACCGCCAGCACCGACGTCGTCTCGATGTGGGTGAAGATTGCAGCAAGCTGGCTGTGCCTGCTGATCTACTTCTGGTCACTCATTGCACCGCTAATTCTCAAGGACCGTGAATTCGACTGAGTTTGTTGCTAATCTCTCTGCCAGTTTATATGCCTCTGATGTAGTTTGTGCCATTTGTAAAACCCCGTGATTTGCTTTTTTGTGTGAAACAGCAGTTGCATTCAAGTTTGGCTTCTGTATTTTATGTCTCGTATAGCAAGTTTGTCATACATAGTTCTTTACTGTTAAGCGAATCGTATGATTTTTCAATAGTAGTAGTATGCGTAATATTAATGTACTGCTAGATATTGTTTACACAGTGTACATGTGTGCATTACATGCCATCAGAGTTGGATTGGCCATGACATTGTTGTATCACTTGGACTTTATTGCTGTAAACCTGCCATTTGTGTTGTGTATAAGCACTGTTATCGCTACTGCTACTTTTAGTTTATAGGCCAAATTGCAGAGACAGCTAGCAATAGCGGCCTATTGCTACAGAAGGAGTAGCGTGGGCTGTCTGTGTATCTGTGTGTTGGTCACGTTCATGAGCCCTGCAAAAACAGCTAAACCGATCAAGATGCCTTTTGGAGGCTGACTCATGTGGGCCGAAGGAACCATTTATTAGATCCGGTCTATGTCGGACGAATCCATTTGCTGCCACGAGGGGTGACAACTATGTCAAAGCACTGAAATAAACTTGGAGCACTTGAGGTGGAGGGGCAGGTCTGGTACTATGGGCTCCCGGTACCCCGGATGCTTCTTTTGGGTTTTCTCTAAGAGAAGCATTCCAAAGCCAGACCAGCACATAAAGTATATTATACAACGAGAGTCGTTAGGCACTGATATGTTATAGGAACTGATGAACAGCAATTATGCAAGATATCACATTTAACTGATAAATAGGTCATGTGGTGGTTGGTTAGTTTCCACCCTTTTGTAGACGCTAGTATTATAACTTAAACGAGCCTCCCCTATCCTTTCCCATTTTGGATCATCGCTGAACAAAAAGGCAACGAGGTCGGGAGGTTCTGTATCGTTGGTCATCCTTAACCTGGTGGAACTAAATCTCCACCAAAGACCTTGTCCCTGATATAGCTTATTTTTATGCTGAAAGGGGACGTTAGTCTCCCAACCAACCAACCTAAGCTCAAGCACTGACGAAATGGGGAAAATCGCTTACTTTCTTGGTCGGCTAAGAGACGTCTCAGCAAGGAGACACCACAGCTTTTGCTAGGTCTGCGACTACAGCAGCCAGTTGTGTGTAAACACTAAATATGTTGCTGTGTTGTGAAGCATAACACTGCAGAGAGACTGAGTAATCAGTGTAGTTATTATTCACACCATTGTGATTCGATTTATATATGTATGTATTTATATGTACTGTGTAAAGTAATTTTCATGGCTTATTATTCTACTAACTACCTACAAATGTTTTGAGGAGCCGTTTTGGGATGGAGGGGGCAGGTCTGGTACCATGGGCAGGAGGTCCCGAAGTGCTTTTTTGGGTTTTACCTAAGCGAAGCATTCCAAAACCAGACCCACATAGAAAAGATATTATACGAGAGTCGTTAGGCAGTGATATCTTATAGTAACTGATGAACAGCAATTATAAAGGTGTCACATTGAACTGATAAATAGATCTTGTGGTGGTTGGTTACATCCCACCATGTTGTATGCGCTAGCATAATAGCGTAAATGAGCCTCCCCTCTACTTTCCCATTTTGGGTTATCACTGAACAAAAAGGCAACGAGGTTGGGAGGTTACTGTATCGTTGGCCATCCTTAACCTGGAGGAACTAAATTTTCACCAAAGACCTTGTCCCCAATATAGCCTATTTCTGAGCTGAAAGGGGATGTTAATCTCCCAACCAACCAACCTTCACGCTGATGTGAGTGGCAGTGTTGTATGCTGCGCAGCTGTGCTTTTTACCACGTGATGCTGTGCTTGCACGGTGTACCGTTTGTCTGTCCAATTCAAGTCAGTTTCTATCGAAATGGATAAATACACTGTGACACAAACAACACAGCCTGTTATGCTTGGGACTGTTTTCTGATGCTAAGTGTCTTGGTGAAATTACAGTACTGTTTAAATTGAATCTGTCTGTCTGTTCTTTGTTCCTTATGCACGGCCACAGGTTTGAGCAGATCTGGACTAAATTTGGCACGTGGCATCCTTATACTCTCCAGATGGTCATGGGGGATTAGCAAGCGGCTGAGCGCCGCTCGAGCCCGTGGGCTCCGTCCATACACCGCTGCAAATGAGGGGCAAGCTACATCGGGAAATTCAGAACTAGCGGTCCGAGCTGCATAGGCACGAGAATTGCTATTGATGTAAAATGTCAACTGTTGTATCAAAACTGGAGGACTTCTGAAGATTGCAGGCAATCAGGTACACTGTAAAAGTGGTAATACCTTGGTAAGAAGGAGACTTTGATACTTGGGACCACTAATGTCAAGTGATATATGGCCTACCAAATTCCACTTAGTGCAAGCCTTTTCAAATGTGATTTTTCATACTGTTATGCAACAGTTGACATGATTTCAAGTGACATAACGTTGCACATTCAGTCTGCAAAGGCTGAGGTTCTTGTCACAGTTAGTCACTGTTCACTGATCGTAAGCTTTTTCAAGTGTCCTTAGTGTGGGTGTCGCAGTGTGTTAAACTAAGTAAATGTCGACTTGTATAGCGCATCGTCGTAACCACCTCTAATGTGCTCAGGAATGGCACGTGTTAGAGGGATCACACAGTTTTACCTGCCACCCACATGTTTATTCACGAATTGAATGAACCATCCTACCTTTACCCCATAAGCATTCACCAGATGGCACCACCCGAGCGACATAGCGCACATCCGATTACAGCTCACTACTCATTTATCGACCTCGAAAGGATGAAAGGCTGAGTTGGCCTAGTAGTTGGCTGACCTTGTAGTGGCCAGTTCACCCACATAAGTGGTCACCCATCAGCTGCAGGTCAAGCGTAGGACAGGGAAAGTTCGCTGGTCACAGACGGACGTTCTACCATTGTGCAACGCAGCCAACCAACCAAACCGACATAAATATGTCTTACACAGCTATTGTTCCAGCTATAGTTGCTATTCTGTACCATTAGACAAGCCATATATAATACATAATATGTCTTTGAAATATGGTTTTAATAACAGTGCTGTGTTTAACTACCAGTACTTCGCATCTGTTTTTACATTTTGATTATATGGTTAAACTCATATGTCTTATTTGTATGTTTGTGAGTGGATATGCTGTGTGTTTTCGCATTTGGCTGCTTGTGTTATTTCTTTTTTCTTATATTTCATCGACCTTCTTGGTAAATAAGTGCTATATATAACATTTTATATTGAAGATGCTCATAGATAGGGTACACAGTTTTCCGCGATGAGCTATGGAATTTCGAGCTGAGCTGCAGAATTTGCCATTTACTGCTTTATTTCCATCTTCCTATGGAATTCTACAGAATTTGATAAAATGACATATAGTCACCTTCTGGTGCACATTTGTAGACAGGCTGTCAAAGATGGCATCCATTGTGAAAGCTTATTACATATTACATTGTTCTTCCAGTAGTCTCTATGAATGCCGAGCTGTACCTTTCCAGTCCTCTGTCTTCTGCGTCAGAGTCTATTAATTGAAAGTTTTAGAGCTTACTGTTCTGTTATTATAATCAGTCAGCGGGCTAATTATTTCCGGTGGTTTAAGACTAATATATATGTTTGCTAACACGCAATGACTAATTAGACTGATGGTCTAATTTAGTGTCCGTTTGTTTTATGGGCCTAGAATGTCCTCTGAACGCGTTTGATAGCTGTTAGCTTGAAATCCTTCAATACAGAATTACAGACCATGTGTGTTTCATTTTTGAATATCTGTCAAGACTGGTCTTCAATCATGATCATGCATCACACATCAGTGAGACTTACCAGGCTTTTTATACAGAAGATTGATTGTGTTGTTTTATGTTTTTTAAACAAAACTATTTTACCTGAAAGTAAAACTAGTTTTTACAGTCTAAACAGAAGACAGCTCAAATGGAATGGGGAGGCCGCAGTGAGCTGTGGAATTTTGATGATTTCCTACGGAAAGCCAGAATTTCAACTGACTCACGCAATTTGGCCAAAAATTTCCACAGAAAAGTGTGGGCCCTACTTGTAGCATTTGAAGCATTGGGATTATCGATGTGATTTATTACGTGTGATCTGTTTGTTGGTGAATTATTAGTTAACAGTGTACTGCTTGATGCTGCCTATATTTTGTATGTGGAATGAAATTACTTTTGTTCCGTAAGGGTGAAACATACAGTTGCAATCAATCAATCAATCAGTAAATTTTTATAGTGGTCTAAGTAGCTACTGCCGCCGCTAGTTACCAATTAACACCCAATGCATGACTCGGTTTTCAGCACTCGACTGTTAACTTCTTAACTGTTAGTTTTGCATATTTCACATTCTATAAAATAATTTCACATTCTGTCATTATCAGCTGTCATTCAGCCTAGAATTAACGCACGGCTGCGATTCTTGCTCCTCACGTCTTCAGTCAGTATGTGACTATGTGACTATATAGTCTTCTTTTCCTCCGTCATGACTTATATTGAAATGGCTTACCATTTACTTCAGTCTACGTACAGCTTGTTTAAAGTGCTTACAATACTAATATAATTTACAGTTGTCAGGTTTTCACAGATAATGGCATATGATGTCTGTTGTCTGTTGTGATATGTTCTTATTTCATTTTGTACACCTGGAGCTTGTTTTTTGCGCAGAATAAAGCATTGCTATCAAACAGTTTATTATCAAAACACTGAAACAGATGCCAATGAATGTCGGTATGAAAACTTTCATTCTTGCATCTGTTGGTCAATGAATATAAAAAGCGCCGTTGAACTCCAGCCAACCAACCAATGAATATACACTGAGTCTAATAAATACACTTGACTTTTGATCATAACTTCGGCAAATGTAGACCAATTTTTAACATTCTTTCACTGACAGATTCCTAAAGAAACTGTCTATGTAACTATTACAGAGTCTTCCACCTCACCTTAACTGTGTTGCTACACTACCTTGTGAAATTAAAAAATCTAAAATAACAGCTGAACTTTTACTTATACCATCAAAAGTAATCGGTTTAACTTGAAACGTAACAACACTTAGACGACAAACGCTGCAAAAAATCAGTGACAGTTTAATTAATTTTTGTGTAATATACAAAGCACAGAATGCAGATAACGCAAGAAGGTTGGCAGTATGATTTGATGACAAACTCCATAAACGTTTATGCAACAAATGACTTCATCATTGTCAGAAGGTGACAATGACGTTTGTAACTAATATCTACTGCAGTCCACCTACCTGATAAATAGTCCGAAAGTTCATGCAAGTGCTGAAAATGTCCATCTCGGATACAAACACAAGCTTGCAGACATTTATGCCATTTACTGGTGTAAGCTTTATCAATTATGATGGTCTGCGGCAGCCCACTTTACACGTCAGTCATCCACTGCTTCAGTTCCCTGACATTACGGATCCTCTACTATGCACTGCTGCATTGTTTTCCAGATTTTTTAGTCACAGGATTCAGACTTGAGCTATTAAGGCGGTCTCATATCTTGCAAGACGAATGCTGAGACATCACATACAATATATCACTGAAATCGGCAGCAATTGTAATTTTCAAGTTTCACAATGTAGTGTAGAAACATATTTAAGATAAGGTGGGGAATCTTTCATATACGTGTACAAAATTTCCTCAAGAATCTGACAGTGAAAGAATTTGTTAAATTGGTCTACATTTACCAAAGTTATGATCAAAAGTTAAATGTATTGTTTTTTTAACTCACACTGTACCGTACATAATACAATGGCATATACATAGGGTGAAAGTGACATAATTTCTGCATTCCTACCTACGCTACTGTTCTGGCTGCCATCATGTAGTTGTAGGGCAAGGAAATTTAAACATTTTGCAGCACTTAAAGTCAGATTCGCCGATCTGGTGCTAGCACTAAGCTTTTCTGAAACCTACTGATTCAACTTGGTGTTGCCCTAACGGGGCGTAACCATAGGCCTACTAGCCCGCCGTGGAGTGTCGACCGCCCGGCGGCTTGCCCGCCCGCCGGCAGCGTTACGTACTACGACAGACGCCATTGAGCAAAACAATACTGGCCCAGTAGGCGGGCCAGTAATAACGTGACACATCTTCACCAGCTAGCTTTGTAGAGTAGGACATCATGCCCTACAACGTGGAGATCGTATCGTGATCATAAATTATTATGACGTCATTTCACCCTATCTTGGAAAAGAAATCGGCCTATGACGACTAGAAAATGGGCTTTTGTGCGTAAGCCACTGTAAAGGGGTCTGGTCTGACCTAGTTCGTTTTCAGTCCACTGATGGAGATGTTGTTCGCGTGCTGTGAGACCTCGGTCGTGGACGGTTGGGGCTGTTTCTGGCGACTTTGAGCAGAATCTCTCGCCAGTCGTGGCGAAGGTGGTGCGCCACGCGAGCGTTGTGTTGTGCCATGAGTCGACTGACGTGATGCAGGTCGTCAAGCCTGGTGCGGTTCAGTCGAACCACGAGTTCTTCGAACGACGAGTAGAGGATGACGTGCGGCAGGGTCGTGTACCAGTCGCTGAACTGAATCCAGTGCCGTATCGACGTGGCAAGACGTATTTTAGGATCTGGAACGGCGGACTGTGACGGATGTGCAGCCAGCGTCTCGCCAGGTGCGTGTCCGTCATAGATGCCACTCAGCATCATTGTTTCTCCCAACTGGAAGTCAAGCAGGAGCTCCTGTAAACAGTGCATCCAGTTTATTACTCAGCGTATCGGCGCGCTAATCCGAATGGCCGCATGCGCAGGAAAGAAACCTCTCATTCTATCTGAATACGATTTGGTAGATCGATAGATATCATTGACGTAATCATCTAAGCAAATTTGGGTGACAATCGGTTAAACGATTTTGGGGTGGCGGGGTTTATGCTTTGCCCTTCCCCATTGACTCTGATCGTCGTCCTTACAACACTCTCGCACTATCAGTGAGTGTTCTAGAACGAATGACAATTGACAAAGGAAGACAGACAAGTGACCTTGTCAAATAATGAACACTCTGGGACTTGGTTTGGCTACGCTGGATCGAATCGTCTATGAACATTTGAACATGTCAAGGTGCGTTCACGTTGGGTGCCCAGCATGTTGACGCCAGAGATGAAGTAAACCCAGCTCTGATGTTCAGAGGAAAATAGCAAGTTGATGCAGGCGGACTGGGATAAATTTAGGTCACGACTAGTAACGGGGGACGAGACACAGATCCATCATTATGACACAAGACAAAAGAACAGTCGAAGCAATGGAATCGGAAGTGCTGCCAAGTCCTTCACAGCCAAAGAAGTTCAAAGTTCGGCCCAGCGCCAGCATGACCATGTGCAAAATCTTTATGCAACGCTGAGGGTGGTGTGGTTCGAGAAACGACTATAAGTCAGTCACATGGGATAAGAGTCACAGATGTTGACTAGGCATATTTACTCCAATAGCTGCACGATTCAGTCTAGGAAAAACGTCGAGGGACGTTGAGTTCCGATGTTCCTGATTCTTCATGACAATGCTCCAGCACACCCCTCTTGGGTGCCCCACGCTGCCATCCGTGAATGTGGATTCAGGGAGCTTCCGCACCAGTGGCGGATCCATAGGGGGGGGGCGGTGGGGGCGATCGCCCCCCCCCTAGACGCCGGATACGTGCAGACCGCCCCC
>Ga0209780_1001321_pt1 | contig 16062 bp, 19 predicted proteins | sample WorMetexBAHAMAS2_FD_187384 | JGI IMG/M metagenome (GOLD analysis project Ga0209780, IMG submission 187384) | Marine gutless worms symbiont microbial communities from Max Planck institute for Marine Microbiology, Germany - Inanidrilus exumae... | ecosystem: Host-associated > Annelida > Digestive...
TCCTCAAGAATTAATACTCACTAAATGTTAATATTTCTAATATAATCTTACCTTAAAGGCGCGATATGACCTACATTGTGTTGAAAGTGCCGTTAAACTCCAACCAACCAACCTGACTGTAATAATGGTGTCATTGTGTCTGCTGTTAGTAGGTCAGTAGGCATCATGTCAAAGTCACCTGTGAAATCCAATGACAGCCAGGAGACAGCACTGCAGCTGATCAAAGAATGTCTCGATGAAGAAATCAATGCTGTTGCGCATGTCTTCGTCGTATTTGGTGCTTCGGTATGTATCACGATTGTAACAGAAATATCTCAACTGATAAAAGCCACTGTTCCTGTAGGCCTATATGTGCAGTGCCTGGGTGGGAGTTACAGTGTGAGGAGCCATGGCAAGTGCCAGGCATGAGCCACGGGCTAGCCACATAAAAATGTGCATTGACCCAACATACGTTAAGTTACTACTGCTACCGGTGTCTGTGTAGTCTAACCACACAGGTTTTGATGTCTAGAATCTGCATGCTTGCAGAGAGAATGAGAAGGGAAGGAGGGTAAAAGCAATAATAATGTGTTTAAGTATAAAACAGTAAAGTAGCTGTTTAACCCAGTGGTCTTCAGGTTGTGTCGCATTGTGCTGTGAAGTGAGCCTAGAATGTTGCATTGTTGAAGGTAGATTCTCAAGTTTTGCACTGTTAATTTTTTAGACATGTTAATTGCTAATTTGTTACTTTTTCTTGTGTTTCTCATTTTTGTCTGTTTTGCATTCGATGGACCACAAATGTAATGATAATGATGATGATGATGAGTGTTATTTCAGGGAGATTTGGCTACAAAGAAGATCTACCCGACATTGTGGTGGCTGTTCCGTGACTTGCTCTTACCCAAGAAGACTTATGTAATTGGATATGCACGCTCAAAACTGAGTGTCAGTGACATCAGAGCTAAAACCGAAAAGCATATGAAAGTAGGAGGCTTGTCTATTATTGTCTGCATGTCTTTGAAGTTATTTTTATATTAGCAGTATGTGCTAATGTACATCACTGTAAGCTTGCCCCGTTTTACCTGGGACTCTAAGAGTAGGCCTATTTCCATGCTGAAATTGTACAAGGCAACCAAATCTGGCTTTGGTTTCTGTGTTGATTTTGTGTATTCTTGTGTGTTTTGGTTTGTTGATGTATATCTGGTTTTATGTTATTAGTTTAGTTATTCAGTACGATGCAAAGTGATCGTTTGGGAAGTATGTCTCTGAAATGACCCCATTTTTGTGTCTGTAGGGATTAAACAATCATTCAAAACACATTTGTGCAGTGCGATAAGTAGTGGGCAAACATATGCACTTAAATATTAGTGAACAGCTCACATCCTTTGTTTCTGCGGGTGACTGAAAAGTCAGGAAAAGTTGGGGACTTTGTGCTATGGGAGAAGTGGACACCCTATAAGGGCCATTTTTGCAGTTTGTTAATCCACAGACTGGTTGTTAGTAACATGATTTTGGCACAATGTGCAGGTTGCTGCAGACGACAAGAAGAAACTGGACGAGTTTTTTACGCTCAACTCTTACGTTCAGGGCTCCTACGACACGGCCGCTGACTTCAAGAAGCTTGACGACGAGATTGTGAAGTTAGCAAAACCCGGAGCGAATCGCTTGTTCTACTTGGCATTGCCTCCCAGTACTTACGAGAATGTTGCAACTATGATAAAGGCAACTTGTATGTCTCGCAGGTCCGTGAACGTATGCTTGGCATTGTCAGCATTGATGCAGAGCTTTGTTTTAACGTCTTGTTACTCAGTATCACAGTCACACTGTATGATATGATACAATACAATACGATATATTTTTGTGCGCTCAAAAGCTGACGAGATGGCCAGCATAATCTAGTGCACGGCACAGAAACGAAAAATAAGGAAATACTAATAAAAACCAAGTAGTTCAGAAGAAACGGTCTGGGCAGTAGTCCGTGGAGGCAGTGTGGGAGGAAGAAGTGAAACTGCAGGGGTAGGATTTAAGAAACAGGTAGGTTTTAAGCTGGGAGTGAAAGAGATAGGGAGTTGTGGATGAGCAGAGTAGTGAATTAAAAGGAGTAAGTGATGGGTGTGGCATAAGTGAGTTGGAAATGGAGGAACTGGTACCAGAATGAGGTTGACGAAGAGATAAAGGGAGTTGGTTTCAGAGACGAGGTGAAGCATAACGAAAGGAACGATCTGTTATTTTTAGAGAGGATAATGTCGGTGTCTGAGCAGAGTAACGACGGATGAAGAGAGAGTACTGCGAACACATTGAATGGAGATGAGTTTATGAAGGTATGGAGGTTGGGTGGTTGTGAGTACATTGCAGTTTCAACTCTCTAGTTGCTCTCTGTTTAGCTGATGTGTCATTGATGTTGTTCATTTTAGTGGTTTCTGGACGCGGTTGATAATTGAAAAGCCATTTGGCCACGATCTGGAATCATCTGCCATGCTGTCACGCCATCTTTCGGCGCTTTTCTCAGAGGAAGAAATCTACCGCATTGACCACTACCTTGGCAAGGAGATGGTCCAGAACTTAATGGTGCTGAGGTAATGACAGTGCTGAAGAAGTTTGTCTGTATTTTATGTCTATTCTTCTGTGCTTGACTGTGTTTGTCTGTGTGTCTTTGTGCACAGTAACATTAGCACCAGCAACACAGTAAGCCAGATAAACAACCTGTGCCGTGTCCCTGCCATCCCTGCATCTTCCCTCCTTTTTTCATTCCATTCTCTTTCCCCACCTTTCAGTTTTCCTCCTTATTCCCTCACTTTCTCTGCCCTTATATTTACCCTTCTTTTATCATACGCATTCTCGTACCGTTTCTCACCTGTTTCCTGTGCCAAACAGAATTTACTGTTTGATGATGCGTGCATGGACAAATGGATCTAAACTTACTTCTCAGTTCTGCGACATAAACCTAGAATGGCTGATGCCTTGTTGTTTAAGCAGACTACAACAGTATAATGAAATAACTACAGTGTGAGTCAAAAAACTGGACGCCTCTAATTTTGTGGCAACTAATAGGAGTTAATTTCCAGTTACCGTTAATGGGAGATTAATTTATGGTGGAAAACCGGCCCTTAAGTGCCTGAATACGGTAACTAGAAAAACTGTACTCGATTGAAAATCGAGGTCAGACCAAGTGCGTTATGCTGCATTGCCATGCCCTACGTGTGCTGGACATTGACCTTTGACCTTGACCTATGACCTTGAATTTCTATCCCAGGTGATCTGTGATCATGACCGACACACACAAAAACCCAAGTTCAAAGGTCAGTCAGTTTAAATGATAGAGTTGAATAGGACGGACAGACGGACATGACAGATTGCAATGCCTAATGCGGTTGCTAATAAACCTAGTTTGTGCAGATAGAATCTTAAGCATCAACTGATGCTGTACTGCTCGGTGCTTAGATTTGGAAACCGAATATTTGGACCTCTGTGGAATCGTGACAACATTGCAAATGTGACAGTATCGTTCAAGGAGCCGTTTGGCACACAAGGCCGAGGCGGGTATTTCGACAGCTTCGGTATCATCAGGTTTGTCCATAGTTATGCGTGTGCTAAATAATGCATTTTGTGTGTTTTTTCCTGAGATCATGGTCTGTTGTACACAGATGGTGTAGGTAACACTGTGCTAGAGAATTCCAGCATTTTCTGAATGTTCTAGTTTCTGCCAGCAAGGCATGCAGTCAGGAAAACTTTGCTGTCACAGATTCCTGCAGTTCTTAAATGCAAGTGCTGTCTTAACACAGTTTGACTTGTAAAATGGTCGTCGTCTTCGTCGTTGTTGTTGTTGTTGTGAGATTATTGCTCTACTGCTGTTGTTTTGGCCCTGTGAGTTCTGTAGCTGGCGAGGGATGTAGGTAGCAAATGACAACTCCTGCAGGCACAAGGTGCTGCATTGCAGGAAATGATCATTGTTCGCAGTGATAATGAAGTTGATGACTTTCATTCCTATCGCATGTCAGTAGACATGCACAATACTGTTATACGCTGTTATTCTGTCTGATTACTACTGGCCCGCCTACACATAGTGTAGGGGGGCCAGACTAGTAGCGGTCACTGGCATCTGTTGTGATCGTCGTCTGCAACACACCATAGCTGGCCTGCAGGCAGCTTCAGCCGCACAGGCCAGGCGATGATGTCATGCCGCCTGCAGTCTAATTATGGCTCTACGGCAACACTGCACAGCGGGCCAGTAAGGTTACGTCCCATTAGGGTGACACCTTGTCTATATATGCACATTTAGAAGTTGCATGTCTGTGTCCACAAGTGATACATGATGCGAGTACTTTGTGATTTTTGTGCTAGGGACGTGATGCAGAATCATTTACTGCAAATTCTGTCATTGTTTGCCATGGAGAAACCTGTGTCCACAATGGCTGAAGATATTCGCAATGAAAAGGTCGTTTTCTTTACTCCATTTCAGTTCCGCAAAGTATTTTGGCAGTTTTATCTAATCTTGTCCCATTATTATACTTGGTTTTGCAAATCTTTACAATATTTTCATTAAGACCACTTTACTCGGTCACGCTGTTGGTTGGACATGTAAAAATAGCGCTCCAGTCTGTCTCCATTGGAGACCTTTGAGGAATATAGTTCTTGACCTCAGTAAACTTGGTAACTGTGTGTTTCCAATGCTTTAACATAAAGCAGAATTTTCGTCTATGCAGACTGTCATTGCTGAAAGTACCTCTAACGCTGCCAGCTGCGTTATGCATTATGTAACGTTATAACTAATTTAATGTGGAAAATGAAGAAAAGGGCTGATGCAGTTTCTGCTGTGTGTTCTGTTATGAAGTTAAAGGTTATTTTATTGAATTTGAGCACGTTTATTGCTGTTTACATCTCTGTTAGTTGCGGTTTGTGATGACAGTAGAGATGTGTTGAGAGAGATGCGTGCTAAATTTAGGTGAAAGTTCTCAAGTGCATTCCACCAGTTCTGCTGGAAAACATGATTTTGGGTCAATATGTCGGTGACCCTCAAGGTGAAGGTGATGCCAAGCTGGGCTACCTGGATGATCCGACTGTGCCTAAGGGATCGGTCACTCCGACGTATGCAACGACTGTGCTGTTTATCAACAATGAACGATGGGAAGGTGTTCCTTTCATATTCCGCTGCGGAAAGGGTAATCGTTCGTTTTTGCAGTGTTATAAGAGCGATACTCAGTAGCACATTGACACCATGGAGATAAGCTGCAAAAACCATACCACATTGTAGCTGTTGTATTTGTGAAGGTGACTCACACTTTAAACAACAACAACAATAACAACAACAGTTTTATGTAGCTTATTCAGGGTATGGAGATGGTGCTGATAACACAGCTGAAGATATATCTAGCATCTTCTCTCTAAATCCAAAGTGCTAACTGTCATCAGCAAGGTCATGTGGTTTGCTTCAGTAAAATTCTTCAGTTTTTAGCTGTTGGGGTGGGGGCGGCTAATATAGCTAACATAACATGTATAATGGCTGTATAATGGTTGCGTTTCTTTCTTTGTTTCTGTTTTTACTGGTTCAGTGTGTTATGCAGAATTGTGACAGGAGCTTTGTTGTAGACTTGCCTAACATGCATATTTTAGGTCGACTCTTCGAGAGAGTCGACCTAATAAAGCCGGTCTCAAAAGTCCGTCCGTATGTTCGTTTGTCCACAAAAAGTTTCTTCGATTTCAGTGAAATTTGGCATGTGGGTAGAAGTCGATAAGTGATGCACGATGGTATGCAGTATGACCCGATCCAAGGTCAAGGTCACGAGCCCTTCAAAGTTGGAAATCTGGCCATTTTCAAAAGCTATCTCCTCCACCATTTACAATGGGATCTGGCAACTGACCACGGATTTTTAAACTAGGGCACAATATCTAAATTTTATTGGGCCGGATTTTTGATATTCGATTTAGTTTTCGTGTCATGTGTCTTTGAAGTTGGCAGAAACGTCACTTCCGAAGAGTCGACCGTCAGTCCCCGTACGGGGCTAATTTGTTGTACTTGCCAACACAATTGCTATGGTGCAATGACAGTTGCTGATATTGAGTAATTGATTTGCAGTTGTCACGATGATGAAACTGTCCGTCACCATTTCAGCATTAACTATATAATCACATTGATGTCTTCAGCTCTGAATGAACGCAAAGCCGAAGTGCGCATCCAATTTCGCGACGTATGCGGTAACATCTTCGGCAGCTCCGACATTCACCGGAATGAGCTCGTAATCCGCGTGCAGCCGGGAGAGGCGATCTACATGAAAGTGATGACTAAACGGCCGGGAATGTCATTCAAGTGTGAGACGCGAGAGCTCGACTTCACCTACGGAAGCAGATACGCGGTAAACACTGCAAATCGCTAGTGTAATGGAACCGTGTCTAACACAAACACTGACACCCTTTGTAGTTTTTATCGTCATTGCACAGGTCAGCATGTATTGGCCAGCACACTCAGTTTAGAACGGGAGAATTTTGTGGGACAGTTTTACTGCCTGCATGGCCTTGCTTGTGGCAACTTGTGCATTCAGGTCATGGAGAAGACTGTAAAGTTGTCCTCAGCTGTTAGCTACACCATCTCCATATCATGACACTGTCCTTGTACCATACACTTGGCATGGGGCCGGGGTATCCCCTTCCTGCTTTTTATCTCTTGTCCATTCACTTCCTCATCTTGCCCTTTTCTACCTTTTCCCTTTGTCCTTTTCTCGTTGCTTTACCTATATTCTTCTTTTATCCATCCCTTTCCTTTCTACCAGAATAGTCACCACTCTGTTTTCAGGCCGGAGGTCGTAGGAGGCCACTGTACCTGGGTTTATTTTGTTCCAATAATTTTGTGTTACCTGTGTTGCTTAGTTAAGATTTATTATGGTGTTTTGTTGTATTTGGTTTGTTTTAGTCTTGCCGTGTTGTAGGCGCTTGCGTAATAATTTAAATGAGTCTCTCGATCCCTTTCCCCTTTTAGGTGGCTGCTGAACAAAAAGGCATCCAGGGTTGAGGTTATTATATCGCTGGCCTTCCTTGACTGGGTAGGGATAGCTCTCCACCCCTGACCTTTTGTCTCTGACATAGCCATAGTTGTGCTGAAAGGGGATGTTCAACTCCAACTAACTAACCTTGTACCATACGAACTGTGTCTGTGTATTGGAACTGTGTCTAACACATTTACTAATAATCTTATTCAATCTGTAACATACACACAAAGTTTTATTGCCCACTTTACGACGGTATGCAGTATGACCTCATCCAAGATCAAGGTCACGAGCCCTTCAAAGTTGGAAATCCGGCCATTTTGAAAAGCTATCTCCGCCATTTACAATGGGAGCTGGCAACTAAACTAGGGCACAATATCTAAATCTGTTCGGGCTGGATTTCTGATATTTGTTCTAGTTTTTTTTGTGTCACGTGACTTTGAACTTTGTACAAACGTCAGTTGTGAAGAGTCGACCGTCAGTCCCGTACGGGGCTAATTTATGAACATTGTAATCATTCGCTTTTTTTCACCATCATTGCCATTCCCTGTAAGATACTGGCACACACTACTGTTGCCTGATATCCATTATACTGCAGTGTTTGTTCAATGTGTTATGTACAGGGAATCAAAATGCCTGACGCATACGAACGACTGATCCTGGATGTATTCTGTGGAAGTCAGATAAACTTTGTACGCATTGATGAATTAGCTGAAGCCTGGAGAATCTTCACTCCAGTTCTGCATGCCATTGAGGCACAGAAACCCAAACCACTGCCATATAAATATGGAAGGTTAGTTGCAGACGTTCTGAAGATGGCTGTGCTATTTGGTCACTGTAAACAACATTTCTTGTTGTCGGACAGTGTTGCAAGACAATATGGAATAGCCAGATGTACATAAAATTATACATGAAAATCAAATGCTTTATATTGCACATTGTCAGAATAATGTACTGTGTGTCAAAAAACCATTGTTACATTTTCAAATAGCTTCAGGTCTTCTAGGTTTGACCTCTTCTACTCTTTGTTGGAAATTCTTTCATTGGTCTAGGAGTTCTGTAACCTTTAATCTCCTACATACTTTTAATTAAGATACGATCGTTTTAGCTCAAACCTGTTCAATTGCTGTTGTCGACTTGTCTGTTATACATGGTTGCCATGAAAGTAACTTAAGTGGTACCATGTTTTATCAAACCTCACAAGCTACGTAGTTGAAGATTGAAGACTCTTTGACGATTCTCTAGAGCACATATTTGTTGAAGTTATTTGAAAGTAACAGGGTCCAGTTTTTTGAGACACAGTATACATATTGCCTGTGCATTGATACTTTGTATCTGGATTGTTTTTTATATGCAGGCGATGTACAGTGGTGTAAAAATTTAATTCCTTATGCAGTTTTGATTTTGGACACATACCCTTTGGACGAATTTTCGTAGTTTCAGGCTGTTTCAGATTATTCATTCTCACTGGTTTAGTCCTACAAAACAAATTTTGTCTGTCTACGAGCCTGATAGACTGAGCAGGCTGTCAGATCAGTCGCCAGCACACAGCACATATTAATGCAGTCTTGTGTTTGCATAGTGAGTCCGTTTTGCTTTTGTCAGGATCATTGACCACTGACTCAGTTTTCATTTGCGAGGATCACTGATAGGTACTCTGTCGTTGCTGTGTGTGATGAATTAATAATGATATAATTCTGTGACATTGTCCCGTACGGGCTCTGGGGCTGATCAGTTTGTTGATTCTGGCAGTACATAAATTGTTTGTTTGCTTACTTAACTTCCTTACTTTCTTATTTACTTCCTTAAGAACAGGCCCGTTCTGGTTCTAGGCTGGAGGTCGTAAGAGGCGACGAAACCTGGCTTTCAGTTTTTTGTGCCTATTTTGTTATGGAGGTACGTTTGCTTTTGTTGTGCTATGTTTAGTTATTCAGTACTAAGCCAAGAGATTGGCTGGGGAGAACGTCTCCTATTTTTGTCAGGTGGGACAAAAAATCTTAATCAATATTCTGTGACATTAGTCATGCTGTATTTAAACGTTGTGTGTGTATGTTGTTGGCTGACAGTCGAGGTCCTGCAGAAGCTGACAAGTTCGTTGCAACACATGGATTCCAGTTCTCTGGCACTTACCAGTGGGTGCCTCCTCGCCCAACATCGAGCTGAGTGAACACGAATCATCTTGAATGTCCCGCCCTATTAATCATTGCTATACAGATGAACACTTGACATCATTTAATTGCTTTAGTTAGTGTTTTGTTATAAAGCGATTCGTTTTTTTATGTGGAAATCCGTCAGTTGTGTTAGCTAAGTGCTTACGTTGCTGTTACTCGGGAAGTACGTATGTAGATTTCTTTCTGTTGTACTCTCGGTCTAACTTTGTGCCTATACCACAGCTTCACTGTAGCCTGTATTGTGCATGGTGGTTCAAAAACTGGATCTGCGTAGGAGCAGTTTGCTATTCTTAATGCCATTGTGATATGTGATCAGTTTTATAAGAGTTATTTCATAATAAGGGGTTCAGTTTTTTGAACCACCATCTCTACCTATATTGTGAAACTGCTGTATGTAGACAGGTGTGCAATGGTGCTGGTAGCTTATTAGGGTTGTTTAAGTTGTTCAGATGTGTGTTTTTTGTAAATTTACGCCCATCTGGGTTTAAATAATTTTTGTATATATATGTTGTTGTATACCTTGGGTTTTTTTACATTAACTAGCGTTGAACTGAGTGACTGGCAGACAACTGATGTCCCAGAGATTATCTATTTTTGTGAAATATAGTAATTAGCTATACGGTGGCTTGAAATGGCCAGTCTACAAAACAGGCGTCACGTCTACAATTCGCTGTAGACATGACACCTGTTTTGTACACTGTGGCCGTTTCAAGCCACCATAAGGCTATTATTTGTATCTTCACTTGTAGTGCCTTGATGGCAATATTTTGACTACTTATTAGGTACATTTGCTAAAGTTTGCTACTTTTTGACTTTCTTATTTATTTTTGTCATACAGCTGTGGAATATAACCAGTGTCAAATTGCTGGGCGTTGTGCTCATTGCCAGGGCTGTAATTGTCAAATTTCAGTTAGGAGGTCATTGGGTCAAATATGTCTGCTGGGAGGTCATCATTCAAAATCATGCATTCTTGGCATCATCGGCTATCGTGCACTAATGGTAGGTTTTGCCACTTCTTTGAGGGACAGATGCCTGTCTTGCAAATACAGCCCTGGTTGTAAATGCGACATGTTCACACATGCATCACTATACCTGTTTAGTTGTCGCACGGAAAGACAGAAGTCACACGGATTAACCTCTGAACAGTGCAAAATGCATCGAATGCTTTTAGCTGCATCGAGATCACCAGAAAGCCAGAGATTGAACGTGATGGTGCATGCATGTAACAACACAGCAGTTAACGGCCATTCTGCCAATTCTCCCATCATATTGCTGCACGGTGGTAGGTTACTTCAGACATTTCTCCCTCAGTCTGTCAATGCTGGCTTAGAACCCAAGATTGTCATTAGCTTCCCTGTGTGAGGCACGCTGATGGCAACTGACATACCGTTCTGGAACAGAAAAATTGTAGGAGGTTAAACCATTAAACTGTGCTTGGCAAGTTCATAAAACCCGTTTCCTACTCCTGTCAGTAACAGTGAGAAGATACAACATAACACTTAAATATTGTAGTATCGGAACAAACAAAAGAAAACCTAGAGCACAACACAGACACTGGCGTTCACACAGCAGCCATTACACACCAGACCACTTTAATGGCTGGCACTGAGTTCATCTGGCTCAGCTGGAGGTCAACTCAACTATCACCGACTGGCATATAGCTGGTCGTCCTTCAAACGGTCCCAGAAAAAACTCTAGAGACCGATGGAGCAATAACTCAAAACTAAACCGTAAACGTTCAGTACCAGAGACATACAGTGCATGAAAGTTACTTACTGTCTATGTGCCGTGATAAGGTGACCATAATTTGGGCAACGCAATCTAGGACGAGCACCGAAGACGCGAATCATAGGGTGCGAGCGCCATAGGGGGTCTGACTTGGAGGTCTGGGGGAGCATTGCGAGCTCCCGGGATCCGGGGTGGAGCCCCGGCCGCCAGTGTTTTTCGTATATACAGATAAAATCTGAGCTAATATTTGGCCACCGATGCGTAAGCATACGGCTGCAGAGATGGGCAAATCGGGACAAATCCAGGGCACCATGCCAAAACGGGACAAATGGGCGTCCCAGGAGAACTGTGATTTTTTTCCGGGATATGTCGTTAAAAATCGGGACTGTCCAGGACGGATGGTCACCTTAGTCAGTGAATGTTTGCTATCAACGTATGCAGTCGAGTAACTCAGACAGTTCACAACATGCATTTCCTAAACACCGCCTTTTCACAGTACGCAATGCAACACATGTCCAAAGTAATTTGGCAAAAGGCCACATTGCTGACTAGTCACCCCTCGTGGTTGGAAATGGATTCATCCAATCTTGACCCCATCTAATAGACTATTCCTAGTAGGCCGCCCAAAGGGCATCTCAATCCGTTCAGCAATTGTGGTACAATCACACACCCGTATGCCCAACACACAGACATGCAGACCATGCTACGTGCGACATCTGTAGCAATAGGCCACATCTATGCACTGCGTGCAGGTGACGCGGTCTTGAGTTGTTTATCACAGATTGAACACGACTGAAACTGAAGTCTAACTGTTCTCGCTGCTGCAGTAATAGCAGTGCCACAACAAATAACTAGAAGGGCTCAGTGGAGCGCACACCTACCCCACCCTTTACCTTCCAAAATTTAATCACCTTGTCCCCTGTGGCCAAGGGTATGACTGACCAAGTTTGGTGACAATCGGACTGGAATTGGCGCCGGGATGTTGCGGGCGATGCGGATACCGATGCGGGCGAAAACATAACCTCCCATCACCTTTGGTGGGAGAGGCAATAATGCCACTACAATGGTCTCAAATGCGTGGACCGTGACGTTTGGTGCAGTAAGGATAAGAGCCAGTGTATCAAACATTATATTACTTGACAGTGGTCTATTGCAGCGGACAGTGAAAGGCTAGAGAAAGTGTGCAGCAGGATTAGAGTTTTGAGTTGCCAGCAGCAGCAGCAACAGGATTCCCGTCTGATGTGGGAGAGATGAAAGGCATCGGCAGAGGATGGAGAGCAAGTCGCTGCTTGAAGTCGTTCATGTCACTTATCACCGTCGCCTGGGACAACACACACATGGCAGACATTTCAACAAGAAAACTCTATTCTCAGCTCACTTGTCAAAGCCATCGGTCATCCATGCATACGCGCCGCCATCGCCCATCAATCTCGGAGAGTTCAAACTCAGGTGGCGCCACGCAGGCAAAGATGATACAGCAGACGTAAGTAAAATGTGGAAGATGGTTGGTTGCGGTTCAACGATGCTTTCAGGTCAAATAGGTCATTTCCACTTTTCCTTTAGAATCATTCAGAGTGATAAGAAGAAATAACAGATAACTGACATTATGTACTCCAAACACGGCGCAGAAAATAACAGATCTGCTCTAGTAGGATGGCAGTTGCCATGCCGACAGTGCCAGCGGCGACGACAATGTTCAAACTTCTGCAACAGCGCCATCTAGTGAATGTCAACAGCAGTCCCTGACAAAATTACCTAGATGCAGACCACGCCCAAAATTTAATCGGATGCTTCAGGTGCATACCAGAATTTCACAGAAATCCATCCTCAATTTCATGGAGCAATACTACTGACAGACAGAACAAGTACGTCAGTGGGGACGGACCTCTATCCACACAATCCGATCCTATGTCCACACGCCGTGCGATATGCTATGAACGGCGCATCTCTAGCGTGACGGTCACCTCTGCACGTCTCTATGCTAATGTTTACATCCGGGTAGGTGTGGCCTGCGCGCTCGCCGATAGTTAGATTTTGGGCTTATGGGGGAGCAAAGTTCACAAAAATGGGAGACTCCCTGCCTTGAACGCCGATGAACTGCCCTGCAAATTTGACACCACTAGCTTTAACCTCGGCGGATAAATCCGTAACCGAAGTTTGTGTATATTTCAGGCTAGTAGAAACACCAGCTATCTGACATTAACAATGACCTCACATTCTGTGACACTAACAACATTTGAACCATACAAAACTAGAAGAAACAGGCACTCAAAGAGGTCAAAACACACACCACAATGGTTTTGTGACTCCTGACCTCGACCTTTGACCCCAAAATAAATGGATTTCCAGGACTCATTGTGAAACACCTCTACATCAAGTTTGGTGATCCTAGCTGCAGCGGTTTTTTGAGATATCGTGTGGATAAACAGACAAACGTCGGTGAAAACCCGACCCCTGCGCCTGCTGTCAGCATGGGTAATAAATGGTAGTCGCTCCAGCACGTACATCCTAGCAACAGATTAAAATATATCTAAACATTTGCAATATTCCACACCTTCACACCACTCTTTCCATCAAAGAACAAGCAATTAAATATCCATTCAGTGCTATGACACTGTTGGCTGGGCGATCCACAATGGATCTCTTCTGTGGACCAGGCCCAACGTTGAGTAACTCAAGGCCAAGTCAAACAGAAAGTGAAAGTAGTATTTTTGTCAGAAGTCAGTCCGATACCAGTAACCAATGTGCCGCTGTCTAATGCAAGCTCAAATTGCAACATGGTCATCATGATCACCTGTTGAGTTGATGAGCTCAGTGCATTGCCGTCGTCTGTCGGTGCTGACGTCACTGTCGGCACGCTGACAGCTACTTCAAGATTCTCATCCGTCACGGCTGCTGATGCTGGTGGCGATGTCGCGGGAACTGTTGAGATGATGTGCACTGACAGCTTGTGTCGACGAGGAGCATCGTGTGCTATCAGCTCCTACGACTCACACACATACTTACTCTGCACCCTTCCAACACTCAACATGCCCCATCATACCCGTTGGCATTTTCAGACCCACCATTACAACCATGGTTGTAACGTCAGAGGTGAAAACGGGAAGGCCAAGTGAGAGGTATCCCTCACCCCTCCCTAGCACATCAGTGACAACTGCGGGGATCGGGATACTAACCCAAGAAAATTTTGACAATTCATACAAAATATGTGCATTTTACAGTAAATCTGGATGACAGTGCGTCCCAACAGTTGGGACCAATACAGTACCGTGCCGGAGTCCCAGAAGATTACCTTCACATGCACATAGTTAGACAGTGAGATGATGAGGTTTATTACACAAGGCAGAAGCCATTCTTGTTTGCTTCACAGCACTATCTATAGACAATCTGCAAAGACCAAAGACAGAAAAAAATAGACGAGCAGTAAGTACAGTAACTTAAAATATACAATCAATAGACATCAGACTTCTCTAGGTGACTTCATTACTACCACAGACTGCTATTACAGACGATTACTTGACAGAACATCACAGAAGCGGCACTCACCTGATAAAACTTCACCACATCATCTCGAGTCAGAGTCTTCAGATGTGCCACTTCAATCTCATCTGTGACAGACATTTCAAACAGTGCAATAATTATCCACTATCAACAGTCAGTCTACATGGTCAGACACGTCTGGCTTTACGCCGACATAATACATCAAATGCGTAGCTATGGGACCGGAGCTAGTCTGCTCAGGGTCGACTGACTTGGTTTGAGCCTGTGGAAAGTGAAGCTGATGATGCTATACTATTTTATTATTACTACTACTAGTTCTACTACAGCTATTGTTAGGTTCTGTTTAATGGTGGACTAGTTGCCCGCAGGCCGGGCGGAAAGTAATGGCAGCCTACCGCCAGGTGGATGACTTAAGTCACCTGCGGGCCGACTGCCTGTTCACTGGGATCAACTCTGGGACCCACCCTTGGTAACGAGTATGGGAAGCCTTTGCCTTTGTAGTAGTAGTAGTAGTAGTAGTAGTAGTGTAGTAGTACTGTGGTGTTAAATTACCTAATATGATAAAGTGTCTTATCAGTTATCACCAGCAAAACGGTTCAGTTGACTCATATACAGACGTCAGTACCAACAATACCATTAACATTGTTTAAACGGCTGAGAGTAATGGTGTTAAGGTTTTACGTCCCACTCGACACAGAATAGGTCATCTTGGAGACATTCTTCACAGCCAATCTCTTGGCTTGGTACTGAATGATTTCCAGGGAACCAAGCCGGGATAGTTGGTACCCCTCATTGGCTTTCTTCTTTCACTTGTTTCATACGAGAACTGTTAAAGACAATTGTCATTGGTTCTTTACAGGCTGGATGCCCTTTCTGTCATCCAATCAACAGCATCAATGAACTGAAAGACACTCCCAACCAGTTTGACCCAATCACATACTGGCGTCAATCTTTCCACATCCACTACATGACTACTAAGGGAAGAGGCACTGCTTCCTTTACGCCAGTTCTCTGATGCTGTATCACAGCCAGCACTCAGACACAAGTATTCAGTCGAGTTTCTGTTAACTGTAAACACAGCCTCAAATACACATAACATACAGCTGATGGAGAGCTATTCAGATCTGTAGGACTTGTGAAAAAGTTAAGTTTCAGCCGCTGTCAAAAATGTCCAGTACTGAGGTCAGGTAGCAATGCAATTCAGAACCTTGTGATCACAAAATGAAACACATGCATCAAGAAACAGAAAATGAACAAGACGGGACAGACGAATACCTCGGTGGAAGTTGTACAACTGGTTGCCAATTTCCGACCAATATTTTGCGTTCTGCGTCGACAGTTTCTTTGGCTTTTCAAGTCGCTTAACAGCAAGAGCAGCCACATGCTTTTGAAACACGTCATCCGTCATGGACTCAATCATATCCTGGATATCATTCAACAACCGCAGCTACTGGTTGTAGTGTTTGGCGTAATTAAAGTCGGGGTATAGCGATTTTTTTCTTTTCGTTGTTTTAAAATAAACTATTAAAAATGGTTAATGGTGTGATCTGAATACTTTTATTTAAAACATAACTGCAGAAAAAAAGAAATTATTCTTCTCTCCGTAATGAACAGAATTTGCGATATTTTATTAGAATTAGATATTCTTTGCCCTTAATCTGACTCCAGGAAGTTGGTACTCGGTAGTCTCGTTAAAAAAATCTTTG
>Ga0209780_1001322_pt1 | contig 16060 bp, 12 predicted proteins | sample WorMetexBAHAMAS2_FD_187384 | JGI IMG/M metagenome (GOLD analysis project Ga0209780, IMG submission 187384) | Marine gutless worms symbiont microbial communities from Max Planck institute for Marine Microbiology, Germany - Inanidrilus exumae... | ecosystem: Host-associated > Annelida > Digestive...
CTTCGTATGACTTCCCATCCATATTATTAATCATCTTTGTAAATCTCCTCTGGATTTTCTCAATAAGATCCCTGTCTTTCTTATAATGCGGGCTTCAGGCACTGACGCAATATTCGACGTGAGGCCTGACCAGCGTTTTATACAAACTCGGCATTACTCTAGTGTCCTTAAATCTTATTGTTCTTTTAATCATACCCAATACTTTCATAGCCTTGTTACAAGCATACAAGCACTGCTTAGAACATTTCATATCCTCTGATATCCAAACACCTACATCCTTTTCATAACTTGCAACCGCTAACTCCCTGCCTTCCATGTAGTACGTACTACTATTGTTATCACTATTCCCTACGTGCATAACCTTGCACTTATCAACATTAAATTCCATTTGCCATTTCTATTTTAATAGGATACGGTGTCACACTTTCGTGTTTGGCGACATCTGCCTTCATAGAAAATCCTAAAAACCTTAAAAAAATGAAAATTGTTAAACTTAGGGTTTCCAGTCCTGCATAGGAACTTTTTGGAAGACATTAATTAAAACAGTACCGAAGTGACCGTGGACCGAAGTGGATGTAGACCATTCTAGGAGCATAGAATATATATTACATTGTATACATAAACAAAAACCGTCGCAATGGATGATAATTTAATGGAACATATAGAAGTTAGTGTAGAAGAGCCACGCCGTGATCGTCCAGAACGGCCGACGTATTTATTTAGTCCGACGGATGTTCACGGAACGAACAGAAACAGTGTGAAGAACAGTTTTAAATCCTCAAAGGCCGCCACTGCTCGAAAAGACGACCGACCAGCTGTGGATACCGACAATGGAGTCCATCTGTAAGATGTCTCGTTATTTTATACATCACTTCGAAGCATACTTAATAGAGCTCGTACCTGAACCGTTTATGCTACTGTTCCGGCCCGAACAACGTCGGTTCTATCCGGTCGAGGAACATTTTTGGGCTAGTGTGAAGATTACCGGTACGTATTGGAAATGCATTGAAAATTTCCGTGCAATGATTTTAATTTGTACCGATAATGATATACTCACATATGGGAGTGGGGTCTGGGGAGGGGCTTGCCCCCTCCCCAGTAAAGAAAACATTAAATAAAGGCTGATATAAAATAAAGGCTGATGTTATTCGCACTTACGTAAGTGCAAATAGGCACGATGTTATTCGCACTTACGGTCACTTTGGCTATACTCGGCAGATGGCGACACTTGACGTTACCGATAACAAATCAAACTAAATTGACCATAACCGTAGCACTGACCCTAAACGACACAGTAATGCAAACAAATAAAACTAAACTGACCCTAACCGTAACACTAACGCTAACCGACACAGTAACGGTTATATTTTACGTGCATTTCGTTGAAAGTAATAAAAAGGTTGGATTGCAATAATAAAATAAATTTTTCCCTACCTCGCGGTAGCGGGGTTTGTGGGTGGGCCCGTTTTTTCCTTTTCTGACTTTTTACCCGTATGATGACAAGAATTCAATAGTAAGTTCATACTTTATCGTTGTAAATAGGGTTTTTTTGTGGGGATATATAAGAAAAAGGGGCTAGGTCTTTTGGGGGCATAACAGAAAGAAAGAAACAATAGAGTTGCGTGTAGATGATCATAGAATATTAACACCTGTAAGTGCGAATAACATCAGATGATATCCGCACTTTCGTAAGTGCGAATAACCACTTCCTTAAATAAATGGGCTAGTGTGAATATTAGCGGTACAAATTGGAAAAGGATTGAAAATTCCCGTGCAGTGCATTTCCAGTGCGTACCGCTAAACTTCATGTGTCCCCATTTTTTGTTCCAGAGCCGGAACATGCTAAGCATTTTCTCTGTTCTGTTCCGTCGCGACGGTCTCACTTAGTGCACCCCGACCATCGTGCGCATACGACGCTGAGCAGTCCCCGGTGGCTAGCGCGGATCTCTGTGTGTGGTTCGGTTCCGGCCAGAACAAATTTGTGCAGTTACTGATTCGGTCTCGGAACAGCAGCGGTTGGATCATTCGATCTCTAATACGTAACTGAAGGGTATCTCATTAAGTTTATAGGAGGAAAACACGAAAATACTAGCATGTTGTTGTATTGATGTTGTTGGACTCTCAAAACGGCTTTAATGTGCCGGATTCCACACCTGACGGTCATGCTATTTAACGCCATCAACGCTCGCAATGCCATCAACACCCGCAAGCCACATCGAAGGAGCTGCCGACGGCGGCAATGTCATTTTGTACACTTCAGTGTAAATAATTGTGAAAAGTTTTGGGACAATTTGTTTGCTATTTCTCAGTGACAGTGATCAACGTATACTGGGGTATGGATGCAGCTATCATATGATGTATATATATGGTTAGTAACTGCTGTTTGTCTCTATATTTAAACATCGCTGGCGTACGACAGGCTCCTGGAAAAATGCTTCTGGGGTCCTAGAAAGTCCTTGAAATTTTTGTAACCAAGAGAGTGGAACCTCGAGTTTGGAGTGTTCATATTTTGCTGCCATTCTGTCAGAAAATGCCAGACAGTGGCACATTGTTGAATATTGTTGAACACCTACAGCCATTGCATCATCTGACTGACAAATACAGTTGTAATTAGATCAACAGTTAGATTATGTTGTTGCATTACATTGTCAACTGTTAAATATTTGCAGTAATGTAGACATTTGACACTTCCCTCCCCTGACGGCATGATTAGCTAGCAATATAGCAAGATTGGTTAATAATTTTATTTTACAACAGCAAGTCTGTCTGAGTCTGACAGCTGCATTTGTTTTGTTTTGAAGAATGAATAGTATAAACGTTAAGGTGATGGTTAGTAACACTGATAAGAACTCTTATCATTTTCTCCCTAATCCAAATGCACTAGTTGCATCAGCAAGGGCATGTGAGCAGTAAAACTTTGCTCTATCAATATTCTTCAGTTCTTAAGTGGTGGTGGTAGTGCTAGCTAACACAAGTTGTCCTGTGTAATGACCATAAAACATGCTGTTGTTGTTGTCAACAGTGTAATTGAAAAACCAGATGCTTTTCCAGAGACTGTTGTTGCTGTTTTTCCGCCATCTGACCTCTGTGCATCCGAGAATCACCGTGGCGACGAGACTCAGTTTTATCAGGCCAGTGATTCAACAATCAGCAGCATCAAGTGTGTCATGTCAACCATCCTCTTTCTCGCTGTTGTTGCGATCATAATTGTTGTTGCTTTCGTCAAGAATCCTGGAATGTGACTCATTGTCGGCTGAAAGACTATTTCTTGTTTCTAGTCAAGCTGAATACTCCTTGCTTGTTATAGCAATACATCACCATTGATGTAGTTTCCACACTTAAGTTTTTTTGTAGCAGCAGGCTTACAAACTTGTTGTTGTTTCGATTAAATCTCTGTGTTATGCCCTGTTGTCCAGGCCTGTAAGAATATGCTCGATCCATTTCCAGACTGGTGACCAAATCTGGCTTTTTAGGTTGACTCCTCCCAGTTGACCTAATGCAGTGGGTTTCAAATGTCCGTCCGTACAGCCGTCCATCAATCCGCAAAAAGTTTCTTCGATTTCAATGAAATTTGGTATGTAGGTAGAGGTCGACGACTGATGCATGACAGTGTGCAGTATGACCCGATCCACGGTCATGGTCAAGATCACGACGAGCCCCCGAAAGTCGGAAATTCGGCCATTTTCAAAGTATCTCCTCCCGTTTATAATGGGGGCTGGCATATGACCACGGATTCTTAAATTAGGGGGCAATACCTAAAGCTTATCGGGGCCGGATTTTGGATTTTTTCCTAGTTTTTGTGTCACGCGACTTTGAAGTTGCCAGTAAGTAGCAGTCGACCGCAAGTCCCATACGGCACTAATTTATTTTTGTTATATTACGGTATCTTTCGCGGCTACAATCTAGTCACATTGTTTGTCTTGTCTTGTTTATTTTATTACAAACATTACTTGTTAGTCTGCTGTCTGTGTGAAAAGCATTTTCTTACTGTTACTGTGAGATTCACAGACACTAACATTTATTTATGCATTATTTTATATATTATATAATGCTATGCTGTAATGCTGACTACTGGTTTATCATGCAATGATTACAGTTAGGAAGAAAAAGACTGCTTTCCATAACATTTTTTACCCATGCGGCGCAAGCGATGCACGGGTGATAGCCATCATCGCGTGTCTGTCTGTCCGTGTGTTTGTCACACGCCAGAATAGTATCAAAACGGCTAAATGTAGCATCATGCAAACAACACCACGTTTTCTGACGCCGAAATTCGTTGGTGGATGACCCCCTTCACCCTGAAATTTGCGGTCAAAGTGACGCACCCCTCTTTCAAACAGCAAAATTTCGAGTTTCAACCAATATTTGCTCATAGCGCCTCAACCGTAAGAGCTGGCGAAAAAAGTTCCATCAGCGCTAATAGGAAGTCGACCACGCGCTTTCCATCGAGCCATAGATGAACCGTGTATGTTACCCCTAACTCCCCCAAAGGGTGGCACAAAACGTGATTTTGCTGTTTTTCCAGTAAATTTCAACTTCTGTCAAAAAAGTCTGCTACAAAGTTTCTTTGTGTGAAAACGTCCAGGAGCAAAGTTGTAGCTACGTCATTCCTCTATCTAATGGTCCATAGATGGATTGCGGGCGACGTCCCCATCCACCAAAAATGTGCGCTCAAAGCTACCCACCCCTTCAGAAAATGCTGATTTCGACAGATTTCGCTTAATAGTGCCACAGCCATGAGAGCTAGCGAGAAAAATTCAAATAGCACTAACAGGAAGTCGACTACGCGCTTTCCACTGAGCCATAGATGAACCCTGTGCGTTACCCTAAGTCCCCCAAATGGTGGCTCAAAACGAGAGTTTTTACATTTGGCGTTGCCCTTCGTTTCTTCATTGCAGGTAATCGTAGACATTTCAAACTTAATATGTGGGTTGAACATAGCAAGTCCCAGCCTACGGATGACAAAACGTCTATGAAATGGGCGTGGCCACGTCAGTAACCCATTTTAAACTTTTAGTCCCCTTAAGATATCTCTGGAACGGCTTAAGCTATAGACTTCAAATTTGGTGTACACGTTGATCATAGCAAGTCCCAGCCTACGGGCGACAAATTGTCCCCGAAAGGGGCGTGGTTACTGTCACGTGACCTCTTTAATTTTTTGGAAAATGTGATAATATCTCGAAAACGGTAAGAGATAGCCTCATAGTTTGTGTTAAGTTTGAACAGGAAGTCGTATGCGCTCTATCGAATGGTTATGTTGCCGATGACCTTAGGTGACCCCTAAGTACGTTAAACCACCTCAATTTCTACATTTTGCACTGCCTTATGCATCATCGTAATTGGCGATCGCAAATACTACAAAATTGATGTAAAGGTTGAATGCGCAAGTCATAGCCTACGGACGACAAACTGTCCCTGATATGGGCGTGGTCAGGTCGTGACCCATTACAAAATTTTGGGGACTCCAATCATATCACAGGAACGGCTGAATCTAAAGTCGTCAAATTTTGTACACGTATAGGCTATATCAATTCTAACGACAGACTGAACACAGTGACATATCATCAACAAAAGGGGTGTGGTTATGGTCACATGAGTGTTTTAAAATTTTTCAGTGGTTTGTCAGCGACAGCTGAGCTACTTGTTTGTGCAAATAAGTTATCAAATTACTTAAACCATTTCATTAATGTGGGGCTGTGGGCAAAAAAATGATTAAAACTCAAAATCGGTGACATTACAACAAAGTTTAGAATTGCATGCCCAAATTGCAGAAAAATTGTGGAAATTAATTGCTGCAGCCGAAACTCCGTAAATCGCATCAAAATAGTAATTGTGTATTACTAATAATGAACAATTTACTATGAGTTATTATAAAATTAAAAAGAGCATGAAAAAATGAAATGTCATTTAACAATCACCATAATTTTCATATTGCAACATAACCTGTACTAAAGCTACTAGCAGGAACAAAAGTCTAAACTAAGACATGTCATAAGACTGAAGATGGGTCCCAACAATAATGTACATTGCGGTTAATTCCACTGAGACGTGACATGTGGTCTGCAGAGAGTTGAAAATCAAAGATTTGAGCATTTTCTTCTATGTGCTTATGATTCGCAGACTTTGGTAAGACGCCTGTACACACACACACACACACACATATGATACACGTACAATTTACTATATGCAGTCGCCCACAACTGAATTACTCGGTTAGTTGGTAACAACAGAATGGCAAACAATTTGGGTTACATTGTGCCTTTAAGGATTATAATTTATTATACAAATTTACACTTCTGATGAAGTCTAAAATATTTTTGCAAGCTGAGTGCTTAAAAAGTTCATCAATGTTAGTGTGAATCAATCAGTTGTTAGAATTAAGTGTCACAGACTAGTTCAAGAGTCAAGACAGTCCAAGAACGTCTTGCCACAAACAGTCAGATATATCAACTGGCAAAAATGCCGTAGAACTGGCAGTACACAATGAAATGTATTACTACAGGTGCTGTAAGACTCTGCTACGTACCTATGTGTTGCTGGACTGACCATAGAAGTAAAACCTGTGCACTGCTGTGACCACATTCACTGGCAACCTCCGTGACAACTGGGTCCGTCAGCAGCTGCATACATGCAGAACATATCAGTTACAACTAAATCTACTGACTACAATGCTACGTTTATGGTTCGCCTTAATATCTTGTACACCACGTCTGTCAAAAAATTGTCCCGATATTGTCACAACCTTAACAAATTAGTATGAAATGCTGTACTGGCTTACCTTATTAAATGCCAGTCTATTTTCCACTAATTGCTGAAGCGTTACATTAATCCAGCGACATTTGTTGATTATGTTGCTTTTAAAACACCTATGGACATTAAGAATTTTCAAGCCGCTAACTGGTAGATATTTATTATCATTCACAATACAGACAATTACATATGACTAATGTGTGTCAAAACATTCCTAGTGAAACAGCACTGAATTCAGCTTAATGTTAACACATCAACAGAATATCGACTGTGCCTATGACACCATTGTCTAATATGAAATCCCTAGGTATTTAGTTACTATTTTGGTTGTCTGCTATTTTCAGTGTAACTGGATGTGACCATAAACAGGCAAATATGAGAAATGAAATAAGTAATAACGCATATAAATTTTAATCGATCAAGAATTTGATAAAAGGTACAGTTGGCATAAAGGGTGCAGAATCTTTTTCCTTGGGAGTCAGATGGTGAATCGACGACAGATGAGGAAAGTGTGTGCTTTTTCTCTGCTTTGAGTTCCATTCACTGTTCCGACATTGCTGGTTTTTGTGTCAGGAAAGCCTGGTAAGACCTCGTCATCAGTATCCCATGTAAACAAAAGGTGAGTTTGTGTGTGTGACTATTCGATGCCGTGCTGACATGCGATCATATGATATATGCCACTTCCCAGGCAGAAATATTTAACAGCGAGTTTGTGATAATTTTATGATACATGATACATGTACAAGCAAATTGGCAACAAAGTAGCATCATGTTCAGAGGTTCATTTATTTCCAACAGGTAATGATAATTTAACAAGGTGTCACCGTAACGGGACGTAACACTACTGGCCCGCTGCTTGCTGCCCCCTGGTGAGATATGTTGCATATGTGCCGTGTTACAGACGATGACGACAGACACCAATGAACGTTACTAGTCTGGCCCCTACCCTACACTAAGTGTAGGTGGGCCAGTAATAAAGCCAGAAACTCCTGACTTTCTGCAATACATTGATGTTTTACTGCCATTGATGTCAACATATTTTGTAAATACCACGCAAATGCTGTTTTAAAGTTATAAATTAATCTACTGTCATTTTAGTTTAAGAAAATCTGCAAACACTTCGGACATTTTACAATCATATGGTAAACATTAACTGCATTATTTGCTTCTTGTTCAGTGACAGCATATACTCCCAAGTATCTGCCTTTTGGTTGGCATGCTTGACTGTAGTCTGCCACACTACTACGTGCATGAACAACAATTTGATGGTCCAGATCCAACCTGAGATAACTCTGGAAAGAAGAGCTCATTGTAATGAACTCAAAGCAGTAGCAAATGAGCCTCAACCTTGTTATCGACAGACGACGTCCCTAGCGAAGAGTATGCTTGCACGCAGATGTCATTCTGCCGACAGAATTCAACAAGACACGTCGACACCAGGTGGGGATGAAATTCCATCTGTAGAACACAAAAATCAGGAGCAAATACAATGACTGATGTACTGCAGCCTATGCAGTTTTACAGCCATTCAGTTTATTCACAATTTCAGTCACATGATGTGACAATGCCAAGGTGATAACTGTGGCAGCTTCACGGCGTTTGTGCAGGCTGATCTGTCTCGTAATGTCACTGATGACCCACGTAACAAGCAGTTGCTTGCAGTCCATCTTTGCCTTGCTAACCTACCCCTTCGTGGATCTTCCTTGGCCTTTTTGTCATGAACACATCACTGAACATTAAAGTGAACGGTCAGTTTTGGGTATTTGTTAATGTTCAGTCGTAACAGATGACCAAAGTACTTTCATGCAGGGACACTAGGTTTTGACACGAAAGGGATTTCATATTAGACAATGGTGTCATAGGCACTGTCTGTGTATAACTTACATTGTCACACGTGATCTAGAAGACAACTTAGACCATAGTTTAGCTTTTCTGTTGGCCAGCATCTGATAAGCATTAGTATAAAAGTAATGACCACACAGAACACGCAAGTGACTCTACCATCAGTGTATAGGAGGCTCCTTTGTATAGAAGACTGATGATGAAATTTAATTTTGTATTTTCTGGTTGATTCCTCTACATCAAGCTTAAGCTAAAACACAACTAACTCTCAAATTAATCAACTAAATGTCAGTAACACATCCATCACTCTTGTATTTCACACTACAGACCTATCCTATTCTTACGATTGTTCCAGTTTCTATTTTTCACTTATTCATTTAAACTTCCTTAAATACACCATATTAAACATGTACAATCTGCTTTTTGTGCTTTTTCATAGACCATGTTTCTTTGTTGTACATTGTACAGTAACATGTTCAAAACCAGTATTTTATAAACTTTCATCTTGCAGCATGTACTGAACTGCTGATCACATTTTACTCAACATATGAGACGCGTTTCTAGCCAACGAATTCTTACAACACTTGATTCATCAGAAATAATACTGCTGCCATACAAATGCAAAAGATTCAATTTGTTCACCTACATGTATCGTTAGCTATAAATTTTTATTCACAGTTAAAATGTTGCGTGTTTTACCAGCCAGTAACGTCTTGATTGAGTTGAAAATGAACACAATTTTGATGTCAAATACTCATCACATTTGTCATATTACAATTTTAGCATCATCGAAGGCAAGAAACACCGTTACAGTGTTAAAATGGCAGATGCATCACCTGTAAGACAGCAGGTTTGAAACGACAATACTGCAACAGTTCTTCCAAGTGATCACGTGTATAGTTCGACACACCAATTGACTTTATCACACCTTCACACGCACACACACACTCACCTTTTGTTTACATGGGATACTGCTGACGAGGTCTTACCAGGCTTTCCTGTCACATAACCAGCAATGTCAGAACAGTGAATGGAACTCAAAACAGAGAAAAAGCACACACTTTTGTTTCCTCATCTGTTGTTGATCCACCATCTGACTCCCAAGGACAAGATTCTGCCCCCTTTACGCCAATTGTCCAATGCCAGTACCTTTTATCAAATTCTTGATCGATTAAAATTTATATGCGTTACTACTTATTTCATTTCTCATATTTGCCTGTTTATGGTCACATCCAGTTACACTGAAAATAGCAGACAACCAAAATAGTAACTAAATACCTATTTCAGAAAGATCATGCAAACATTTATATTTCAAGTAAAATCTAGATGGCAAAGTTGAGACATGGCGACTTTTTAGATCGACTCTTCTACAGAGTCCAACTAATAAAGCCAGTCTCAAATGTCCGTCCGTCCGTCCACATCAGTGTCCTCAACTTCAATGAAATTTGGCATGTAGGTAGAGGTCGATAACTGATGCATGATGGTATGCAGTATGACCCGATCCAAGGTCACGGTCACGAGCCATTCCAAGTTGGAAATCCAGCCATTTTCAACAGCTATCTCCTCCACCACTTACAATGGGAGTTGGTAACTGACCACGGATTCTTAAACTACGGCACAATGTCTAAATTGGATTGGGCCGGATTTTTGATATTTGTCCTAGTTTCTGTGTCACGTGACTTTGAACTTGGCCGAAACGTCAGTTGTGCAGGGGCAGCGGAAAGTATTCAAAAGTGAGGATGCACAGAGGAGAGAGGCGCAACGGGCAGGGGCACCTAGCCTCCTCCCCACCAGCTAGGGGATCTGTGGGAATGGTGTAAGCTCACCCAGTAGGGTCCACGGCAAAGCCCCGGCCAATATCAATTTTTGTGTGTTTTTAATTCAACAGAAAGCATCTACTTGGGGTCAAACGTTTAACAGCATTTGACGGCAAAAATTCTGGGGAGGCATGCTCCATAGCGTACCTCCGGACTCTAAATTCTGAGGAAGCACAAGCCTCCCTGCCTCATAGGCTCCGCCGCCTATGTTGCGAAGAGTCGACCATCAGTCCCATATGGGGCTAATTTATATATTATTGGATTCACATGATTGTAACTGATTAAAGATGTTCAACTCATCTATTAAATTTTTTTAATCATTACAAACTCCCATAAACCATATATATATAGTTTATTTCGCATAAGGCAGCAGCATAAAAACGTTAAAGAAAATTAGGCCTAATAACAATCGCACACACAGGTACACACACAGACAAACAGACATTCACTAAAAACTACAGAAGCTAGGCGTAACATAAAGAAACAATTTCCCGTAGCTGTTGCTATCAATTAACCTATCAACAAACTTCACAGTTCTCCTTTCTACTAACACTGCCACATCATTCAAAGCAATAAAATTACGTACATCTTTAACGGCTTCTGCACCAGTAACCCCAAAGATCTTGTACACAGATCTGTTAATACAGTTGTTTAAATCTTGCAACTGACAATATTAGATAGATCAGAGTTAATTATCTGCCTTGTTCATACAGCTTCTCGAGGTCAGACCAGCTCTGTCGTCTCATTTCTTTGTTTCTCTCGTCGCTCGGCTTCAGGCCCTGCACTCCTGGCCAGTGAATCAAGTACAGATCAATAAACTCCACACCAAGATCTTGCAACGATCGAAGACATGCTTCACGACACGTACCACTTCCATGGTCTTTCGGACCTAATACGTCAGCATATTTTGTAAACAGAAGCTGTTTTATGCCATCGAACATACATGATGTTCAGAAAAACACAGCAATAATCAACATGCTTGTAGCTAGAATATGAACTGCTGAATACAGAATCACCATATATGATATATAATAACATAAAACTACCACCTCTGTTTCGATAGCAGTTATCCTCCACTTTTCTGCAAGAGAAACTCTGTGAATAAATGGCACTGATTGATTGACTGATGTGTTAAAGTTTACGTCCCACCCAACAGAAAATAGATCATTTCGGAGATGTTCTTCCCAGCTAATCTCTTGGCTTAATACTGAATATGTGGCACTGAGCTACGCGTAATTCAAAATTACAATTTGTCTGAAACATGCTAGAATGTTCATGTGTAGTAACTACAAGCGCAGGGTACCATACAAAAAATGATCTCACACATAATCTCAATACACAGCAAGTTTCATATCTCAAAAACTAGAGGTGGCAGAAATTGGCTTTGCTCTGTGCATACAGTGGTGAACACAGAAATGCCGATTTGGTGACGCAACAAGAAGCTGAACGAATGACCTAACTACAATCAGTCGAAAAGTGCAGATCCACTGCTAGAAGTATTGCATGTAATTCATTATATTAAAAATATTACCGTAAAACAATTGCACCACAGCATTTGTGTGCTGCTGTTTATTAACTTATACCTCAGCAACCAAAAAGTGATAAACTCAAAAACAGCATGGCAACCTATATATTTCTAAAGAACAGCAGCAGAAGACGAAAGTACCTAGTTTGCTTGTAATAAATATATCTGATCTGGAGAGCTGATGACTGCCAACTAGACCTGTGATAGCTGCTCCAATATCAGTCTCGTTCCGATAAACACTTGCCGTATCTGTAAGCGTGCAACATGCATGACAAACTTAGTTTCCATTTAACTGGTCTTTTTTCCGGAGCAACTCAGACTGGGCTTGTTCACAAAAATGCACCTCTAGTGATAACTGGAGGTTGATGCTCTGATGTGCATACATTACCAGTTTATCAAGTATGCACTGCCTCAAGATATGTCTACACAACACAGCCATTGAGTGTGATTATACTACAAGTCTTCAGAGTGGGTCGTATTCAGCTTCTGTACATAGATAGCCTTCACCTTTGGCCTGTATACTTGATTCACAGCAATCATCAGTAAATACCCACAGCCACAAACAGAGAACACGCAGTACAGCTATCATGTTTTAATTCTGAAAACAAACAAAGACAACAGACTGAAACCTGCACCTTCCCACAACTGATGGCAATAATACGAACACATTTGGTTCTAAATCTACAGTTTATTAATACATACTTAATACTTAATACTTAGGCATATGTAGCAGCAAGTTGGCAATAATTCACACACTCGCAGTGTTTGTGTTCAAGTGGTCTTCTTTCCTGCATTTACTAGAGACTGCGCCAGCCAGATCCCCAAATCTGCTGGGGATAATTACAGCAGGACTTTCACAGGCTGGATACCATCCTGTTGCCAAGGCAATAAAGTGTGCTCAAAAGACTGACCCTCAGACAGGAAAAATGACCCAATCAGACTCGTCGTTCTTTATCCGTCAAATGACTCAGTTGCAAAAGGGCCACCACTCCCTTAAGGGGGGGCTCTCTCACACTACTGCCCAGCCAACTAGAAGTGACTAATTCAAAACTCATAACTGACAACTGTTTAGCTATAATAAATAATGAACATTAAATAATAAAAAAAAATAAATGTCAATACACCAATTAAGCGATATCCAGCTGTCAATGCTGCATTCACTGCATTGGTTACTATCTGTTTTCCAACAAGTTTGTAAGTTCCCACTACAAAAGCAGCAAACAACTAATTATTATTTCCACATAACAACCTTATTACATTATACATTGTAAAGCTAAATTTATCACAGGCTCATGCTATCAACACAGTCATATTGCAATGTACAGTTTTTATTTTTCAAGTGTTAAATAACAAAGCGAGCAATTATCACCAATTAGGCAACAGCTGTGGCTAAGTTAGTCTGGAGCCAATATGTGTAGTGATGTGCAGGAGGCCTTTTAAGATGAGACCGAGGCGCTGAACCATGAGACCAAGGCATCAGCCAGCTGATCAGAGGCAACACTGAGGCATCCAAAATGTCAGGCGAGGCCGAGGTGAATTCTATCACGTTGGACATACGACCTCCACATTTATTTACAAACAGTATTTAGGGACATAATTGATGATGTCACTGTGTGTTCAATTAGTGCAGAAAGCAGTAAGTAATTATGATAATCACGAAAATGATTTGCGCATTAGCCATGGCTTGTATGTCACGGTGTCTGTCACAGTCATCTTGCTGCGGGGGCGATTGGTAAAAATCGTAAAGCATAAAACGTAAACTTGCAACGGGTATCAGTTAGGGTTAGTAGGGTTCAGTAGGATTAGTAGGGTCAGGATTAGTGTTAGGGTCAGGCTATTACACTGAATTTTTACGCATTTTACCCGATGCAGATTTACATATTACACTTTATTCCCATAGCCACACTATCCTGCTGTGGGACGTGGCCTCCTGCAAATGAAGGAATGGTAGGCCTACAATGACGTGTTCAAGCCCAAGACTGAGGCACTAACCCAGGAGACCGAGGCGAGACCAAAATGTCTTTTTATTGTATTTATTAACATAGATAAGAAACAGCAATGGTCCCAACACTGCACCTGCGGACTCCATGTAAGGGAACCAGACACTTCGGACCCAAGACACTCTGGCACTAGTGTGGTGGGCCTGATCTGTCTGTCTGGACACTTTGGCACCAGTGCGGAAGTGTTCAAAAGACAGTTTGGACCTAAGTTTCAAACTGTCTCACCACATGGTATGGAGTTTCTCACACCAAGGGCCAAAGTGTCTTGCCATTTTTGGGCCAAGTTGATTGCATATCACTATCTCAAACGACCATACCCATCAAAATTAGTGAGTGAGTAGTTTCTTAACGGCACATCAGCACAGTATAGACTATTCAGTGCCTTAAAAAGGTGGACAGTGAATGAGTGAGTAGATTGGATAACAATAAAATCAAATGATAACTAACCAAATATAAAACTGAGGTGTAAAATCAAGGCTATAAAGCTAATATACCCCTCTTTTCTTATACTACCCCAAAATACAGATTTTTCTTTACTTTAGACAGCTGAATGCATGATTAATTATTGATGTCAGTATAAGACCGTGCCAGCAAAATTCTGTGGCCCACCCAGGCATGACCCACATACCCTGTGTGAAAAATTTAACTTATTTGTATGTCAGCTGCTTGTTTTCGGTGTTTCACTTTAAAAGTAAATCTAGGCTTAGGGTTAGTTTTAGAGTTATTCAGTTGTTTGATCGACATTATCACTTTTCTTAATTACAGTTTAGTTGACACAAATGGTGCAATCTGGTGTAAATAAATACAGTGAAATAAAGAGGTAGCCGCTCTGTACCAACTGGCCGATTGACAGCTATTCAGCGTGTAATTTTTTTTCCCAGTTTGATGATATGTGTGACATTAATTTTACACTGTTTTTTGTCAGCATATATTCGATACTTGTGTCCGATTTTATACTTACGTCTGATTAGTACGATGCAACTGTGTGGCCGATTAGCAGTTTAGCTAGGTCGATTCGCTGTTCACTGTTGGCTAATAGGGCGATTGACAGTTAATCGGCATGTAATATATTTTTCCACTGTCCAGTTTTCGTTCATGCAGTTTTAGCTTTTCAATGTGTCAATTGGTGTGATTTATAATTTTCCCATTGGTTTTTGTCCGTGTTTATTCAATATTTACGGCCGATTAATTCGATTAGTCCGATGCAATGTTTCTATGGACCCTAGTTAAGCGCACTTTGTTGACACCCATTATAAGGTTACGCCGGATTTATATAGCCCACGTACGTATGGGCGTTAAGCTTCCAGTTCAGAAATGAATGTAGCTGTACTTGTATGGCTAGGACTTATACGAGGAATATTTCGCGTAGCAGTTTTGTGGGTGGGGCAAATAACTGCACTACCCGTTTGCTGATCTAGCTGTACTCAGCTCAGGCCAGCAACAAGAAATTGATCATCATTAAAAGAGGGGTTTTTTTGTGGGGGTATGTTTAGAAAAAGGGCTAAGTCTTTTGTGGGTATGAATAATTAAAGCTAAAAATCGGCATGCGCGTGACAGGCCAAATAGTGCGCTACTTAACCGATTGCTGGCAAAAGAGCGCAGTGACTATTTGGCCGGTGACCAGCCAAATATCCACTTCGTCATTTTTTTTATCTATCTAATAAAGAACAAAGACATATCGTACGTCCAAGCAATGGTATTAATGCACTATTATACAGCCTTATTGTTCTGGCACTATTCCATTCTCGCACATTTTCCATAACTTTAATACAGTAATCATGTAAATATCTTCCTAAACGTGAATGTGTCTATGCGTCTGAAACCAGGGTCGCGGATAGAAGGAAAGCGGAAGAAAGGGAAACGGAACATGGGAAACCGAAATGCAATAGGAAAAAAAGAGAAACGGAAAATTGGGAAACTTGCCATATCATAAAAAGGTTTATATTAAATACAGACAAACCATCAACATCGGCAGCAGCTACAAAAGCCCGTCGACAATTAATCCAACGCTGCCAAGGCTAATCAAGCCAGCAGCAGAGGGCCGTCATAAAACTCATGTGGTCTGCAATGTCCACACCAACCGACCCGCAAACATTCTCGGCCAATCACTTCGTCCCCCCCCCCCC
>Ga0209780_1001323_pt1 | contig 16056 bp, 5 predicted proteins | sample WorMetexBAHAMAS2_FD_187384 | JGI IMG/M metagenome (GOLD analysis project Ga0209780, IMG submission 187384) | Marine gutless worms symbiont microbial communities from Max Planck institute for Marine Microbiology, Germany - Inanidrilus exumae... | ecosystem: Host-associated > Annelida > Digestive...
CATAAAGCTATCAGTAATTTGTGGTCGCAGTTTTATGACTATGTGTCTGGTAATGTTTAATTGTATTTCTTTGTATATATCTGTATTTTCTGTCTGTGTCTGCCTGATTGGCGAATAAACGTGTTCAAATAATTTGCTTTTGTTGTATTAAGTTTAATTTCTTCATTACCACGCTGCCTGATAGGCTGTGAAGAACGTCTCTGTAATGACCTGTTTTTGTGAAGTGGGACGCAAAACTTTGACTTAGTCATTCACATATGACTTGGTTGCAGATGGTTCGGGCGTTCACACAAAACCTTGCTCAGCTCGATGCGCAGAAAGGTGGAAAGTTTTCACTCTTCAATGGCAACGTTTCCGGTGAATTTACTGACTTGGTAAGATAGTGTTACTTGACCATTGTCGACTACATTCTGTTATATAATTACACACATACATGTACACATATGCATTTAACTGTTATTAAAACAGCCATTTTCTGAGTTTACCTGGCATGGATTGGAGACGTGGTAGTGATGTGATCATTTAAATCTCGCAACTGTACCAAGTTTGGCGAGCATGGCTTTTCCTCTGCCGGACCCCGCATCTGAAGCAGATTGCCTGTCAACTTTCACAACTTTTCCAAGTACTGCAGTCGTATGCCGTAAATATTTTAGCAGTACTACGTTGAAAGAGCTGTTCTCCAATGTCGATGCACGCTGTATCCTTGATTTTACCAAGGAGAGCGGCTTTTACCACGCTATCTAAATAACCTTTTAATCAGCCCAATGTTTCTTTTCTAACACAACTCTTCCTATTTACTACGTGGTTCACCTTATATTTGTTGTTACTTTTTAGTTTTTAATTAATTTATTGTATTGGTTTTAACTTGTACTGGCACGGAATAGCCTACTTTGTGCTGATGGTGCTGTTAAGAATCTACTCACTCACTGTCAACTTTCACAATATTACTCATACTTCACAATTCAGACGTTCCCCAAAACCGTACTTTTTAAATTTAGCTTATCCCCCAGTTGAACAATTTTACTACGCTGTTGAACATTATTTTGTAATTATCTTATTTATATTTAAATTTGTTTTCTGTACGTGTGTGTGTATGTACATGTATGTATGTATTTTGCTGTTGCACAAAACCAGGTTCCCGACAAGAAGATAGTGATGCGTTGGCGGTTCAAGTCGTGGCCGGAGGGACATCATTCAGATGTTACACTGGAACTGGAGCAGAAACCAGACGGTACCGAACTTCATCTCCAGCAGACGGGAATACCGACAAATAGCTTTGAACAGACGCAAGACGGGTGGCAAAACTATTACTGGAAGAGCATTAAACAGACATTTGGCTTTGGCGCATTTTTCTACTAACGTATAACGTCCTCATATGACTTAAGCACATACAAGTGTACATCGGTGTCAAATCTGAATTATTTAGGCTATCTGTATTATTTCGGGACTATTTTTGACAACTGGAAATTTTTAGAAAATCATTAAGTTACTCTTTACTATTTGTCTTCAATAGATGGACATTGCTTAATAATTAAGGACTCCATTTTATGGAGTTTAGCTCTTTTGCAGTGCAGTGGCAATTATTGGATAAAATATGAAGTTGATTTGATTGAAGCTTTGCATGCCTCTGAAAGCAAACAGGTCATTTTTGAGATGCTATTTCCAATCTATCACTTACCTTGTTGTTGAAGAAACTATTTCTTACTGTGTATCGGTTTTCTCACAAGTCAATGAATGCTAAGTATAAATAATATATGACATATTTTTACCGGCATCTGTTGTTACATGAATCTACTGTTGTTTGTACTATGAGAATAGAATATTAATTCTGGAGTGCTGACCGGCCTATTTCAACAACAAACGATACTGGTCCCGTTGTTCTGCAATACGGAGGAAGCCATTATTTCGTATTTTGTCAATAAGACAACAAGATCTGTAGCAATAAGGAATGAAAATTAGATTAAGAAATATTCTAAATTCTATAAAACATTTCAACACTTATAACTATAACATCTTGTTATAAACTTACACAACAACATTCAACATGAACTGTTTTCTCCGCAAAGTTGGAGCGTGATTTGGTTTCTCGTACCACATTAATATATTCAACAGGCCGTCTACTCTTACCGGCAGACGATTGGCGCGCGCGTGTAATCAAACAAGCCCACAAGAAGAAGTAGTGCGCAGCAAGGCCCGCAATATAATACCACGTACCACTTAAGCCCCCGCCTATAGCAGTCTGTGGAATGAGGCACGCAATAAATACCTGCTCGACTAGCCTTGTGTTTGTAAGTCTCTCCACTTAACGGTCGTTTTTCAGATGGACATGGTTTAGCCGGTTCTGCGCCGGGTTTTTCTTTCTCCTCGTTTCAGAAGAGAACCTTTGGAAATGAGTGACGCAGGTTTTCCACTTACTGAATGCCGCTCTTCGCAGCAGCCAACAATGTTATAGTAATGAATCATCTCCCTTTATCTCTTCGTCAACCTTATTCTAGTTTTCGTTCTCCAGAAACGAAAATTAATAATTCTAGTTTTTGTTTTCGTAACGAAATAGCTCTGATTCTGGTACCAGTTCTTCCACTTGGCACTTCCGAGTTCCGACTCACCAACTACTTCGCCTATCACTTCTTCCTCTTCTGTTTCACCACTCTGCACATCTATAACTCCCTCTCTCTTTCACTACCTGTTTCACTAATTCTACCCCTGTAGTTCCAGTTCTTTCTCCTGGACTGCCTTCACGGACTTTTGCCTGCACCGTTTCTTCTGAGCTATTCGGTTTTTGTTTTTAGTCTTTTTTCTTAATTTTTTTTTGTTTCTGTGCTGTGCGCTAGACTAAGCTGGCCATTTTGTCAGGTTTTGAGCGCACGTAAATATATCGTATCGTATCGTAATGCCAAGGAAACTCGAAGCCTTGACCCAAACCGGTAGCCTGGCTTCATCCTTTCAGACCTTTCTTCATCCACAACTGGACTTCCGACAGATGCGGCATTGCTACCTTTACGCCAGCTCTCCGACGAATATTTGGTGTGTTCTTTACGCATGTATTGGTGCATTTTTCTGTCGTTGTATATCTTCCAAGTATACGTTTACGTTTGTTATTACTGCGTTGTTTCAAACGAAAGAGTCTGCCCTTTTTTAGTGCATTTACAATATCACGTTTTGGCTGTTACATTGTATGATATCCGTAATGCAAGGCACAAAGGCTAACGGATCTACTCGTAATTTTCGTATACAGTGTGTCTCAAAAAACAATACACTTGACTTTTGGTCGTAACTCATAGACCGATTTTCAAAATTCTTTCACTAGCAGATTCCCAAGGAAACTCTCTGTGTAACTATTGCAGGGTCTTTCATTTCACCTTAACAGTGTTACTTGCTATACTATCTTGCGAAATTCAAAAATTTAAAATAATGGCTAAACTTTTGCTCATACCATCAAAAATAATCAGTTTTACTTGAAACCTAACAAACAAAAATTAGCGATATTTATACGATAAATGCTACGATAATATCGTGGTGATTATTTACCGGTACTTCATTTTTGTGCAATATGTGAATCATAGAATGCAGATAACGCAAGACCGTTCAGAATATGATTTGATGAAAAACACCGTGAAGTTTATGCAACAAACGAGTTCATCACTGTCACAAGGCAACAGTAACGTTTGTAGCTAATACTTACTGCAGTCCACCTACCTGATAAATAGTCTAAAAGTTAAAGTAAGTGTTGAAAACGTCCATATCTGGTAAAAACACAAGCTTGCGGACGTTTACTCCATTCACTGGTCTGGTATGAGCTTCATCAATGACTGTCTGCTGCAGCCCATGTTACACTTCAATTGGATTCCGGCTGGATTTCCATGCCAAGTTTGGTGATCCTAGCTACATAATCTATCGTGTGGACAAACAAACAGACAAACAAACACACAAGCGCCGCTGAAAACCCTACTCACGCGTCTGCCGTGGGCGTGGGTAATTAGGCCTGCCTGTTGTATAAATAGCATAGCTATGATGTATGTCAATCTCCCCGCACTGTAGGCAGGCTATTCACGTAGTCAAATAGTTTGCTGCCGTGCTAGGCTACAAAAAGCCGTGCTAGGCTACATGCGTCATCTTGTATCAAGTCGCGTGGCTGACTATGTACGTGTTGATTCTTGCATAGGCCTACTCTTGCTAACGACACATAATGGATCTAGACGGCTGACAGGTGAAATTTGTAACGAGTAGAGATGTCACAGTCGTTATTGTGTAGTGTCGTGCAGTTTAGTTTAATGAAAACGTATCTCTAACAGCAACGTGCTATAGCCTAACGTTGACAAGTTTGCTTTCGATTTCTCGTAGACTAAGCTAATTATTTCTTGGCGTACATCCCTTGAAGTCAATAAGTCGTATTCTACTGATATGCGGAGCTTGTCTAATTGAGTTAGTATTGCGGTGGTACACATTATTCACAATGGGAACTGACGTTAACGCTTATTAACTAGGAGGAACATTTCTTTTACAAACTTAACAATGCCAGTATTAAGATTAATAGTGAAAGCACTCGTACGCGGAGGCGCCGATGTCAACGCTTGGCTACTGGCAGCTGCGTTTAATGGACACACTGCTCTAGTGGATGCACTTATGTCTGCCGGAGCTGATGTTGACTTACAAGACAACGAAGGTTTTTCTCCTCTCAGCATGGCTAGTCAGGAAGGACGCATTGATTGTGTAAAGCTGTTGGTACAGAGCGGCGCAGAAGTTGACACACGCGATAACCGAGGTGTGACACCGCTATACTTGGCTGCCCATAAGGGTCACATTGAAGTTGTACAGTATCTTATTGACCAAGGCGCTGATGTCAACGCTTGTCGCAGTGATGGATCAAGTTGTCTGTGGATAGCTGCATTTAGAGGACACACTGATGTAGTGCGTGCACTTGTGTCTGCTGGAGCTGATGTTAACTTACAGCGGAATGACGGTTTTTCTCCTCTCAGCGTGGCTAGTCAGGAAGGACACATTGACTGTGTAAAACTGTTGGTACAGAGCGGCGCAGAAGTTGACGCACGCAACATCGAAGGTGCAACGCCGCTGTACTGGGCTGCCAATGATGGTCACATTGAAGTTGTACAGTTTCTGGCTGAACAACACGCGGATGTCAATGCTTGTCGCAGCAATGGAGAAAGTTGTCTATGGACAGCTGCATTTGATGGACACACTGCTGTAGTGCATGCACTTGTGTGTGCTGGAGCTGATGTTAACTTACAACGGAATACCGGTTCCTCTCCTCTCAGCGTGGCTAGTCAGGAAGGACACATTGACTGTGTAAAACTGTTGGTACAGAGCGGTGCAGAAATTGAAACACGCAACAACAAAGGTGCAACGCCGCTGTACTGTGCTGTCGATAATGGCCGTATCGAAGTTGTACGATTTCTGGCTGAACAACACGCCGATGTCAACGCTTGTTACACTGATGGACAAAGTTGTCTATGGGCAGCTGCATTTAAAGGACACACTGCCCTATTGCATGCACTTGTGTCTGATGGAGCTGACGTTAACTTACAAAGGAATGATGGTGGCTCTGCTGTCAGCGTGGCTAGTCAGGAAGGACACATTGAATGTGTAAAACTGTTGATACAGAATGGTGCAAACATTGAAACACGCAATAACGACGGCGCAACACCGCTGTACTGGGCTTCCCATAAGGGTCACGTTGATGTTGTACAGTTTCTTATTGAACAGCACGCTGACGTCAACGCTTGCTACAGTAATGGACAAAGTTGTCTACTGGCAGCTGCATTTAAAGGACACACTGCTGCAGTGCGTGCACTTCTTTCTGCTGGAGCTGACGTTAACTTACAACGGAGTGATGGCGCTTCTGCTCTCATTGCGGCTAGCCTGGAAGGACACGTGGACATTGTGGTGATATTACTGGATAATGGAGCTGATCTTGAAATGAGAAATAGCAATGGTCAGACCGCTCTGTGGTATGCCACAGCGTTTGAACAGACTGATGTCGTGGATGCTCTGATTGCTCGTGGAGCTGACATTGACGCTGCTGACTACAAATTACAGACGCCACTTTGTGAAGCAGCCGTGAACGGACATATACACATCGTGAATAGATTGATACAGCATAAAGCTACTATCAGTGAAAATCCACTGTCTTACGTCGTTACGTTGGTTAAACACGCTATTAGCATATCTGTTGAATGTGTTGCCGACATTAATGCCAGGAATGTTGACAATCTTCAGGCAATAGACATTGCCAGCTATTGCGGACACCTTGACATCCACAGATTTCTATGTAATCGCCTTACCTGTATAAACTCCATAAATACGTTACGGACACGTCTGTCTTCCAGTACTCGCACTGATTGTAACTGCAACGCTGCTGTGCATTTGACAACAGACGTACGATGCATGAGGTCATTGCTGGAGAACGGGGCTGACGTTGAGGCAGAGAACGTTGATGGACTCCGACCAATACACTATGCTGTGAGGACGGGACTTGTTGAGTTGGTTGAGCTGTTGATTCAACACGGTGCTAATGTTGACGCTGCTGATATATATGGCAACAGACCACTTCATGAAGCTGTGTGTCATGGACTAAATATTGTACAGTTACTGGTTGATCATGGAGCCACCGTGAACGTTCAGAACATTGATGGCAAAACACCGCTGCATAATGCCGTTGAACGTCAACAGTCTGAAGTTATCATATCCCTGTTGAACGTAGGTGCTGATGTTGGACTTACTGATGTCTGGCGTAATACTCCATTGCATTATCTTACTGCTGGGCCGCTGAAATGTGGTGAACGTGAAGAAGGTGTGGTAAAACAAACAAAGGAATATCAACTTTTGTTAATCCAAAGCAATGCAGTGGGTATGACCACACTGTCGTCTATGGCTGCTCATGGAATACTAGACTATGCAAACAACAAAAGAGACATTTCTAATGCTAATAAGGTTGCCAGTCAAGAAGATTTGCACAGTGAACAGCTAGCACATAGGCTACTTCCGTCACTCCTTGCTTGCTAGAATTACATCATATAGGCCTAAAGACATTTTCAAAGATTAAAGTATATTATAGCAAAGAGTCGGCACACGTAGATTGCTATGGAAATACTCCACTCCATTATGCAGTTGGTGTCTATGCTCACCTGAAACTGTATAGAGTTAATACTGATGTAAAGAAAACTGTAGAATTTCTGATAAAACGCGGCGCAGACATAAACGCTCAGAACAACGACGGACGCACGCCGCTGCACGTGGCTCGTGGAAAAGAAGCAACAGAGGCGTGCTTACAGCATGCAGATGACCACAGTTTTACTATTACCGACAAACGAGGTCGTAACTTCTGGCATCTGTCGTACTTTTTTCGGAATAAAAACAAAATTGAACTGTCAACGAACGTACGGCCTATAATATCTGCATCAGAAGCCACGTATAGCAGCGATGATTTAAACAGAACTCCTCTGCATTATGCCTGCATGAAAAGAAAAGCAAGGACTGCTGAATGGCTGTCTGAAGAACTTATTCCGATAGTTAGTGACGAACATATTAACCAACAAGACAGATTTGGTAGAACCGCCTTACATTATGCTGCAATGGATGGCAACAATGAACTAATGGGCTGGTTGAAAACCAAAAACACAGATGACACGGTTCGAGATAACTTCGAGAAGACTGCTGATGAATACAAAGATGTTTGTAGTGATTATGAGAAAAACGCCTCTCTCTTGCGATTAGTGGATACCTCAAATTTTGTAGCGAGGAATTTTCATTCAATATCATTTTGCATTCAGCGGTGTTTCTTTCACGGACAGTCGAACTCGAACATGAGCATCGCTAAGGAAGAACTACGCAAAATTGTTGGCGACTTGCGAGCTGATAACGCCACATCGTACGTACTAAACACGTACAAAGGATGTCGTATTGATTACTCTGACGTCGTCCGAAGGCAAAGGGTGGCGTTGGAACACCGCTTTCAAGAACGAGACGAGTTACTGGATAACGTTAGAAGTGCGACGCAACCGCCGAATATGTTTGCAGCAATTCACAGCCAAGTAGAAAAAGCAATGAAACACTTAGCTAAAGAAGTATCTGACAAGGATATCCGGTTTGCTTGTGAAGTTGTCCCGGTCGGCAGCTCACACGAACAAATTAAAATTGGATCTTGCGATGAGTTTGATTACAATTTTGTGTTGACCGATTTAAGCCGAAAATGTAAAGTGTGTTGTTCGCCAGAATCTCCACCGGGATTTGTGTTACTGAAATCTTTAACGCCAGAGTACGATGAAGATCTGTTCAATAGCAATGGAATTTTAAACACTAGAATTGTAAAGTTTAAATATGAAACCCTCGTGAAGCAGATCTTGTCGTCATTAAATTTCTGTGAGGCGACTGGCATCGAGTTCATTGATCCTGTTGAAAATTCCATTTTACCACCTGGAACTACATCAACGAAAGTTAACACACAGGTCACACTGAAATTTGCAAAACCCGTCAATGGCTACCACGTGCCACATAACATATCAATTGACGTGGTTCCGGCTCTTTCTATCGATGACTGGTGGCCAAACGACACGCGTAGAGACGATCTCTGTCAAACAGGCGACTGCCTCATTGTGTTCACACAACCACAACTCAAATATCTGTGGATCGGCTGGACAGAGCCTCATGGATTGATATCATTTGCTCGAGCAGAAAGCAGACTGTTGCGGAACAGTCCTCCTGTCATGAAAGCTGCTTGTATGGTGGTAAAACGGATGTCTGAGTACTTTTGTCAGTACACATTTTTCTCTTCACACGTTATAAAGACTGCTTTCTTCTGGTGTCTAGATGAGTTGGAATCCAGCAGTGACTGTTCTTCGTCAAATTACAGTGAAGAAATTAACGAATGTGAACTGGTGCGTTGGGTGCAGAAGATTTTACGACGTTTGCTGCGTTTCGCTGCACAAGATTACGTTCCGTCTTACTTCATGCCAAAGTGTCATCAACCCGTCTGGTTGAGTGAAAAATATCTCAAACAGTTTCACATGCATCTATACAAACATGGACTACCCACATACACTGAGCTTTTCAGTTTGAACGAGCAACAATCTCACGACTACTGGCTGAAGTACATCAAGTCACTGTTTATATGTAGTCATGTAATGTACTGGAGTGTTCTATTTGACGACGATGAACTGAAACTCTTCGTTCCGTCTACTGTTAATCCACTAACTGAAAAAGATGTGTGTACAACTCTGCTGCCTACAAATTAGCGATCAAACGCAGCATAAGACTTCGAAATGTTTCAGCTTTTATTTGTACACTACATTCTACATGATCTCACTTCTGCACACCACTGAATTTTTGTTACTTGCTTTTTGTGTTAATGAACTCTGGCAGTCGGTGACGTGGTTTTCTCTTTTAGTGTGCTTTATTATTCAATAGTTCGTGACAAAATAAACCAATAAAATAGTTTAGGTACAAACAGTTATGTAATATAGTAACATCCAGTACAATAAGGTGTCGCCTTAACGAGACGTAACCGTACTGGCCCAGCGTGCAGTGTCGGCCGACCGACCGCCCACGCGCCTAGCGGCCGGCCGACCGCCCACACGTCCGGCGGCTGGCCTGCCCGCCCGCCGGCAGCGTTACAGACGACGACAGACGACGACAGACGATAGCGAGCAAAACAATACTGGCCCATTAGGTGGACCAGTAATAAACAGCCAATTGGCCAGTTAACTTGAATTACCATAGGTAAGTCACAATATTAGAGGTAGGCATGTTACTTAAAATGTTTTCAACAACAACACTGTCCTCCAAATGTCCTCCAAATTACGTCATTAAATGTTCTCTACATGATCACATCACGAGTGATAGGGATAAATGTAGCCTAATAATCATGCATTAAAGACACAGTGTTGACTATAGTGTACGTCGACTGATACGATACGAGGTGTTTAAGATTTTCAAAGGTTTTGATGATGTTGAACCTACTGACTTTTTCACTATGACAAGTACTGGACTCAGAGGTCATGAATTAAAGTTGTATAAGCCTCAGGCTCATTTAGACATCAGAAATAACTTTTTTACCGTCAGAGTTATTGATGAGTGGAATAGATTGCCTGAGTCATTACTGCACTGTGGTACGTTATCAACATTTAAAAAGCGACTTAACTGTTATCTAAAGAATCGGGGATATGATTAAGCTCTTGTGAGCTTCTTTCCTCTTGTGAGCCACCTTTCGAGGTGGCTTGTTGAGTTGAGTATATTATATTCATCGCTCTAAATATACGATTAGGCCGCACGGCATCGCGATGCCGAATGGCTTATATTTTACCGCTGTGGTTTTTTCTTTCTTCTTCTTTTCTTTTCGACGCCTAATTTTTGAGGTCACTAAACGGATCTAAACCAAACTTAGACACATATTCACTTATGGCTACTATTTGAAAAATTTGATCCGAACTCCCCCAGGCATTTACCCCCTCACGGGCTGTGGGCAAAAACCGTCTTTTCGGACCGACTTTGAACTTTGACCGAACGTATCTCTGCAATGGAACACGATATCAATAATTAGAAAGAAGCTTGTCAATCTACGGGAACTCCCCTACATGCCTCCCAAATTTGATGAACTGTGGTCCAGAAACGGCTGAGAACGGTTGGCGAGTTCCCCTACATTTTCTCACTGGGAGACACTGCCAGCCTTACCGCATGGGCGTTATATAACAGACAGCAGGCAAACTTTGGCACGCGTTATGTAGTGGCACGAACTTACAGTCTAGTACAACAGAATGACGGGCGGGCTCACGCTAAGCTTTGCCATGCATCTAGTTTCATTTACAACAGTCTATACGTATTTCTTCATCGGGGTTATGAGCCACAAACAATAGTTTTGAACACATAGGCCTACATAACTGCTATGACGTCTTAAGCAGATAATCCCGCCAATCCGTTCCCCAAATGGCATTCCGCCAATCCGTCAAGAAACCTTGATTGTAGTACCGAGATGTTTTCTGGGTATACCATTTTGGTATTTGAACCAGCAACGCAGGCCAACTCAGCCTGGCCATCCCGTCATGAAAGGCTATGTGAATACTATCGATCACTTGTACTGTCAGTTTGTATATGTTCAACAGAACTTTATATAGTTCATATAGCTGACTTCAGAGACGTTCTTCCCAGCCAGTCACTTAGCATCGTTCTTTAACAAGCTGAACACAAGCAGAAAGCATTAATAAATCAAAAGAGAACGTAAAACAATTGTGACAACAACTAGTTTAATGGCTTTTTATCAAGAACAAACCAAGTGAGCCGGTAACAGCAAAGATATTCAGTCATTCACTCCCTAACTGACGGAAGGAAGGTGCGTTGCTGCCGTTATAGTGGCTGTCCGACACATATTTGAAGTATTCTTTACATAAGCGTGTGGCCAAAATGAGTCACCATTGCGTCAAAAATGATCTCATTCGTACATCGGTCAGCATTCACCCAAGAGTGGAAAGAAAAAATAAAAACAAATATGAATTGGCCTGCGCAATCACCGGACATCAATATTATAGAAAACATAATGGAAGGTCATGACTTGCGCATACAGAAGGAAGCGTCACACATTAAAACGCGCGATGATCTGACATCTGTTGCAACAAAGGCATGGACTGGTTTGCATTCGACTTATATACGTCCACTCTACTCATCGATTCCATGACGAGTTCGTCATGTAATTCGTGGAAGAGGCTACATTACTACAAAATTCTTAAACGACAAATGCGTTTTACTTTTCGTCATCACATGCTAAAAATTACAGCCCCTTTTACAACTCGCTACAACATTAATTTTGCCGCCATTTTGATGGAACTCACTTTTGGCCACACGCTGTAGCAGTGCATCTCCGGTTGTTTATTTACAAAGTATAGGCCTAGATAGGGTAAACTGACTTCACGTTGTAAGGCATGGTGTCGTACTTTGCGAAGATAACTGGTGAAGATTTGTCGCGTTATTTAAACAAGGTGTCGCCCTAACGCGGCGTAACACTACTGGCCCGCCGCGTGCTGCTCTCTGGCGAGTTACGTTGCATATATGCGAGATTTACAGACGCCGACAGACGACAGACGACGACAGACGCCAGCGACCGTTACTAGTCTGGCCCCTGCACTATGTGTAGGCGGGACAGTAATAAAATTGAATCAGAAGGTTTAAGAAACGGTTAGTGCTAGCACCAGATCGGTGAGCTGACTGTGAGTGTTACAAAAAGTTTACATTTTCTTGTTCCATATCATGGTGGCCGGAACAGCTGGCATAGAGAGGATTGAACACATTATGTCACTGTCAAGTTCAACCTATGTGTACGTCTACGTTTCTTATTACTGCATTGGTTGTAATGAAAGTCCACTCTTTTACATGCAGTGACAATATCACGTTTTGTCTGTTAAATGGTATGAGATGCGCAATGCAAGGCATAAAAGATAACGAATTTGCCTTAATTTTCATATATTGTCAAAATCAGTGTTTCGAACAATGTTAACTGCAAAATGTAAAATATAAGCTTAAATAATTAAAACATTTATAGATGATGAACATATACATGCATAAAACCGTTTGTCGACATAAATAATACAAAATATACATATCATAAAAATACGTGGCATTACATGGAAATGTTAGTTAATACAGACGCAATATGCAAAACAAAATATCGTTGAATTTAGAGAGGCTGGATCACTACAGTTATTTTGTAGTTGAGTTCTGGTCAGTTGTACTTGCACATTCACTTGTAGACACACACTAACCAATGCATTAGCATGCAACCAGTTTTTAATAAACATATACAGTGACAAAAATAAACTGCATCAAATTAAACATACGTTGATCATTTGTACGTATATGGATATGCTCCAGGCATACTGCATTTTGGCCTGGTAGTGCATTAATGGCACTAACTTTTACAGTTAGTTGGAGTTTAGCGTCTTTTTTCGGCACAAATATGGCTATATCAGAGAAGTGGAGAGCTATCCATACCCAGCAAAGGAGGGCCAGCGATATATTAACCTCAACCCTGGCCGCCTTTTTCTTCAGCATGATCATCCACCCAAAAACGGAAAGGGGTCGAGAGGCTCATTTAAATTAGGGCCTACAACAGGGGGAGACAACTATCACAACGCAAGATATAACTAAATCAAATACGACAAAACAAGTATGTATCCTTAACTAATAATACAAATACAAAATCAAAAAATTAAAGCCAGGTTTTTATGACTTCGCCTTCTACGACATCCGGCCTAAAAACAGTGGGACTATTCTGGTAGAATGGGAAGGAATGGAAAAGCAAGAAAATAGACGAAGCGAGTAAAACAGGAAGGGAAACGTAAGAGATACTAAAAGATAGAGTGAAAATGTGGGGAAGTGAAGGGATAAACGGGAGAGGGATTGCCATGGGCTCACACAGGTTAATATGCACTAACTTTTATAAATCACCGGGGGCAATCTGCCTTCGTCTTGTCCCAATCAATTCCTTTCCTCTACTTTAACAACCCCTCTCTCAAATGCACTAAAGGGGTATGGAGAGCGTTTTAAGCCTCCCAGCCGGTTCGGCCGCCAAACGCTTTGTGGTGCTGTTGGCACTGAATGATGCACTTTTCTTAGCAAAAAACAGCTGACTGTTATTGTGGTATTAAGTATTAACGAATCGTTTAAATTTATACCAATAGAATACAATCGAAACTATGTCGTCTGCAAGTTTAGGTGGATTTCGTTAACGCCAATACGTAGGCACAAAATAAAATCGTTCTTATAATTATAATTATAGTGTAACGTTCATTTAATGACCAAATTTTTAGGAACGGACTGTCGTGACAAGGTGAAATCAACTGTCATTTCGTACCATTTACTAAAGGCAATGCATGAGCGCAAAATGTTGCTCAACGCCTTACAAAACTAGAAGAAGCCAGCACTCACAAGAGTGCAATGAGCCACGCCGGAACTGGTTTTAAAACTCATAATGATCTCAACCTTTTGACCTCAAAATAAAAAATAAATGGGTTTCCAGGACTCAGCGTGAAACATTTGTCTGTCAAGTTTGGTGGTGCTATACAGGGTGGGTCAAAAACGTGATAACTCTCGTGCATTAAATTACATTGTACGAGAGGTATCACTTTTTTGGCCCACCCTGTATGCATAGTTTTTGAGATATGTGCGGAAAAACAGACAGACAAACGCTGATGAATACCCTAACCTCGCGACGACCATCGGCGTGGTAATAACGATCATCAGAATATCAGTCTGCCCCTGCCATGTAGATCTTTTAATTATCGTTTAAGCTGGTACCTGTTTAAACGTTTCTTGTCGTTTAAACGTACGGTTTACGTATAAACGCATGAATCTCTAGCGACTATACAGGCGAATCTAGAGGCACGTTGTCAAACTGGTCGTCCGGAATAGCGTCGTAGATGTTTCCGTTCGGTTCGGTGGCGAATAATTCCGAAGATCCGCGTTCGTACGCGACGTTGCTGAAGCCGCGCGGAGCCGGACCGCCGGCTACGCTCGTCGCGGCCAGCATGGCTAGGATCCTGGCCCGTTCATCCGGCGTGAACGCGTCCGACGCGGGCCGTTCGACCGTCGTCGACGCCGTCCGCGGCGTCTGGACCGCGTCGGCGGCTCCCCGGTCCCTCACGTACCGCTTCGACCCGTAGCCGACCTGCGGCCGCGTGGTCCGGTTCTGCGCCGCCGCCAATCCGACGTTCGGAACGTCCTTTCTCGGCCGCCGAGCGCGCCATCGGTATATCAAAACAGCGACGATGGCAACCACGGCGATTAGAATCGTTCCGCCGAAGATGGAGGCCAGGATTATCGTCAGCCGACGCCTGTACTCATCCTCTTCCGGACTCCCGGATGCCTGGTTGGTCCAGACGCTGGTACAGGCGTGGTTCCCGACGGTCGAGGCTGTGCGGTGGGTCATCCTGATGCAGACGGTGTACTCGGTTGACGGACGTAGACCGGTCAGGCGGTGTTGGCGAGCAGTCACCGGCAGGGTGATGCTGACCGCCGGCGTACTGCCCTGAACAACTGCCCGTGTGATGGTGAAACCGGTCGTATCCGTCGTATCTCCGACGACCGTCCATTCCAGCAGGCATGCCGTGTCGGACAAGTTGTGCGCCTGGACACAAACAACACACGGCGTATTTGCTGATTCCGCGTAGCCGATGAGGCCAAGAATTTATTTGGGGGCCACCGTGTAGGCATCTACTCCGGGGGATTAAGATTAAGATAGGACAAATGTAGGCCTATAGCGCCTTGTGGTGATTGCAATGGCGTAATTTCAGCGGGACAGGTTCCGCTGCCACTTTTTGGAGTGGGGACGGCCCCCCACTTTATAGATACACCTCGAGCTTGGTCCCCTTACTTTTCAGACCAAAGTTACGTTACTGGCGCTACCACACGCTTATCCATGAATGGATTGAGCCAACCTACCTATCATCCCCATCTGCAGCGCATCACCGCACTTTGGCCGGTATTCATTTCCCGTTCAACAGAGGATAGGAGGCTAAGTTGGCCACAGTCGTAGGTTACATACCGAGGTGGTATGCCCAACCGAAGACGGTCACCTATCCCAGTACCAACCGACCGATAGTGCAGTGAATCGAACTCACGCAGACAGACACACAGACCACGCTACGTGCGACATCTGTAGCAACAGGCCGCATCTATATGTACTGCGCGCAAGCAACGTGGCCTAATAATGTGTGCATGAAATCATCGTTTGTGAGAACGCGAACAAATCTGACCTGTAGAATAAGCTGAAGTCGGCCACTTCCGGACGTGGAATTGTCAAACTCCGTGTCGGACGGTGGAACGACGACGGAGCAGTTGGACGGCGACGGTGGCGTACAGGGGGCGAAATCGGCATCGACCAGATCGGTAAATCTTCGTCCGGTGTCGCACTTCCACGATAGTGCGCTCAGCTGGAACGAGTCGGCACTGCGTAGCAGCTCGTACAGCCAGCGAATACTGCAGTCGCATTGTAGCGGGTTTGCACCGAGACCGAGCTTGAAGTAGTCGAACGAAGAGCTGAAACAGACGATGTTAATT
>Ga0209780_1001324_pt1 | contig 16053 bp, 9 predicted proteins | sample WorMetexBAHAMAS2_FD_187384 | JGI IMG/M metagenome (GOLD analysis project Ga0209780, IMG submission 187384) | Marine gutless worms symbiont microbial communities from Max Planck institute for Marine Microbiology, Germany - Inanidrilus exumae... | ecosystem: Host-associated > Annelida > Digestive...
GACCGCTTACGTGCCCGGTGGCCGGCCTGCCCTCCCGCGGTCAGCGTTACAGACAACGACAGACGACGACGACAGAAAACAGACGCCCGCGAACCCTTAGGCGGGCCGGTAATAAAAGTAGCATTAAAACGTAAAAGGCGTGGCAAAGATTTTGTAAACGTTTGTAAACGTTGCACGAAAAACGTTACCTTTATATTATGTTCAACTTACGTGCGCAATGCGTAAGTACAAATATAATTATGATATAAGAAAATATTATTTTTTCCTCACGCATAGTGAACATGTGAAATAGTTTACCGAATTTCGTATTTGACGTTAATACTGTTGACCCGTTTAAAGCACGTCTGGATAAGTTTTGGTTGCATCAAGATGTTAATATTATTATGATTTCATGACCTACTTGACCGGAATCGGTAATAGATCTGTTCATGAAGTTTTTACGTAATAGTACTATTTATTTATAATTTGCCGATATTTTGATGCGGACATAGAGGTGTTCTCACCTGCGTCCGCTGTACACTTTGTGTTGGGTTGAGTTGAAATATATTAATTATAGGTCCGAACCCGGCCCGTAATACGGCCCGGCCCACACGCGCCGGATTACGGGCCTATCGACCAGTGAAGACCTGTAACAGCTAATAAATACCGTTAGACCTGTGCGAAAAGCTTCAGGTGAGTTGCGGTTATTGCCAATGTGGTCATTTTGGGCATCGACTCTAAATATTACTATTTCGTTGCCGTTTTTTTCGAAAGAGCGAATCATTGGAACTTTCAATACATGCACGTTACTTTGACAATGCTTTCTATCCACGCGACGCTATGCTAGCGCGGTAATTGCCGTCATCATGTGTCTGTCCGTCGGTCCGTCCGTCCGTCTGTCACAAGTCGGTGTTCTACTTAGACGGCTAAGCCTAGGATCACGGAAACAACGCCACACGATAGTCCAGGGACTCTAGTTTTCTGACTCCAATAATTTCTGTGAAATTCCAACGGGATTACCCCAACGGGGCGCCAAATATATGTGGGGTAAGTAAAAATCGGCGATTTTCGACCAATTTCTCGCCATAACTGAGAAACAGTGCAAGATAGGGACATAGTTACTATGAAAGGCTAATAGGAAAGTGTATGCGCTCTATCAAATGACGCTATTTTCAGTGATCTTGGGTGACCCCTAACTACCCCAAACCACCCACCCCATTATTTCACATTTTGTGTCTTTTTATATCTTTGTAGTGGGCGGAGACAGACCTCAACTTTGGTAGGCAGGTTGATCGTAGCAATTGCTAGACCACGGATGACAATTAAATCATCCATGAAAGGTCAGGTCACGTGAAGTTCGTGAACCATTTATATTTCGGTGGGCACCAGTCATATCTCCGGAAGAGCTGAAGCTAGAATTGTCAAATTTTGAACACAGGTAGGCTATATCAAATTCTAGCATATGGCCGACATATCACTTTTAAAAAGGGCGTGGTCAGGATCACGTGACCATTTTTATACTTTTGGGCCCAATGATGTCTCTGAAACGTCTGAAATAAGAATTGCCAAGTTTTGTATACAGGTAGACTATACATCTTAGCTTTCGGATGACAAACAACCCCTAAAAGGGGCGTGGTCAGGGTCACGTGACCAATTTTGGACTTCGATGCCCGGATTGCCCGCAATCATATCTCCCGAACGGATAAAGCGATAGACGCCAAATTTTGTATGCAGATAGAATATATCAAGTGTTAGCCTAGGGATTACAAACTACCCCCTAATGGGCGTGGTCAGAGGCACATGACCCATTTTTTTAAATTTTGGCCCTTACTCATATCTTTGGAATCGCTGAAGCTAGACACTTCAAATTTCGTGTGCTGATTGATACAGAGGAGTACTAGGGCACGCATAATAGATTACCCCTGAAAGGGCCGGGTGTGTTTAGGATCACGTGACCTCTTTAAGTTTTGGGAAATAAGTGATACTATCTCAGTAACGGTGCAAGATAGACATATAGTTGCAATTGAAGACTAATAGGAAGTCATATGTGGCCTATCGAATGGCACCATTACCGGTGACCTGTAGTGACCTTAAAGGTCACTTTTGCTGTTTGAAACCTTTGTATTCATCCGCCACGGTGGTTCGCGTCCATCATTGTGCGCAGCACAGTAATACGCGGTGACGTCAACAACATTGGTGGTAGTCGACGTTGGTTGATCACAGTTACGGTCCAGTTGACATCACTCAGAGTGGGTTCTACGGAAGTCTGTTGGTAACATGCACGACATTGCATGCTCGCTGCGCGATATTTGTGCCTAGTGTAACGATGCGTGTACAAAACTATGCAGGTAGCCGAATAAAATGTGTCAGTGGCTGAAAGTGCTCCTGAGGCTATCACGTGATCCGTTTGCGTTATGCGTACAACATTATAGGCCAATATTTCAACCGATACAGAGCGTCGCGCGGGTCTCTCGGCGATGGCTGAGCGTCTTGTTGAATGAAGAAAACGTCGACAAAGCAAAAAGAAAACGTTAATAAAACTTAAGAACTTTTTACACCTCTAACGTGACGGCCGCACGTTAGTGTCTGGCCTCCAGAGTTAACGACTGCGAGTTAACGGGGAATTTATGATCGTCTCGTCTAGACGGCAGAAAAACTCCGAACGAAGACTAATGTGAACGACTTATCGATTCGTTCGGTCGTGATGGCGCTATGTTCTGTTCTTTAGCCGTCGTCGATCCGAGGGTTGGCCACATCATGGACGTACTTTCTTAATTTATTTCTGTCCTTCGTCATTCTGATTGATTCTTTCAAGGGGAGTCTTGTCCACGTATTGATGTTGTCTATCCAGGCCGTGCGTGGTCTTCCTCGCCTGCGTGCACCTTGCATTGTTCCCTGTAGCCAAGCATTATCTGTGTAAGCGACACCATCACACAAATAAATTATCCTAACAGGAAATCGTATGTAGCCTATCGAATAGCATCAATATGGATGACCTTGAGTGACTATGAACGTATTGTACATTTTGCTGTCTAAACAATGTTTAACTCCCATGTCTTGGGAAAATGTAGCATCGTCTTAAGTACGATTTGTTTACACATGAATCGGAAAGCGCACGTGGCCTGCAATTTTAACTGTCTTATCAAAACTAAAGGACTTCTCAAGGCCACAGACAGTCACGTACACTGGAAATGTGGTAGTGTGTCTGAAGCGGTGCAAAACAGAGATGATGTTACTACAGACCACTAATAGGAAGTCATATAGCCTATGGCCTATTGAATGGCGGCAACAGTGCCGCATTAAGCGGGTGCTAGGGGTGCTCCAGCACCCGGGCCCGCAGTTTTGGGGGCCCGCAATTGGTGGGAGTGGTAACCTGGTTATAGGTCTGCAAGGGGCCCGCATTTGGCACAGCACCCGGGCCTGCACTAGCCTTAATGCGGCCCTGGGCGGCAATTCCGATGACCTTGAGTGACCTCCGCGGTCATGTCGTTCACCTATTTTAAGCCTTTTCGTACAGTTTTGCGGCAGTTGACAATATTTTAACTGACATAGAGAGTCTGCGGTACCTCTGCAATAGCTGATGTAATTGTTCAATTTTGTGTGTTTCAAAATGTAATATTGACGCCGATCTTTCATAGCAGACTACAGATACATATACAGACAATAAAAATATACTGATGTTTTTTTGTCCTGCAGGGCATTTTTGTCGCGTTCATCTTTTGCTTCTGCAACAGCGAGGTAAGAATGGTTGAGAAGTTCAGCCAATTCATAACGAAGTTCCAAAAAAGATGGCAGTTTCGTCGAAAAATTGTCGTAGTCGTATGTTTTAACTAATGATGTACAAACTACATGGCGTATTGTACACAGAAGAACACAATGTGCTGCATCGAGCTATTATTTCGGTTATCGATAAACCTTCACCAGGTGGTCTAAACCACGCATAGGCTATCATGCATCTACCGATGCTTGCCGACAAGTGAGATTAGTCCCTAAACCTCTGCAATTACGAAGAAATAACTTTCATAAGAAATTTTTGAACAAATTTGTATCCATCAGAACTGCCTCCATCATCCCCTCCCATCTGAACATGATTCGCCCTCTCTATGTCAGATTGCGGCATTCTACAGTATACTCAATTCCGCATGTCAGAACTAAACGATACCGTCCATTTATTATACATCCTTATTCACCATAAACGGTACACATAAGAAAGATAGAAACCGGAACTTAACTATAGTAAACAAGAACAAAAACAATCTGTGAACAATATATACATGTAGAAGCAGTACATCACACATATAATTATAAAAAATTGCTATAAACGGTATTGCGCAAATGACATGCAGTTTGAATATTTTGAATAATTTTATTAACCATGCGTTACATAACCATCAGTAAACTATTCACTTGTGCGATGTTTGGGTGTAAATTGGTGACGGGACAAAATTGAACGTAAATTTGAACGCATCTGCGGGCAAAATGTTGACCAGACCAGTTTATCGAGCGACGCTGTTACAAATTGAAAACTGTATTAAGCGCAATTTGCCTATTAGAAGCGATAAATTTCTCGGTGTTCGACGGAATTACGGAAATGTCCTGCGAGACACGGCGCTCATAGGCCTACCTCTTGATAATCAGATGTGAGTCATAGTTTTTCATATTGTGTGCTATGACCGGGATGAAAAACTTATTTATCTACTTGTTTGCTATGTGTGTTGGTCATTTTACGCCTATAGGCTATTGTATGGATCGTGTATTGTCTACTAGGCCTATAAGTTCTATTTTTTATTCGTATACACATAATTACATTTTACTCTGTTGTAATTGTATGTAATTAATCTAGTCGCATAGCTACAATATACCAATAACTTATATTTACTTACTTACGTATACACGGTCCAGGTACCGGTACTTCAGTTGGTCTGCTGTGTGTTCGCACGACTACTATCGAACGAAATGACCTTTGACTTAGATATCCTGACAGGGTGGTTTATCTTGACGCCATCTATGTCAAGTACGTAGGTCAGGGTCATAGGAGGAAAATGTTCCTTCGGCCGAAAGTGAACGAAACTCGATGGAAAAGCAGACCAGAATTGTAAACTGTAATAAGTAACACCAGCCGCAAAGTGGGCGGTCGGTGCTGTCTCGAGTGAGGCCTGTGAGGGTTTTTGTGGTTCCGGGAATATTTCATTACCGATCACTTTAGTGGTCTAGGTAGAGCACTCGGGTCGCGATTCGCGTGTGTGTTCGCACCTTTGAACAAAATGACCTATGACCTAGGCATTTGGCATGCTGGTTCTTTGTTGTTGCTTGAGCCTTGCTCGTGGCCCACGCAAATCACTTAAACGCCTGTAACCTCCTGTATCTATGCCGTGGAGCATACCGTCCTGCCGACACTGGGCATCAAGGGGCGGTGATGCTCTGCAGCTGGGAAGGTAACCGCAGGCATGGCGGAAAGTAAAGGCATGTGTTCGCCTGTGGCGGCGCCAGGTTATACAGGTCACCATAAGTGCAAGGCAGGTCAGTGGTCATTCACAACAGCCCTGCAGCCTGCATCCTAAAGCCCCGTCCACACCAGCAACAATGTCGAAGAACGTTTAAGAAACATTGTCGAATGCTACAAGTCGAACGATTCTTTCTACAAAGTCGAATGTTGCTTCCACATCGTTGCCATTTTGGCAACAATGTTGCCGTTTTTGGCAACAAAGTAGAACGTTGCTTCGACATTGTTTCTGGTGTGGACGGGGCTTAAGCTCGCTCACGCTTACTCACTCAGCTTTTAAGCAAGGTCATTTGATCTGGCGCGCCCTGATGTAGCTCCGCCACTGATGTACGCAAGCTTAATTGGATATAAGGCCCTCAAAAGAGCCAAATAGGAGACGAGGAGAGGACTGTCTGTTATCTGTGTGGCATTCTGTTAACGCAATTGCGACGGCAGGTCGTGTCGCTGATCTGTCGCCGACCTGCCGCGTGGTTGACGAGTCGACTCGTAGGCGGCGACGTGCGTCAGATGCCAAGTCACGTGACACAGACGTCGTTCGCCGACGACGCCCAGCAGCAGCAGGTGCGCGGTGACGTCACGCATGACGTCACGCAGTCTTCGACCGTGACGGAGCTGCAAGAGAGACGCCAGAATCAAGTCGTCGGCGACGAATGGTACGGAGGAGGTTCCGGTGGACGCAGTGTGACCTTAAGTGACCAGATGTGATTTCGAACGCGGCAAAGAATAATATCGGACTAGAGACAGTTGTGCAGTGCACACGTGTAATAAGCGTTCATTACGCTGGCCGCGTCTATCGCGTAAGCGAAACGTAACGGTCTGGAGTCCGTCCGTCTGTCTGATTGTCTGTCCCGTCTTTTTATACCTTCATATAGGGCGCACGGCGCATACTCAATGTGACTCACCAGGGGGTAGAAAGCGACGCGGCCAGCATACATTTCCGTCCGAGTATTAGGACGGACATACTTGTTATTCTTCATTTTAAAACAGAAACCTTGACTATACACATTTTACGGACCACGCTAGTGGCTCGGGTATATACAACGATCGGTTTGTTGTCTTTTATGTGTCCGCCTGTCTGAACAATAACTTATAAACAAATGAAATTTACCTAGATGGTTAGCATGCTGCTTCATCCTGACTCTAATTAAGTAATTTTTTATTGCACAAATGACGAACGCACTTGTGTGACAATTAACAAAAAATACATGCAATGTACAACATATATAACAAACACGCTATCATTCATTTACTAGATAATACTGATCGGTACATATCAACGAATAACATTCTAGGAATAAAGTTCTGCTTGGCAGTTTAGGTGGCCTGTATCATTTGGTTGGGGACTTGGGGTAACAGCCGGTATAAAACAAACGCATTTGTCCTTGAAGTATTTTTTATTTACGGCACTTTAAACTTGACTTTTTTACATTACATTACATTACCTTACATGGTGGGGTTTGTACCTACATGAATGGAAGAAAGTTTTATCTAACTCCTGTCTCAGCTCATCTAGTGTTTGGAAAGGGGTAGGGGTACCCATACCGTTGAGCCTTTTTGACAATAGACTGAAAACGGGTTTTGTCATCTGGTTTAAGAAACCCCCACCAAGCAGGGTTAGCGTACAACAGCCGTGCAACTTAGGTCACTTCGAAGGACAAGGTCACAGGTCAAAGTTCACGGTCACAGGCTGCAACAACAACAGGCAGCGCAGTCCATAGTGCAAATGTCTATGGTCTGCCTTCACGGACTGACACCACGATCAAGATAATCACTGCAAGACTGTTATTATTATTACAACAAGCCGTCACGCCGCTGTGCGGCGGGATGACTTGTACCCGTCCGTCCGCCCCCGTAAGCTACGCCCCTGGCCAGATTCACAATCCGATTATTATATATGGATTACTAGGCCGCCTTGACTGCATGAAATGTGGCATATTGCTACAGATGTCGCAAGTAACGTGGTCTGTGTGTCTGTCTGTGTTGGGTACAAGGTACAAGGCTGAGCTATGCAAAAATGGCTGAACCGATCGATATGCCGTTTGGGGGCGGACTCATGCATGACGTGGGTCCAAGGAACCATATAGGCCTATGCCAATCGTGTGGGGGTTCAGGATCGGACGAATCCATTCGCCGCCGTGAAGGGTAACAAGACGGCGATGCGGCCTCTTATCTTATCCTTGCCTTGTTGCTGTCATGTTGGACGAAATTTCAAGGACATCACAGATGAAATTCAAAGATTTTTAAGGACAAGGCCCTGTTTTCAAGAACTTTCCAGGCCTTAAAAATGAGAAAAATTGCAGCAGGACTTTCAAGGACTTTTATTAAGTAGGCCTACCCGTGGAAATCCTGAAAAAAGTCATCATAGTTTATCGATCCCATACCACATGTTGTTGACTTTCTTTTACACAAACGATGTAGACAAAGAGCACCACAAGCTGAGATCATATAAGTATACATCATGTCGCGGCAGTGAAAAAGGTTAATAAATATTTACAACAACATTAATTTTAAAGTACGACAACGATGATAAAAACAATAATTTAAAAATCTAATTTCTAACACACAGTGTCCAGGAATATCAAATCGGAGAAGTGGGCAGTCGCCAGATGGACTGAGACGGACTAAGACAGTGAGTGGCCAATTGACTAGAGAGCGACACTAAAATTGATTGATTGAGATAAGGTTTTACGTCCCACCCGACACAAAATAGTAGGTCAGTTCAGAGACGTTTTTTCAGCCAACCTCTTGGCTTGGTACTAAAAAACGAACACAAACACAATAAAACAAACATGCATCCATAACAAAATATACAACAACATAAAAATTAACACAAAAAACTAAAGCCAGGTTTGATCGCCTCCTACGAGCTCCGGCCTGGAAATGGAATGGGTCTATTCCGGAAGGAGTAGATAGATAAGTCAGGAAGTAAACAAGTAAGGAAGATAACATATGGAAAGAAGAAAGTAACGAAAAAAGTGAGGAATAAACTTAAGTAAACACAATAACAAGCAATTTATATAGTCAACATATAAACCACGGCGCATTACAGCCCCAGAACGCATACGGGGTATGGTATTGTAGGATTTAATGTCCCACTCGACACATTACAGGTCATTTCGGAGACGATTTTACAGGTCAGATGACCCAACCAACAGTGTAATAGCACTGAAGGATGATAGTCTTCCAGATCAAGGGCCAATCCCACAGGCTCAGCACACTAAAAGGTAACGAAAAGGATCTAATAAAATTATTTTCTACATATAGCACCAAGTACATTGAAAACACAGAGGTGCTTGGAAGACAGCTAAGCCTAGCAAGATCAAAGCCCGATCCAGTCGACCATGTACAAACTGCTCAGTGCATATGATGTGCACAATTATGATGCACAACAGCACAGAGCTGGTCAAATAATCTCCCCTCTTACCATCCAGACAATCACCATAGCTCAGATTTTGTCTGTTGGAGAGGAGGGGGAGCGCATACGGGGCCCACTGGAGATGAATTAATCGTGAATGTGATGACAAGAAGTAATGGCGATGCGTAAAAATGTTGCCGTCAATATGCCACGTAACAGAGAGTTAGCATGAAGGGACAACACCAGGATGCAGCTATCATCGCAGCAACAGTCTCAGACGTTAGGTCAAATACAACACGAGCAGCAGTGGACACTGCTAAATGTGTTCATTTAGCACAATTGATTAAATTAATGTTTTACGTCTCACACAACACAAAATAAATCACTTCTGAGACGTTCTTCCCAGCCAATCTCTTGACTGGTACTGAAGAAACTAAAACCAGCACAACAAAAGCAAGCAATACAAGAACAAAATGACCTAAGCTAACACGAAAGACACACAAAGGACAAAACCTAAATAAACACACAAAGAAAAATCTAAACCTAACTAACACGCAAAAATTCAGAATAGCTCACGTGTGTGCGTATCATTGTACACAACACAGCACAGAGCAGTTCTGATTATCTTCCCTCTTATCCTCCACACAAGCACTAGAGCTCAGATGCTGTTTATTGGAGGGGAAGGGGGAAGATTTAGCATAAGATTTGTACCTAAAACAGTCACTGATTGATTGATTGAAGGTTTTATGTCTCGCTCGACACAGAATATGTGGTTTTGGTGGAGATGTTCTTCCCAGCCAATCTCTTGGATTGGTACTGAAGAAACTAAACCCAACACAACAAAAGCAAGCAACATACAAATAAAATCATCTCAGCTAACACAAAAAAAACAGTTACTTGCAGTTTAAAGTCCCCTTTCAGCACAAATATGGCTATATCAGAGACGAAAGGTCAGGGGTGGAGAGCTATCCCTACCCAGTGAAGGAAGGCCAGCGATATATTAACATCAGCCTTGGTCACCTTTTTGTTCAGCAGCCATACAAAAAGGGAAAGAGATTGAGACGCTCATTTAAATTATTATGCTTGCGCCTAAAGCAGCGAGATACAACTATCACACAGCAAGACAAAACTAAATCAGATAGTACAAAAACAAGCATGCGTCATTAACTAAAGAAAAACATATAACACAAAATCCACACAAAAAACTAAAGCCAGGTTTAGCTGCCTCCTACGACATCTGGCTTGGAAATGGAGTGGGACTATTCTTGTAGAATGGGAAGTGATGGAAAAACAAGAAAATAGATAAAACAAGTAAGAAAGGGAAAACAGAAACGTAAAAGATAGGCTACTAAAAGATAGAGTAGAAGTTCCCCCGGGGAAGTGAAGAAGTGAAGGGATAAGGGGAGGGGAGATTGCCCCAGGCCCTGACGGTGCAAGCTAACACAAAAGAATAAAAAAACTCAAAAAATGCATAACGTAAACAAACACACAAAAATGCAATTTAAACCTAAACAATATGCAAATTTAAGAACTGTTCGCACATGTTCATATCATTGTGCACAAACGTCGCACACAGTACAGCACAGAACAGTTCTGACTATTTTTGCTACTAATCTCCAGACAATCATCACAGCTCTGATGCTGTCCGTTGGAGGGGAGGTGGAGTATCTAAAACAATGCCAAAAATCTCGACCACGCTACGAATGGTATGTGCCTGTCACTAATGGCACGTTTAGTGACAGATGAAAAAGTACAAATCCTCCAATAAGTTCCACATAAATGGAATGGATTCTGTTGCTACTGACAGTGAGATTATTATGATAGAACACATTACTTAGCTGACAAACAATCAGCAAGAATTACCAGCCGTACATTCAGAATTACATAAAGTTACAATCAAAATAAATAACAAACATCATTCTCAAGTCCACAGCATAAAATGACTGTCAATTAGTCTGATGATGATGATAAGCTGTGTAGAGATCACAACATGGCAAAATGTTAAAGACTAAAATATCCAGCCAAAAGTTTCATCAGGCTGACTACTTAATATGAACTAATGATTACTTTTTACATCCAAAAAAAATTAGCCCCGTGCGTGACTTACGGTCGACTCTTCGCAGCTGACGTTTCTGCCAAGTTCAAAGTCACGTGACACAAAAACTAGGCCAAATATCAAAAATCTGGCTCCAACAAATTCAGATATTGTGTCCTAGTTTAAGAATCAGTGGTCAGTTGCCAGCTCCCATTGTAAATGGCGGAGATAGCTTTTGAAATAGAAGTATTTCCAACTTTCAATGGCTCGTGACCTTGACCTTGGTCATACTGCATACTGTCGTGCATCACTCATCGACCTCTACATACATGCCAAATTTCATTGAAATTGAAGAGACTTTCTGTGGACGGACAGCCGTACGGACATTTGAGACCCACTTTATCAGGTCAACTCAAAAGAGTCTACCTAGAAGACCAACATACTTTTTTATCAACGTTTCAACCTCCAATATAACGTCTTGTTCCAACTGAGCCACGTATGGTACAAATGACTTACTGATGTCAAAAACTATCATACGCTGTCTTTTGGTTGTAAAAAGTAACTGGTTAATATCAAAATATTCAACAAATATCAAAATTCACATATATCCCAACATTCAAGCATTAGTTCAAATGGCCTTCATATTGCCACTCTCACCCTGTATGGGAAATAACGGCCAGGGACACAGAAACACAACCGGCCAGTAGGGCCCAAAAACACAACGCACATTTCTCAAAACGGCTTTCTGAGTAAATGAGTGGGGATTCCACCATCGGCATGTCATAAATTCGTGCGAAGTCTGACCTCGGACAACCAAAAACATCTGCCAAACGACAACAGCAGTTGCACCCAAACATGATGTGATGCATACGTAGGTAAAGCCAACAAAAAGAAGGGATGATCCTGACTGCCAGCCAAAGATCCACCGAAAAACGGCAATGGGAAACACGAGATAGATATAGCTGCCATCACTGTGAAATGAAGACACATACAGGTACGCAACTTGTACGGCGTATGCCGTGCCGATGGCACAGTCGACGCAGAACGCGATGAAGTGTCTTTGATTGTTGCGGCCGACGCACGATGCGGTGAAAAAGCAGTGGTGGTCGCGGACGGCAATGCAGTGCCGACACAGCGGGCAGTGGTGCGAACGAGGCGGCACATTTATCCCACACTCGGCACAGTGCCGCCAGTCACTGCCCGGAAGCGTGTCGTTAGCGACATGCTCGCAGTAACTGTTGCACCACAGGACGAGCATAAAATTCCCAAAAACCTGCAAGGCACATGAACACACACATTATTTCTGGTTTTTCCGTCGCTGGACCATGTCTGGGAACTCTCTGCCTGTTACATTACGTGACAGAGACATCTCACTTTTACAGTTTAACAGAATTTTAAAGACAGATTTTGTCCAGGGCTGCGGCGCATAGTAACTGTTGCTTTTTTGCGCCATGTACAAATACTCTTACTTACTCACTTACTAGACACCGGCCACATTCCGGGTGAAACTGGGTTAGCCACTTTTCCCGCCACTTGTGCCAAAAAAGAACAGTACAGTATGGGCGATGGCAAAGTAAAGTAAACAGTGTATAGCAGTTAGCATCAACTAAGCTTTCACCGCTACGAGAAACTCACATGCCATATAGGATCACAGTGTTAACCTGCCACCCGACAGAGGTGAGAATCCCGCCTTTACCCCCAGCCGAAGCAGGTACTCGACGGTGTCGGTGACACTGCTGAGGGGAAATCCAGCATCTAGCATCTTTTGTGGGATTTGAATAAGCTAGCTGTCACCAGCAATGGCAAACGGACAGCAAAACTTTGGTCCAGCAAAAATCCTCCAGTTCTTAGTTGAGGGTGCTGGCTTACAGGGGTTAAACTGCATAACTGCCATAAATTTTTGCAAAAAATGGTTGTTTTGTTCCAAAAGGAGAACCTCTGGGGACAAATAGTGTAAGGACTTTTACATACCGGTTATCTTCCTGTTATTCACCCAACCCAACAGCGTAAAGAAGAAAAAAAAGATAATTCCATAAAGTACCGATTCCAATTACAGAAAATTAGCCCTGTACAGGTAATGACGGTCGACCCTTCACAATGAATGGCCCGTGCTAACTTCGAAGTCACATGACACAAAACTAGGCCGAATATCAAAAATCTGGCCTGATCAAATTTAGATATTGTACCCTAGTTTAAGGATCCATGGTCACTTGACAGCTCCCATTTTAAATGGCGGAGTAGATAGCTTTTAAAAATGGCCGGATTTCCAACTATGAAGGGCTCGTAACCTTAACTTAAGAATCAGCATCCTTTCAAGATGATGCACTATCTGACTCCTAAGGGAGAGGAATTCAAGCTCCCTTTACACTGACCAGCCATTGCTAGTACCCAACAACACAGAAACATGAATACATATTCTGTCTCCATTCCGTGTTTGAGAACTCATGTGTCAACATGTAAAGGGAACTTCCTCTGGAACAAGGAAAACACTAGCTGCATAAATGACCCGAGACTACCACTGACTCATCTGTAAGGGTAATAGCATAAAAAGATGCAATTTCCTGTTTTTCATGCTAGTGCAGAAAGCATCAATTAGGTGCGGTGAAAAAATAAATCAACCTCTGATTGCTTACACTTGTAGTAAGAATTTCTGCTAAAAACTATCAACATTGGTTTATGCAATCAAAGTTATAGCAAGTCAAATATAGGACATCTTTGGGGATATAATATAGAATAGATTTTTATTGGTTTCTTCATCTGTAGACAGAGCGCCTGCTAAATTTCAGCCAGACTGGTGTGATGATAAGTTGAATAGGCAAGCACTGCATAAAACACTACTGCCAGTCTGATAGCTATAGATGAAATAATTTATTTAATTATACAAAAAAATTAGCCCCGTATGGGACTGACGGTCGACTCTTCACAACTGACGTTTCTGCCAACTTCAAAGTCACGTGACACAAAAACTAGGACAAATATAAAAAAGCGGCCAGCTCCCATTGTAAATGGCGGAGGAGACAGCTTTTGAAAATGGAAGGATTTCCAACTTTGAAGAGCTCGTGATCTTGACCTTGGATCGGGTCATACTGCATACCATCGTGCATCACTTATCAACCTCTACCTACAAGCAAAATTTCATTGAAACTGAAGAACCGTTTTTTGGATGGACAGACGTACATACGTACCTACGTATGGACAAACGGACAAACATTTCAGACCGGCTTTATTAGGTCGACTCAGAAGTTCAATAAGCCAAAGCTCTAAAACAGCAAAATTTAAAAACTACTACTACTGTTACTTCCCAAGTTGAGTAGTCGACTCAGTCTTCTACCCTCCGAAAAAATGAGTACCAGTCGACGGGCGGTGATGTTGTGCAGCTGGGAAGGCAACAGCGGGTGACTATAAGTCATCCACACGGCGGTAGGCTGCCATGACTTTCTGCCAGGCCTGCGGTCACCTTCCCAGTGGTAGAGAATCAGCGCCCCTTGGCCGGTACCAAGTTATACTGCTTGGTAACAGAGAGACATAGGTATGAACAACTTGCCCAAGGTTTTTACGCAGCTTTTGCCCCCGAGTAGGACTTGAACCCACCACGACCTGTTGATCGCAAGTCCAACGCTCTACCCGTCGCACCACCGGCGCGCCACCACAGTAACACTACAACAAGCTATAAGAAATTTCATTGCAGCACGGTACACCCTACTACCTGAAACAGTATGAAGAGAGCAATGACAAGTCGAGTCCAGAAAGCCAGTCCACTGTACAGAGCTGGGAGTATTACGGTGAAAGACGTGGTGACAATGAGTATCGTGACAATGAAGAAGTAAAGAACACCGGAAAGATTTATGCACGTCAGCATTCCTGGAGTTGTCTGCAGATTCATTGCCGGGGTCAGCGGCTCGTGTGGAATCTCATGGACTTTTCTCATCATTATTGTTGAGTTCTCATTGTTGAACATCATCAGCCCGCCGATAAACCTGCAAAAAAGCAAACTAATCTGAGTCTGACAATAGTTCCCTTTAAAAGTTGTAACACCATGTTACCGTATTAAAGTGCTCTAGCCTACTCGTGCACAAGACTTGAGGTCTTTAGGTTCAGTCGTTCCAGTGATATGATTGGAGCCCCAAAAAATTTGCAATGTGTCACATGACCTGACCACACCCCTATCAGGGACAGTTTTGTCGTCCGTAGGCTGTGACTTGCACATTCAAACTGTACATCAAATTTGTAGTCTTTGCGATCAGTTCACCAATTACGAAGACACATAAGGCAATGCAAAAAGAGGCTATCTTGTACCATTTTCGAGATATTATTGCTTATTTTCCAAAAATTAAAGAAGTCACGTGACAATGACCACGCCCCTTTCAGGGGCAATTTGTCATATATCTTCAAGTGTTCCCATCAGACCGCACCACAAGCTCTGCATGATCATCTTCAAGTGTCATCATCAGAGTGCACTGCACCATAGTACCTCAGCAGCTGTGCATTCAAGTTATGACTAGTACAAGTCGCCGCCACCGACGCTCTGCTGCTCGTGGTGATCTGCAAGTGCTAGCCTGCCGCAGTTCCAGTTTTGGACCACACAGCTTTGCTGCTTGCGCCCCAAAATCGTTGAACTTTCTTCCATCGTCACTTCGGGATCCAACAATTACACTGACATTATTCTGTTTGGCATGCACTCATGACTGCTTAGGCTGTAACTTGTAAGAGCGGCGCATTACACATGCTCTCATACATACATATATACATACATAATTTTTTTTGTTATTGTTTAAAACATGCGCATTGTCATTAGCTTTAGATGTAGCCGAAACATCGGCGTGAATTGCTCTGTATAAACGGAACAGCGTAATGCATACGTGGGTCTGCCTAAAAATCGAAATTAACGAAATCCACAAAATGTATGAAATCCACTGCCTAAAAATCGAAATCCACGAAATCCACTAACTGTACGAAATCCACCTGCCTACAGATCGAAATCCACAATTTCAGTGTTTAGGCATGTGATTTCGCACAGGCGCCTAAGTGTTGTGGTCAACACTTAGGCCTGTACAAAATCCACATGCCTAAACATCGAAATCCACAACACATAGGCCTGCATGAGATCCACGAAGTCCACAAGCTGCTGTGGTAATTAGCGGCAAACGATGCCGGCATCACTTTCAAGTCGCAAACGCAAGC
>Ga0209780_1001325_pt1 | contig 16050 bp, 12 predicted proteins | sample WorMetexBAHAMAS2_FD_187384 | JGI IMG/M metagenome (GOLD analysis project Ga0209780, IMG submission 187384) | Marine gutless worms symbiont microbial communities from Max Planck institute for Marine Microbiology, Germany - Inanidrilus exumae... | ecosystem: Host-associated > Annelida > Digestive...
TAAACTCAATATACCGAATATGATAATGAAAGCAGTGTATGTGCCTTGGAACCAATTACTGAAATTGCCTGAACATTGTGTGCGTCTAGTGAGGCTAGTCGTTAAGTGGTCAAGGTAGGCCTATGCAGCAACACAGACGCCTGACAAACGAAGAAAATACATTTTCAACCGTTATATGCTTGTTTGATTAGGCCTTCAAGGTCACTGAAAACTTTGGCTAGCCGCCGCCGCTGCCGAATATTATTTTCAGCCGCCGCCGCCGAAAAAATGTTTGGCTTAGCCGAATTAGCCGGCTATCCGCCGAAATTTTTAGGGCTACTTAGCCAGCCGATATTAGAGAAAAATTCGGCTTAGGGGTCTAATACTGATACTCTACCGAAAATGTAACATGATGCTTGATACTTTTTCGTATCATGATAAGTATCATGATACATGTATCATTGATACTCCCCAACACTGCGCGTGGGGTCCTTTGTAACCTGTGCGACACACGCAACTGTGGAACTGCCAAGCTGAAAATGCGGTTACGGAAAACACGGGATTGAAAAATGTGGAACCTATTGTGACGAAATGCACGGTTAAAAATGCGAAACTACACAAAATTAAGCGGCTTTGCACTAGAACAATTGAGTAGATTCGTTTTCTCCGGATACGTGTAACAGAAAAATAGACGCTGGCACTATATTCATTACCAATTAGAACTGTTACTTGCTTCATGAATATTTTTATTCATCCGGAAAACGTGGTAGCAACAAAAAAAACGTAACAAATTTAATTCATATAGTTGATATATATTTTACGTGCTATCATTAAACATCCGATGTAATGGAGTTTTGTGCATCAAATAACTGATTTCTACAATAATTACAATATAATGTTAAATACATAAACATTATATGTTAATGCTATAGGTCGGTCCCGCTCATTTCCCAACCCTGCCGTTTTGGTCTGGCATTGTCCTTTCCCGCAATTTCAGTCGACCCAATAGCAGAAGAGTCAAAGATGGTCGTGATATAAACAGCATTTGATTATTACAAGTTATGTAGTAGAATCATTCGAAGACCACAGCTCAGTTAACAGAGACCGGCTGATACTATAAGCAATTCTCGTCTGGCGTGCACGGTGCATTGATGTGTAAATGTATTGCAACCAGTGATTGATTATGGGGCATCACGGCGTATAACGACGTAGTCTATAGTTTTTGATATAAAATAACACTTCCGCCAATTAGACGGTTAATCACAGCCAGCTTCAACTATGATACCTCGGCATACATATAGGCGAATCGATCGATAAGCACTCAATATCGACCGACAACAACTGCGCGGGCGGTGACGACCTGCCAAGACGGCGCCGCGTGACTGACAGAATAGATCTCCATAATTGTCAAGGCCACGTTACGGTCCCAGCGGCGACCGTAACTCAGTAGAGATGCTTCCGCCGTCGATTTTGGCGGTGTTATGCCCTGCCACAAATTGCACAAAAGCGAGGGCACTAAGCGACGCTGCTGTCAGTTACCCCTAGCTCAAAAACGGTGAGTTGTAGAGCTCTGCACCACAGAACATTAATAGGAAACCCCATACTGGAAGTTGAACACACCGATCAGCGCGACATGCACATGGCTACAATAAGTGGTCAAAACCTCATCCAGGCCGAAAAAACTTACGTCGTCGTTATCAAACGAAGCGAGATAGAGCCATGCTACTCCCTTTCATCCCCTCAATTTGCTTATGGGGTACAACCCCATAAGCAAATTGAGGGAATGAAAGGTATAATGTCGGGGTCGTGAATTCCGCCACGACGCGCGTTTCGACTACCGTTTCGAGTAGCGGTATCTGTCGTGGCGCCAATTCTCGACACCGGCGCATCTCCACGACTGAGCGGGCGACGACGTCGAGCTGCATGGTTCTGTTTCCATCACGACTTTGACAAGCGCTCGCTACCGACTCGCACCAAAGACGCCTCCTTATCTGCCGCAGCAGCAGCCCCGACCGTCCCACGGCAGTTTTCACTCGCCACGTTATTAAGAATTTTAAAACCGAATAATCTCCGTCAGTTCGCTGACTGGCTGAGGAGGCAGGAAGATCATCCGGCATGCTCAGCGGCCAAGTTTACTTGGGAAATCACGGCCAGTAGTATTGAGCATGGAAAACGATCGACTAAACCAAGTAGTCCTATATACTAGCATCTATAGGACTACTTGGCTAAACACAGCCTGGCAGTAGCAATGTCTGAATGGATTGGCAAGCAAGGCTTAACATCCGCACCATCGTGGCATGATTAGAAAAAAAACAATATTGTTAGGCTGGCCGCGAGTAGCGGAAAGCGTAATGTTTCGGTCTGGCGTCCGTCCGTCTGTCCAGTCTTTTTCTAACCTGAATATGGAACGCGGCGCATACTCAGCGTGACTCACTAGGGGGCATCACGCGACGCGGCCAGCGTACATTTCCGTCAGAGTATTAGGAGAATGGACACTGGTACGTAACATCATGGTGATCCTGTTGCAAACATCTTTATATTACGAAAATGGATACATCACTAAAACATGGTCACACAAGTGAAATACAATACACAGATTTTAACGAAATGTGTAGTTAGTACATGGTGAAAATTAAACCTAAAATTAATCAAATTCGTAGTACACTGTAATCAATTGCAATTTTAATGATAAATCAATTTCTCACGAAAATTTGCAATGCTGTGTACTTGTGTAACACAAGCATCCACACAATGACCATTATCCATTTCGGTTTTGGGAGTTCTGGCAACCCCAATTTTCCATTCTCTATTGACTTGGCAGAGCGCTCTTACAACAGTGTAAAGCATTACCGTGCTACATCATAAGCGTTCGTATAATCTTGACCCTGTTTAATGCTATCAATAAATTGCACAATCCAAATTAAAATTACACTGTTCTGGATAACTCGTGATTAGTTACCAGAAAATCTTGATTGACCAACCAAACTGAACAACAATTGTTAGAAATAGTTTTTGATTTCATTTTACCAACTTCATAAATCACTTCAGCTCTAAGCCAGCACTGGCTAAATATGCAATCTTTCCTCTAGATATAGTACAGTATTCGGCGTGTGTATCGGTCTAACTTACACCGCTAACGCTGCAGATAGAATGACTGACTCCAAGTATCACCTAAGACTACACAATACTTATCATCTACATCAAAAACCACAGGTTTTCATGGTGCACTGACAAAACCACAAACACATCTTGAAAATCTAATGATAGGATACACAGACGTGTACCTGGGCTGAAACAATAAATGAAAGTATATCACAGGACGAGGTTTGAATAAAAGTGCCAACACAAAAACAATCAATTTGCATTCTGTTAATGAAACCGTACTTAGTGACCATGCAATCTATGTTGAAAGAAAAGAACGGGTTCTGGTGACACACACACACACGGCACGGTAACCACTAATCAGAGCTGAGATACACTTCAGTGAAAACATCCACTGACTGGCAACGTTTAAAGAATGTGCATTCTTTAAACTCTGCCAGCTGGTGTTTATACAGAACAGAGACTGCAATTGGCAACTGCAAATGTCACTATCTTTCTTACGCTGTTTACTGGTGAAATACTCAAGCATGACATCAAACTGACGTCAAGAACGGTACATTACATCAACGACAAGCAACTAAGCCGACGGCATAACAGACCACACACGGCAATACATACGTACACTTTGTCACCGTTTCAGACCATCTGCACCATGGCATGCTTGACGTACTGAGACTTTATTTGCATTAATAGAAGAAACCTTATCAACAGTGGCATCGGTCTATGATTCACGACAGTAGCACAGACTGACTGACTGGGCGAGTTTTAACGCCTGCAGGTAATATGAACGAGTTATAGGAGCTGGACAGATGTTATACTCAATACAACACAGATTCAGTAAAATACAGACTCAACATAAAGAAGATCACGAGTTCAATATTCCTCCTACATCATAACGTCATGTGCATTTTAGCGACACTGCCAACTAAAATGGAAACCAGTGAAATGTCTTTCACTTTGATGCATGTACAGCATAACAGTAAGTCAACATAATAGATTGACGCAGCATGCTCTCCTTACTGCATTTCATCCTTGAGTACTATTATCAGCAGCTGAAACAGCTGCATCACCGTCAGTGAAGTCCAATTCTTGTACACAATCTGACACGTCAAACTCAGCATACATCCACCCCAAAAATGGTCGTCAATAACATGGGATCATTCTATCGCCAGCAAAACCGAGTCACGTAATGTTCATCATAACAGACCCGCCCGCCCACTGCAACACAGCGGCTGAAGATCAAAGTCAGGTTATTGAACTGTCAAACGGTACTGTTCGACAGTTGAAATAGGCCACTATACAGTAGAGCAACACGTACCACTGTGATGTAAAAGTCATTTGTTCATAATTCTCTTGTTTCTCGTCCGTCTGGTATGCAGACGATAAGTTTGTATGATCTTCCTCCATTCCTCCCTGTCCCACCTCACCTCTGTTGCAACTCTAACATTCATATTCCTATCCATCACATCTTCCTTTATGTTATCCATCCATGTTTTGGTTATGTACCTCAATTCCTTTTCTCTCAGATATTGCATTGGAGCACTCTGGTTGGTAGCCTATTAATGTCCATTCTGTTCACACGTCCAAAACATCTCCATCTTCCTCTCAAAATGTCGTCACATATGGTTTCTGTTTGCTGAAGCCTAGTTCTAATGTCTTCGCTCTTGACTCTCTGCAGTCTGGAGACTCTAATTAATCATAACTAGTATTCAACAACAACAGTTAACTTAGTTAAACTTATAGATGAAAGTTAATTGTGCAACAACGAGAGGTATGCAGAAACAGCATCACAACTCAAAAAAGCCCAAAAACTCAACTGATAACAATTAAATAAATCAATAAACAAAACGCAATTAAATGCCCAACATAAAGTAATCATTGTCACTGACGGACTTCGATGCACCAGCGTTGATGTGGATGCCTTCACCACCACATACATAGGCCTGCTCTGACCTTGACCTTTGACTTTCATAATCTAATCAGGTCATCAATAGGGGCCAGTGAATATTCCCCCTCAGTTTTATCAAAATTGTTCAAGCCATTCATGAGATATCATGGTAACAATGTTTGACCAGACGGATAACAGGACAGCGTAAAAACACAATGCCTGTGCTGACACTGATGTGTGGCGAAGGCAAAAATACATTTGATACTAGATGGCTGTATTGAACGAAATGTCAACAACACAGTATTCGCCTCAAAGGCTATCTGTGCACAAGCTGTTTACTTCCTATTCCACGATGCCTATTGTCATGTGCCTGCGACTGAGTGATGTCAGCATTAGGCAGGCGGCACAGCAGCGTAGTACTTGGTTTACCCAATATCGGACATCGGACGTTGCCGAAAATTTGGGTAGTTTCTTGTATGGAGCGTATACCCAGGGGAATGATTTTGAATTGATTCTAATGGTAAAAAAGCAAACTAGACATCCCATAGAGCGATCATTTGGTAGTGATTATCCGGCGATCTGTAATTCTGTAATCATTGTGTAGTTATAGCGGCATGAAGTCGCAAGACATTGGAATTTTGTAAAAAAAATTTCGTGTTTTTCTTGAAAAAAGACCCCTTTAGGTAAAATTTTCAAAATTCAGTTCCGCAAGTTTTCACCATGACACCGATCGACACTATTGTGTTGAAACGTAACAAAATTTGGCTGACGGGAAATCTCTGAAATCGTGTGTTATTTACCAGACAAAAAAAATTCGCCACTGTCGCTACTGCGCAGATCTTGTCCAAAATCTGCCAGGGCCAGCCCCAACAATGTACTCAGAGTGCACCAGATTTCATCCAAATCAATTCACTTTCGGCGAAGTTATAGCCGAACAAGTGAACGCCGCCAAATCGCCCCATAAAGTGAATCCGATATTTGGCCGAAGCCTAGCTTCAAGCCGAATAATAATGGCATTCACTAGGTGTTACCCCATGACTGATAAAGCAACAACATTGGATACCACAGCATTTTGAAATATAAATAACAACACTCGGTTAAACAATTGAACTCCATGACATTGAATTTTGCATGAAACATTCATTATTGTGAATCATCCATATAATGTCACAACCTTGTTCACACTATAATGACCACGTAACATTTCTCGCAGATTGATTGATTGAGTTAAGGTCTTACGTCCCACCCGACACAAAATAGGTCATTTCGGAAACGTTCTTCCTAGCCAATCTCTTGGCTTAGTACTGAAAAACTAAATCTAACACGACAAAAGCAAACATGCATCCGTAACAAAATATACTACAACATAAAATTAACACAAAAAATTAGCCCCATACGGGACTGACTGTCGACTCCTATTTACTGCCAACTTCAAAGTCCCGTGACACAAAAACTATGACAAAAATCCAAAATCTGGCTTCGATATGCTTGAGGTAATTTGCCTTAATTTAAGAATCTGTGTTCATGTTCAAGTCCCCATTACAAATGGGGCAGGAAATAGCCTTTAAAAATGGCCGAATATCCAACTTTCAAGGGCTCGTGACCTTGACATTGGATCGGGTCATACTGCATAATGTCATGCATCACTCGTCGACCTCTACCTACATACCAAATTTCATTGAAATCGAAGGAAATATTTGTGGACGGCTACTTACTGCCAACTTCAAAGTCACGTGACACAAAAACAAGGACAAAATTCCAGCCGCTTAAGTTTTAGGTATTGCCCCCTAATTTAAGAATCCGTGGTCATTTGCCAGCCCCCATTATAAATGGGGGAGGAGATAGCCCTTGAAAATGGTCGAATTTCCGACTTTCAGGGGCTCGTGACCTTGACCTCGGATCGGGTCATACTGCATACCTACATACCAAATTTCATTAAAATTGAAGTAACTTCTTGTGGACGGACGGACGTACAGATAGACGGACAGACATTTGAGACCCACTAATGTTATTAGGCCGACTCGGAGGAGTCGACCTAAAAACTAAAGCCAGGTTTGGTCGCCTCCTATGACCTCTGACCTGGAAACGGAACCGGCCTATGCTGGAAGGAGTAGATAAGTCAGGAAGTAAATGAGTAAGGAAGAAAGTATAAGGAAGGAAAAAAGTTAAGTAAAGAAACAAACAATTTACATAGTGCCAAAATGAACAAATGAATCGGGTGGCATTACTGCCCCGGAAAGAGTATGAGTTGCTGCACTGAAATAATCTACTTGCTGTATCACAGCCACCAGACTCATCGAAATAAGCTGCAGCATGCTCTCACTGCCACATTCATACAGCGGTGATGTCAACTGTTAGAAGAGCAGCAGCTCTGACAAAATTAGAAATTTGTTATATTTTATTAATGACATTGGTGAGATACAAAATATATTCATCACATACAACAACAGCATAATAAACACTAGACAGCACACACACAGATATTGGCTTTGATTCACCGTACAACATAAACATTATACAACATCTCTGAAATTATACAAAACAATTATAAGTGGAACTAATAATACACGAACGCCATTTAGTCAGCATCATAGCAGAGACATGTTACGACTCCTGAGTTGAATACTGTTTAGCAATGGTTGAAAACGAGCTGAAGCCACAAAATTACTACATCTCAACATGAATAATAATGTGCACCAAACTGCTGTGACATCACCTAAGAACAAACGACACTGAACCGGCCTGTTATAATGTCACTGCAGAAAAGAGCAATAAACATAAATGCAAACACGATTAGACGATAAATAATTCCTAGTCACGTGTGAGGACTGTAGATCCGCTGCAACAATGCACTGAGAATGTTGCCTGGCAGTGGCTTCTGGTGTCGCTGTATGAGCTTGTCAACGGCCTCGTACACCTGAAGCAACATAGTCAACAGAACATTATTACAACCTACACACAACTGCTCAGTCCTGTTACAACAATCAACTACAACATCAGCTACTTAGTACTTACTATCATAATAAATCAATAAATCGATAGAAATAAATTCACAAGAAAAACCTTCAGCGCTAGCTGTTCAGACGTTATCGATGGATCATATGGAATAGGATCGCCGATGTGAGTTCTGAAAGTTGCAAAACATTGCATAATACCAGTTAAGATTCTCTATTAACAAAACAAATGCAGTGCAAATAACTGCTAATTTACTCTAACCAAAACTATACTGTATCTCAAAAACAGACACTGCAGTGCATATGTGTTTTACATGAACTCAATAAAGCTGGTCATATGTTCAATATCTCATTTTTTGGGAACACAACACTAATCATGAGATCTTCTCATATACACAGTTCAATAGAGTACAAGACTACGACAAAAGCAGTGAATAAACTCAAATTACAACTGAAACAAATACTAGCCTAACACTAGTCATCATCATGTCTCACAAGAAGAATTTCAGCTCTGGCTATTTTTCATTTCTCATTTTTGCATTACACACATCGTGTTGTAAATAAGGTGTCCAGATGCTCAGTATGATCAACTTGTGTCAATCGTCAGTCAAAATGAGTTTATAACACTTTCGATGATATATGTGCCACGGTAAAAATGCAGAGAAACTGGTAAAGTTCAGTGTCTTGGACACAACTCAAGAAGGAATACCCTTATATTTGGAGATACCCAAATTCCGTTGCAAAACAACATAGGATAAGTTGAGGGTATCCCCAAACCAGTTCAATCCATTCAGCTATTTCAATAAAGCACCAGCTTCTCATGAGCAAACGTCTTCAATCTATGTCCACTAATTACACACCTATCTGCTGTGCCATGTACTACAGAAACAAAGGTTCTCCTACATGACACAACAGAATTTGCATAAATCTGTAAAAATAAAAGAAAATTTTTGCATGTTTCGGTTATCGGTGCTGTTAACGTTTGTCCTGGACGATATTCAGTGAAGAAAGAGAAAAACACAAGTCCAGTTTTCATGACACAACAAACAAAGCAAAAAAGCAACATAAATATAGCAAAAGAGACGTACATCATTTTGACTGGAAAACCTCCATAGATGGGAATTAGTGGCAAACGTGTTTTCTCATACAGCCATCTCAACCACGCTGTCAGTGACAACAACATACCATCAACAAGGACCTCAGCTATCGTAGATGGACTGCACAATAATCTAAGTCAGTTGATACCTTGTCATCTGCTGCACAACTGAAGGAAAAAATTGCATTTGAAAAGAGCAACAACAGGTAAATGACCTTGAAGGAGACTCAAGATCATCCAAAATGGTGCTATTTGATATGCCATTTTATACAGTACTGGCTTGTGACATACAGACCTAAAGAGACAGACAAGAAAAGGGTCACAGCATATACAGCACTAGCATAGCACAGAGCGCAAAAATAGAAGAAAATAACATACAACGAAACTAGAAAATGTACTTCAACACCCAGTGTCGATGTGGAGGCTTTTACCATGGACTGTTGTGACCTTGACCTTTGACCTCCAGAAACTAATCAGGTCATCACTGGGGGCTAGTGAATATTCCCTGTAAGTTTCATCAAGACTGATCAAGCTGTTCATTAGATACCATGGTAGCAAGATCTGTCCGGATGAACGAATGGACAAAGACGCACTGTCTTGCCAATCTGACAGTTAATGTTTCCCAAGGTAGTGTAGCAGTAGTAAGTAGGTGATGTGGGTCAATCAGTAACTGTTATGTTGCAAAGTAACTCAGTACACTGTGTGCCAAATATTATACAAATCGGTCAACATTTGTAGAAACTACAGATATATGAAAAGGGGGTGTTTGTTTAACCATGGTGTATACACAAAAGAAATAAGCGCCAGAAAACACGTCACGTACAATGTCCAAAGCTGAGTGCTCGGAATGCTTCTCGGCAGTTCTGTGTGAACACTGGAATGACTGGCTACAACACAGCGCAAACATGTAAGGCTGCAACTGAGAGGCGTGACTAGGACAAATGTTCCTAATTATCACATTACACACTTGGTGATAATGTTATTAGATCACGTTGGTTGTATGGCATACTGTGTGATACCTCTAACACATGCCATTCCTGAGCACATTAGAGGTGGTTATGCGATGCGCTATACTAATCTACATTTACATTTACTTTCCTTTCAACAGTACAATAACATGCTGTATATACGTCAATGTCAACAGTAGAGTTATACAGCACAAGGCCTATAATGAACAGTACTGCTGAACAGTATTGCTTGCCTCGAAGAAGACATTCTCTCATTAGATCTTGACGGCAGACCACGAGAAATATTTATCACGAGGTGTAACTGATGGGCACCACATGTCATCAAGTTTACAGACATCAAAAATGTGACTATATAACTGCATGATACCAATATGCATGCTGATTAATGTGCTATAAACATATCACAATGAAAAATGGAGAAAAGACAGTTTAAAAGTAATAACGACTCCCATCGTATTCAGTTCAAACAAAGACAGCATGGATATTAGCCGCAAATATTACTGTCATTGCTGCAATACGACAAATAGGATTCAAAGTAACACGTACATTAACAAAACGAAATGATAATTATATGCGTTAGTGACTTATTTTAAGTAGCAAGTTTTCTCTGCTCTACGTTCAAGTCAAAGTTAGCAAACATAACTTACAACGCGAGCCTCGGTGGCGACTTTTGCAAAGCCAATTCTCTTACCCCAAACTAACTTGTAGTACTCAGTACTAAAGAACGCCTCCCTCACACCACCTGCAAATGAGTACACAGTAATAATGCACAGATAAATTTACTACAGTTATACGAGATTCCCCATGTTAATTGCAAAATCCATTTTCAGTCAGGGCAGTTAGACTTCTGAAATTATACAAATTTGTTAAGATTTGATACAATCATGTAAACTATGGACCACCAATCTGCCACCAACCTTTACAACCCACGATTATGCGTTAATCTTTGATTACAAAACAGGACAATCATATAGCATACTGCACAAATTACTGCCATTGTATATGACAACAAAGTCAAGCAGCATGGCGCCCCTTCCCCCTGGTGAATACACTGGAAATTTATGACTACTTACTGCTGCAAGGCACACAAGTTAATAATCCAAACACCACATGCCATATGGCCTATTATAATGATATCATCCACAAAATTGGAGGTACATAATGTAGTGCAATGTCGTGAGATGATGACCAACAGCCACAGCTAACATTTACAGTAAATTTTACGAAATTTGAATGTCTCATTTTTTCATCAATGCCAGCAGACAGACAGACACAGACACGCTGATTGCAATACTTTGCATCCCTATCTGGAGTGATGTAAAAATGGAACAAAACATTTAGGGTTAGATCGATACTAATATTGGGTATCGTCTGATACTGGTTAGTATTGATTGATATCAGTGTCGACTGATACTCATTTTAGTATCGCTGCTGATACCAGTAATTATTTCGTCCATTGGTCATCTCAATACCTTTGTGCCCATTTTTTTATTTTTCTGTTCTAAGAAGTCCATGCATACAACAGCTGGTAACAGCAAACAGATCGAGGTAGGCGTGGTTCAGTCAGTGCTGAGATTAGCATCGGTATGACAAACTTAGTGTTACTGCAGCTACTGGATCATCTTTCAGTGGTGGAGAGCATGACCTATTTTCATAGGCTCAATCACAACAACGTGGCAGGTGGGAAAGAACATGGCCTTCACGTGATGGACTTGCTAATTATCTGACACAAAGCATCTCTACCGCTAACCCAGATATTAAGACACTCATCAATAAGCCTTGTCTGTCTCAACAACCATGCACTGTGTGAGTATAGTATGGCCGTTAAAAGGCAAACACACCAAACATGCCTGGTGGAATCCTGCACATCAGGCACCCTCCTCAGCAGCTGCCGCACTGATTCCCTAGTCCACTCATCTAAATGGTGATGTAGAAGTATTTCACCATTCTTGACAATTTCTTGTTATATATTTAGTGAAATCATGTGTGTACTCTTGAGCTGTGCTTTCGATGACATCACCTCTGGTATCAGTATCAGTATCCGTATCGCTGTGGCTGATAGTAACTGAGTGTTACTGTTTTATCTTCCATTTTAGTGCGTTCATGTTTGTATGTCTGTATTGTTGCCATGTATTGCACTTAACTCTGCATATCGTAACATGTTAGTGGCCGCTACTGGTTATATTTTACATGCTGAGTGTAGATGGAGATGTGCAGCCATGGAGGTATCGGGCACCAACACAGTATCGATCTAGCCCTAAAAACATTATTATTACAAGCAACTGTAAAGACAAGACAACAAAACAGTCAAATATGTATATGAACTCAATCAATATATACTTTAACTTGATCACATCTAGCTGATGCAATAATGATTAATTTAAGATAATATACCAAGTAATCAAACTAAAAGGACAATGTTACACAGTTGTGCAAAAACTCACCTGGTGCAACAGCAAGTATGTGTCCCTGACGCAACAGTTCAATACAAGAACTAACAGACCCTTCAGATACACCAGTAACTTCCCACAAGAGCCGCAGACCTTTCAGCACAAGCAAGAATCAAAATATTCTCTATTAGGGATGTTAATCGTTAATACCCGGGTACGTTGAATCCCGAGACCCGAACCGTCAATCCCCGGGACCCAAAAGGGCCGAAACAGACGCACTTACAGCAAGTAGGCTAAGCTAACGTACAGGTCTCACGGCGTCGGCAAATCGCCAATATCGATTTTGTAAAATATAGTAAGCAGCGTGCAACGACATTTAAGTTAGATCCTTCGCCAGTCGCCGAGAAGACCACCCACTGCGCCGAGTGCCTTGGCGGTCAGCGATGTGTGTGGTCGTCGGCGGGCTGCGGGAACATCAAAGGACACCGCATGGCCAGTTGTCAGACGCGAGAGTTTTGTGTGACACGGCAAATGACCGTCGAGGTAATTATCGCCGATCTGCGGGGGTCCCGGGACCCGATTCACATCCCTATTCTCTATTACATGCTCTTACATATAAATAATTACATAACAACCAGTTACTCATCGGCGTGCTAGTGACAAAGAGGTGTTTGTGGTAGAGATCTCAGATGTTAGTAGAAATATGATACAGTGTATTTTTAAAAAATTAGTCTCATACGGGACTGACTGTTGCACAGTACAAATCTCCGCGAAAGCGTTTTTGTCGCCAACACTTGCCACACCTACTATTTTGCGGCGAGCTAGTTTCAAATTTCCCGATGGAGCTATTTTGTAAACAATTGCCGGTTTACACAGTTTTTGACCGTTACTTCCACATCCCTCTACCGATCGTAACGAAACACAAACTTGGTCTTCATTTTCCCCCTAGGAACCTTCGTATAAAATTTGGTGCAAATCCGTCCACAATGTTTTCGTTATCGTGGTCACAGACAGACACACAGACACATACACACAAACCAACGCCGGTAAAAACATATTCCCTCGATTTCACGGGGATAGTAATCCCCCAAATTTATCCTAAACTTAAACTACAGTAATTCTGGAAAAAAAGCCTAGTTGAACAAAAGCCAAGTTTGCATACTTCAAAGTAGTATAGGTAAAAATAACACCTGGAATAATAAAGAGAAATCGGTCGCCAACAGCACGGAGACAGCGCCGTTTGCGTAAAATGGCATTAGCCATTAAGTAATACAAATCAACAGGAAGTGCTCCATGATAGTACACTAGCAAAGCAGGACCCTCGTGCGGGATTTTCTCAAATCCAGAAATTTCATATCCTGTTCACAATTGCATGAAATATATATTAACATACACTCAACTGATATATCTGCAACTTCAGCATCAGTTTGTACTGTCTCGTACATTAGCTAAACAAATGCAATAACATAAAGTGATGTAACTTAAATACAGTAACCCACTGCTAGAATTGATATAGCCTACCTGTGTACAAAATTTGACGACTTTAGGTTCTGCCGTTACAGTGATATGATTGGAGCCCCCAAAATTTTTCTAATGGGTCACATAACCTGACCACGCCCCAATCAGGGATGGTTTGTCGTCCGTAGGCTGTGACTTGCACATACTACCTGTACATCAAATTTGAACTCTTTGCGATCACCAATTAAGAAGATGCGTAAGGCAATACAAAATGTAGAAAATAAGGTGGTTTAAGGTGGTTAGGGGTCACCCAAGGTCAACGGCAACATAAACATTCGCTAGAGCGCACACAACTTCCTATTCAAATTTAATAGAAACCACGAGGCTATCTTGCACTGCTTTCAAGATATTGTCACTTATTTTCCAAAAGTTATTGGTGATAATTGAACTCTCACACTGAGGCACTATTAAGTGAAATGAAATCTGTCGAAATCAGCGTTTTCTGATGCGGTGGGTCATTTGTTCGCTGGTTCAGTCTTTGCGGGCAGGGGTCCAGCCTACTCTGTACCCCAATGCTGAGATCTTTATATCAGTCCAATGCGCCAGTCCGAGGAGAGGAGAGAAATTGGTAGGTGTGTGCAGTGTATGTGCGCGTTGTGTAGGGAGGAGGAAGGAACAGTAGGCGTGAGCATCTTGTCAGGTATTGTTAAGCTATAGGCGTGGCCTTTGTCTGGCTAAGCCCAGACTGGCACATATTCAGTGCCAACTGTCGAACCCTCTTACCTGCCAAATTGTGTAAATTAATCATATATTAAATTTAAAACGTAATGCTGTATTTATCTGAATGCTAATTTTATGTCAAGAGTTCACAAATAAACAAACTAAATTACAATAACCTGTACAACTGTTTCTACACTACACCATATGCTATGCGACTAACAAGAGACACTGTTTCTAAGCTTTACATAATGCAACTCAAATTAGCAGAACTTATCACAATGCACAGCAATTATTGTGAAGATTACGATTTGCAGTCACTGAGCAGATGCACTAACCATGCCAGATTTTGCCATGTGCAGCCCACACAGCAGCAATTATCTGTCGTGCACCATCCCAATAGTCCATATAAAGCACACTGCCAAAATACTGTCGCAGACGATACAGCTGCAGGAACAATTGTGATGCATATAGTAATACAAAAATCAACACGGGCAAAATCAGTGTTATGATTACCGGATACAACACATAGATTAGCCATTGGACATAGTACAAATCAACATAATTCTGATATACACAGTTGAAGAACCATTCAATTTGCTCGGAAACACACTGATACAAAGATGTAAACCTGCTAGCAAGGGTTGCATTCATGCCTTATGAGATCTGAAACATATAATCACATTCATGGTATTTACAACGCTTAGTGTTACGAAGCGTGAAAATTTGGCTATACACGGCAGATGGTGTGACAACTGACGCACGAAAACTGTTATTGCTAACAAATCAAACTAAACTGACCCTAATCATAACACTAACACTAACCAACACAGTAATGCCAAAAAGTCAAAGTAAACTGACCCTAACCATAACACTAACCCTAACCGACACAGTAATGGTAATATTTTTACGCGCATTTCGTTGACACCTATATAAAGGTTGTATCGCAGTAACAAAAGAAATTTTTGCATAGGCACGGTAGCGGGATTCGTGCATGGGCCGGTTTTTTTTTGTTTTCTCACTTTTTACCCATATGCTGACAGGAATTCGATAGTAAGTTCATACTTTATCATTGAAAAAAGGGTTTTTTTTGTGGGGATATATAAGAAAAAGGGGCTAGGTCTTTTGTGGGCATCACAGAAAGACGAAATAATACAATTGCGATTTTTTAGTCAAAAGCGTTGTGTATATAAGATATTAGTTGCATTTGCACAATGTTGTGTATATCATAAATCTGTTGCATACTACACAAGGTTGTGTATATAATATTATTCAAATTTAATTTACAAAAATTTAATTGTCACTACAATATTAGAAAATATTCATTTGTTTCCGAGTTGTTAATATCTGGAATAGTTTACCAGATTACGCTGTGGAGGCTGATTCTCTTAATGCATTTAAGAATCGTCTTGATAAATACTGGACTAATGAAGATGTTGTTTATGACTACAAATCAGATCTAAAAAGAACAGGTCTACTTGTTTGTGCTTAATGTTAT